>Ga0214917_10004729_pt1 | contig 14948 bp, 20 predicted proteins | sample LL_1208_BB_MetaG_FD_177983 | JGI IMG/M metagenome (GOLD analysis project Ga0214917, IMG submission 177983) | Freshwater microbial communities from Lake Lanier, Atlanta, Georgia, United States - LL_1208_BB | ecosystem: Environmental > Aquatic > Freshwater > Lake | place: USA: Georgia | collected... | reverse complement strand
AGGACATTGAGGCCTACGAGGAGGCCAGCCTGGTCCGGAAGACGTTATGAGGGGACACTCGACGGACCCCAGAACGAATTGGAAATTCTTCGAACGATTTGGAATAAGTTCGAAATGATCTTGGCGGCCCAAAAGGGATTGTATAAATAACTTGCTCAGTTTTCAGAGCCCATTTTTTTGATGATGTCGGGGATTCGAACACAGTATGAGTGCATGGCACAAACTTAAGCGTCGGCGCTTTATTCGGAACGTGCCAAGCGCACACCCAAGGCGATAAGAACGCTTCCAAGCATTCGATCCAACCAGACAGCAGCCTTGGGATTGGAGCGAAAAAAGGTGGTTGCCCTCCCTGCCACAAGAACAAAGCACCCCTCGACCAACAGTGCGACGCAGATGACGAGCGTGCCCAACATGATGAGTTGTGATGCTTGGCTACCATGCCCGTCCCTCACGAACTGGGGCAAGAACGCCATGAAGAAGATTGAGACTTTGGGGTTGAATACGTCGACCATGATCCCCTGGCGAAATGCTTGCCAGGTTGTGATGGAGCTACCACCGGGATCGCTCGTACTGAAAGAAGACCCAGCTGATCGAATAGAAAGAATTCCGAGGTATATGAGATAGACAGCGCCAGCGTACTTGACAGCTGTGAAAGCAGTTGACGATGCAGCCAGGATTGCTGACAAACCGAGTGAAGCAGCCAGGACATGGACAAAAGCGCCGGTACACACTCCCAAGGTTGACGCCAGTCCGACTCTCGTTCCATGGACTACTGAGCGAGAGAGTATGTAAACGAGGTCAGGACCCGGGGAAATGTTGAGTGCTACGGCTGCAGAGAGAAACAGCAACCAATAAGTTAGATCGGTCATGGTGTATTCGTGTGGTTGAACGCAAGCCTCAAAAGGGTGGCTAACAATATGGAGCGACCCCAAAAAAGATACCATCTAAAAAGTTTTTGACGGTATCTTAGGGTGCACAAACATACCAGTCAAGTAAATTTTGCTGGTAACATTAACGAATGTCCTTGCACCCGCGTCAACTCTCTGAAATCCGTCGAATAGGTGGTCGACCGTCCCTGGATTTCGTCAACACCATTCACGAGCGCCATGTGCAGCCACTAGAGGACTATCTTTGCGGCGATCAGCGCTACGTTGAGTGGGCGATGACCGCGGGCTTATTGGACCGATCGGAGGCCCTGCGAGTGGGCGAACTCAAAGTGTTCCCAGCTAACCTGATGAGCGAAGTTCGGCACCTCCGTCATGGTCTGTATGAGATCTTTAAGGCTCGAGCGCTTGGGTATGCGGCTGATACCGCAGCGATCGATGTACTCGATCGTTGGGTCCAGCGCGGGTGGCGCGCCTCCCAGGTCGTTAATGTCGGATCGCAGATTCAGCTGGTCTGGCGAGCGGATGCAGTGGACATATGGTTGCCACTTAAGCGCATTGCCCTTGATGCGCTGGAGGTTGTGAGAAGCATACCTCGTGAGCGAATAAAGGAATGTGCCTCCACATCTGGCTGTGGCTGGTTGTTCCTTGATGACACGAAGAACAACTCGCGGCGCTGGTGCAGTATGGACACGTGTGGCACCCCAGAGAAAATGCGCCGGTATCGAGGCTCGTCTAAAGCTGGCTCCTGACTGCCCAATCGACCTCGTTACACATGAACGGACGCGAGGAAACGGTTCCGCGCTACGGCCGAAACCCGTGTCGATAAAGGCGGAGCAAGCAGACGCACAAAAGTTCGAATCCCCACCGACTGAAATCTGAATTTCCGCAAAAGTTCCTGACTTTTTCGGAAAAGTACGGCGACGAGAGAGTTTCGAAATCGGCGTAAGTTGCTGTTCTTGTTGAGTTTTTCGAACTCGCTCAGTCAGGAGGTGCTGAGCAGAACAGCGTCTCAATCTGCATCGTGACCCCGTGTGAGGCCACTTTCTTCAATCGCTGGTCAGGAGCTGATGGAGAAAAATCCAATCAGATCAACAGCTTGCCGATGGGGATTGAAGAATTGAAACTTTGAAGAAAGTTTGCATGGCGGGGCAGTAGAGATTGTTTAAAAACTTGCTCAGGCCAAGAAGCATCGTTTTATGGCGGCGCCGGGGATTCGAACTGGGCAGCATTCAAGACCTGAAGAACCAGGCACTTCACGACACCATGGCCTCAGTGACTTTGGCGTAGCTCTCGCACAATCAGGCTTAACGTCAGTGCGTGTAACGCAGCGACCACCAGGTTGCTGATGACCACCGGATTATCAAACGAACCGACCGTGAAAGGCGTCGTGATCTTGTAGATGACCTGTACCAAAAGCAAGGCTGCAACCGCAACAGGCTCTGGCCGCCAAAGCAGGCCCAGCGAAACGAGCAAGATAGCACCATAGATGGAGAGCAAGATGCCGCGTGCTGGGCTGAATTCTCCCCAGCCGTTTGGCACCCAGGGTGCATCCAGAAGCAAACTCAAACACACGGGGATGAGCACGACGACATTCGTGATCAGCGAAATCTGCATCATTTTCTTCACAACAGACCCTTTCAATAACGCTGTTATGGAGCGATGATAACAGCGTTATGAAAAAAACCACTGCAGCCCAAAAATCTGACCGCTCAACTCAATGGTCGTCGCCAGCTTCTGGCGACGAAACGTCGGCTGCGTTACTCCACGCTGCCCGCGAAATTCTCATGACCAGCGGTTTGCCTGGCTTGTCGCTGCGCCGTATTGCAGAAGCTGCCGGCTGCACCACCATGCAGGTGTACAGCCGATTCCAAGGCAAAGATGGTTTGTTGCAGGCGCTCTTCGATGAGGGCTTTGAAGTGCTGGCGGCTGCACAGCGTGCGATACCGTTATCTATGCCTGCCGAAAAGCGCGTGCAACAGTTGTGTCGTGCATATTTGAAAATCGCTGCAGAGTACCCGCAGCACTACGCCTTGATGCTCGGCGGTCATAGCGCCGACTTCACGCCACCGAGGGAAAGCCAGGAAAGGGCAATGGCCACTCTGAGCCATTTGGTCGAGGCAGTCGCCAATGCTTTACCGTCGGGTAATGATCAAGCCAGGCACGCCTCAGAGGTGGCACACCAGATTTTGGCCTTTTGTCACGGTTGGGCCACCCTCAGCGCCATCGGTATCACTGATAAGACCAACGTCGAAGCGATTGACAGAGCTGTTTCCGCTTTGCTCTTCAGGGCAGGAGCCTGAAAACAATTCGCATCCCCACCGCTGCCATCCCGCATGAATGCCGGGCTCCCGCAAAAGCTCCTGACTTTTTTGGGAAAGCACGGCAACGAGGGAATTTCGAAGTCTGCGTAACTCGTTGTTCTTGCTGAGTTTTTCGAACTCGCTCAGTCAGGAGGTGCTGAGCAGAACACCGTCTCAATCTGCATCGTGACCCTGCGTGAGGCCACTTTCTTCAATCGCTGGTCAGGAGCTGATGGAGAAAATCCAATCAGATTAACAGCTTGCCGATGGGGATTGAAGAATTGAAACTTTGAAGAAAGTTTGCATGGCGGAGAGGGAGTCCGTGCTACACCCCTGTTAATAGGGACGTTCCGGCCACCTTATTCAATTTACCTGCCATCTAGTAGGCCAAAATTTACTTTAATGATGCACCTGACGCGCTCGGGCAGCTATTACCGTTCAGACGCTACGCTGCCGCCAGGGGTCATGCTGCGGGATGCGGTGCAGGGCGTTTCTTGAGAAGAAACTTCTGTAGTCCGTCTAAGACTAGAACCCCGTCTTGGTTGTGGATTGTCGCGCGCAGCGTGAGCACGCCCGTTGTATTGCGAGCCACCGTACTTACGGTTTGCAGACATGGGTAAAGTGTGTCGCCTTCGTAGACTGGGGCAAGGAACTGACAAGACTGCTCTAGGAAAGCAATCAGCGAATCGTCTACCATGTGCGGAAAGAGCCCGGCTCCCGATGAGGCCTGAATAAGCGTCTGAAAGCCGTGGGCAAGCATGCGCGGCATGCCGCGCGCCTGGCAATAGTGCTCGTCATAGTGAATCGGATGGTTGTCGCCGCTTGCTGCCTGGAACGCCGCAAAGATGCCGCTTGTCATTGTCCGCGAGGGAATCGGGAAGTATTCGCCATCTGGAAAGTCTTCCAGATAACGCTGTACGCACAGCTGACGCGGGGGTAGGTCTATAGGTATCGACATCGCTTTACCCTGAGGATCAGGCCAACGAAAGAGTATCACGCGGCCAGGCAGCCAAGCCCACAGTAATTTTTGAGGCGATCGTTACGCTTTTATCGACAATAAAACCTTGCCGCGATCTACCCCAAAGCCTCACGCGCGGTCCGCAAGTAAGACGCGATGTGCGCGTCAAGGCACCCCAGCGCCTGCCGCACATAGTTATCAAACCGAGACTCATCGACGATACCCTCAAGGCCAGCATCAGCAGGCTTTGGCAACGCTCGCTGACCGGTCCCGTTGCACACGTGGCAAAGGTCACGCGCAACCTGGCCAACTACAACCACGCCGCGGCCATCGCAGGCAGTGCAGTAGGGGCGCAACCAGTAGCCGCCCACGCAGACACTAAATTTGTGTAGATCCTCACGCCTTTTTATGTGCCAATGGCGCGCCCTGGCGCGGCCAATGATTGCTTTTGAGGCCATCTCAAAGAGTTGGGCCGCAAATCGCGGGCTTTCAAGCGCTCGATGCGCTAGTGCACCGAGCCTGTGCTGCCGTTCTGCAAGCCCGCTGGCGGCCACTAAATCAAAGTGCGATTTTTTATAACCAAAAACACGCAAGTTGCTGGACCGCTGCGCCCTCGAAAGGGCCTCCTGAAAATGGCTCATCTAGGCCTCGCGTTGTAAAGAAGAGGGGGGTGGCTTTCCCGTTGCGCGCGCCACCCCAAACGCGCAAGCCCCAGCATGGATAACCAGGACTTTTCTTAGTTAAGCAGACACTTTAAGCAATTTAATCGCTTCGGAATTTACAACCGCGCCGCTAACGCGCTTGCGAGCGTAATAACCGATTTTTCCTTTTACGCTGTACGGATCGCGGAGCACTGATATGCCGGTGCGATCGACAATCGTATAACCGCGCTGAAAATTTCCAAAGATTACGGGAAATGCATTAGCTGCAATGTCTGGAACATTGCTATCTTCATAAACTGGGTAGCCCAGCAAGGTCGATGGCGTGCCAGCTGCAACAGACGGATTCCACAAGTAATTTCCTTGACCGTCCTTAAACTTAGAGATCGCCGAAAGCGTAGCGGTATTCATAAGCCAAGCTGCGCCTTGACGATACCCAGCCCTGAGCGAATGGGCAAGGTTAATCAAGACATCACCAGCATTGGAGTTTGGAAACGCTGACGCTGCGCCGGTTACAACATGCTGTAGCGTTCCAAAGGCTCGAACACCGTCAGCCGTGGCAGCCGTTGCATAGGACAAGATACCCTGAGGTTTGTTGGTTCCATTGCCTGAAATAAATGCCGCACCTTCTTGATAAGCAAATTCGTCGACAATTTGCTGCTGTAGCCAACCTTCAACGTCAAATGAAAGGTCTTCAACAGCGCGTTGTGTAGCAAAAGGGAAGGCATATATCTCGCCCGAAGGATAAGCAATCTCAGCAAGATCCGGCGTGTCTGTTTCAGCTCGGGCTGCTGTTTCGCCAACCCAGCCCGAGACAGTCCCGCGAAGATTGACCAAGGACCTAAAGTCTGAGGTCGTAGCGGTGACCACGCGAGCCAGCTGACGCATCGGCGAGATTTGAACGAGAAGCGATTCAATCTCCGCATCAATTTCACCTGGCAGGGCATAGCCGCCATCTGCATCGACCCCAGTGCTCAGTCCCTTGGACTCATCCATTTGGCCTTTACGCACAAAGTGTGAGAACGCTTGTTTCGCCTCGCGGCTCGCGCTTGGCTCGTTGTGACCAAACAGGGCTGCACGGCTTTGCTTAGCCTCCAGCATCGAGATGCGATCTGCGAAGTCCTTGAAGGCGTCGCCTTGAGCCTCGACTAAATTTTTGATTTCACTAAGTTCCATTTGAAATGTCCTTTCGATTACGGTAGGCCCGCCAGACGTTGCTGGATATGGCCCGAGATGAGGCTTTCGAGTAGCCGCTGTCGCGCAGCAGGCTTTCAAGTTGCCTCAGGGTGAAAGCCATCTCAGGCGCTTCAGCCATGCAGCCAGCATCCCGCGGGCGCATCGAAGGCGTGTTCTTGGCATCCCGCAAAGAACTCGCATTAAGCAATTGAGATAAGCTATTGATAATGTCCATGTGATTAACCTTAATTATCGTGTATATCCAGATACTCGACAACAAACGCCAGACGTTTGACCCCCCTTCGTCATTTCGCCATCTCAGTAATCTGGTCGGGCGCGCGGTCTAGGTTTCCAGGGCTGTAGCTATCCAGGCCCCCCTAGGGGGTGGGGCCACCAATCGCAAGCTTTGCAACAATGCAAATCGTTTGTTGCACATCGAGTTGCATATAAAACCTTGCACAGTTGCACGACAGTTGCATGGAGCGTTGCATCCATTTGCAGGCATTTCCCTGTGAGCCGCTGCCCGTGGTTGCATATCCGTTGCATGAGTAGTTGCAGCGCAACCCAGAAAAGTTGCATGTTGCATCCCTATAGGGTGTGGCGATGCAACTGCAACGCAACCAGAGTTGCTTGGTAGTTTCACGCTCTGAGCCTGCCTTCCGATCGCGCACGGGCGAGATGGCGCGAAACGGTGGATTTATTTAGGTTTAGTTCACCCGCAATGTCAGCCTGGCTTAAACCCTCGCTTGCAAGTTCGACGACCTTTGTGAACGTTGATTCTTTGAGCGGCTCATGTGTCCAGGTGGCAACCTCGCCTCGCGTAGCCATGCAGACCGCAAGCCCAGCTGACTCATCGCCCGATAAGTGTCGAGCCTTTTCAAAATGGATCTCAAACTTGCAACCTTGATCTGAGTCATAGTCACTGGGTCGACGTAGCGACAGAACTACATCGAGCGCATCCTCGCGCCTTGACGTGCCCCGCTGCTGCCCGTTCTTGCCAGCATGGTGGACTAACACCACCGTGATTCCCTGGCGTCGCAGACTGCCTAACCACTCTGCAACCGGCAACCAAGATTCACCTTCGTTTTCCTTGCCGGTACGACAAGCAGCCGACAGATTGTCTATAAAGATGACATTACTATCCTCAATTGCAGCCTCGATGATTGCCTGGCCTTTAGCGCTCGAAAGGTCAAGCAATATCTCGTCACGGGAAAGCAGGTCAGGTGAAAATAGCCGAAAGTAGCCTGGTTCGGGACTATGCTCAGGCTTATGCATCAACAGGCGCTGCTGAAGGGCTACCCCTGCCATTTCAAAATCAAGGTACAAAACCTTGCGCGCAGCCGGAACCTCCCAGCCTAAAAACGAATTCCCCGCTGCAATACTTAGCGCCAACCTGAGGCAAAAATGCGTCTTGCCTGCACCACGTGGACCAAACACCATTGCTAGATCGGTGTGAGACAGCCAGGGCGCCACCACAGGATTTCTTGGTGGGAATTGCCGCGCGGCAAACTCGGCAAGGTCCAACACCGGTAGCCTGTAGCCCGCTGCAAGCTGATCTGTGTTGGGGCTTTTTAGCGACTTGACCGTCTGTTCAACGCGAGCATTAAGCTCAGCCGCTAATAGGACTTGGCTCATGCGACCTCCTCTGCGACCACAAGGATTCGTCCTGCAGCCTTCAATAAGCGGTCGCGGTCTTGGTCAGATATCGCCTCACCACGACCAAGAGCGGCAGCGACCACGGCAACAAAGCACGCCTCACGCCGCACCATCTCAAGGCCATCTCTCGCTGAAATTAAGGCCGGTTTGCGGCTGGGCCGGCTTACTTGCATCGGTTCGGAGAACAGATCAGGCAAGTCAAGTCCAACGGCGTTGACAATGCTCAATGCATCGCAACCGGCAAAACAATGCACGAGCAAGCGATCATCTGTTTCGCGTACAGAAAGGCTCGGACTGCGGTCATCGTGCGCTGGACATTTTGCGATCCATCGTCCAGGCCCAGTGCGGCGAACTCCGTCAAGGCGGTCGATTAGCGCTGACGCACTCATCGCAGCTGCCGCGACGCGCGTTCGTTAACGCAAAACCCGCGCTTTTTGATCCAACGAGCAGCTGCACGGCGCTCATTGCGCTGACCCATTAGCAGCACTGCAATCGCGTGAGGCAAATCGCTGAAGTCCTCTGCGGCGCAGATTTTTGGCTGATTAAGGGATTTTGGCTGAGGTTTCATACGCCTGGCCAAACCAAGTAATCGGTCCAAGGTTGCTCGCCGCCAGGCAGCTCTATAAAGAACCGCCCGTCCCATTGTAAACAGTAGAGCAGCTGTCGCTGAACCTCGATTGCGAAGCGAGGGTAATCGACCTCAAGGACATGTAGATGGCCAAGATAAAAAGGCTCAGCGTGCTTGGTTCGGTCAGTTCCTTGCATTGTGGGAACCTCCGTAAGCAGGTGAATAGACCCCCCTGAGAATGAGCTCACGGTGATAGACCTGCTCCATCAATTCAAAAATGAAGCTGCCAAGGATCTCAGGCCAATGTTCTTGCTGGTCTTCAGTCAGCGCATCCACTGCAATCTGCAAACCATTGGGATTTTCGCCAGCGATCATCTTCTTGATCGCATCCGCTGCGATCCTGCGGCCAAGTTTGCAAGCCTCTAGCGCCGCTGGGCTAACAGTTTCGACCGCGCTCATTTCGCCGCTCGCAGCGCTTTGCGAATTTCGCCAACTGACCAAGTTGGATGACCACCGAAAAGGCGATGAGGAGGCGGCAAATGGCCATCGCGGACATAGCGCCAAATGGTTTGCCTATGCCGATTAAAAAGCTGGCAAAGGTCTTGCGGCCTTACCCTTGCGCTGTCTGGTAGTTTGTCAAACGCGACCGCGCACGATGTCAGCGTGGGCGCTTCGGTATCTTGCTTTTTCACTCGGTTTGCTCCAAAAACTGCGCCGTTTCTGACGCGATGAGCAGACTCTATGGAAAAGAAAGCTCTTTGCCAAAGGTTGAAAATCGTTCCTCAATTGCCCGCGTGCTTACTCCTCTTGCGGGCCTCCCTGAGCAAGTTTGCAACCTCCGTTGCATCCATTCTAAATTTTGTAGGATTTAGACGCGACCACTGGACCGCCTCGAACATCCAAAGGCCAAAACTCGTCAAAGGGGAAGGGGCAGTATTAACTGCATTGACGTACGCCCTCGCATTTGGGTTACCACCGAAAGCCAGCCAAAGCCTAAACACTTCATCTGCGAATCCCTCTTTCCAAAAATTCGTCTTCGGCCTCCGCTTTTTGTTGCGCTCATCCATAGCCTCAACATGGGCCGCAGCTAGCGCCGCCGATGATCGGATCATGGTCGCATCGCGCCGGGCTAGCTTAAAAAGTGCATGGACTTCTTCAGTTTTTGTTTCGTCGTCACCTTCGGGCATACAAGTGCGCTTAGCGCCCTGCCAGATTGCATCGGTCAGCTGCGCTTTTGTCGTGCCGTCGCAAAGCCCATAGGCTGCAACAACTTTTTCGTCGCTCTTTTCATTCGCGATGCCGCGCAGCGTCCGTAAAATATCTTGCCGCGCGGTTACTGCTAGCGAATGGCGTTTCAGCCCTCGCCAGCGAACCAAGGCGATGGCCAGCTCATGATTTTGGTGGCTATTTAGCTCAAAATGAGTTTCTAGCTCAAAATGAGTTTCCTTGGGCAAAACGTCGGACAAATTCAGCCACCGGGCCCGCCACTCTTCGTCAGATAAATTAAACCACCGGGACCAAAACTCTTCCTCGGAAAGATTCAACCACTTGGCCCGCAACTCATTTTCAAGCTCAGCAACTTTGTCAAGCGCTTTACTTGGTTCACCAACCAGAGCGGATTCAATGTGCGCTAGCGCAGACCTGGCTAGCTTTCGCTCTCGATTGTCGGTGCGTTTGCCTGGCACAAGAGTCCCTTTTATTCAGCTGGTCTAATAAACAAAATTGGATTCGTGGCGACAAGCTTTGCGTCTATCGCTATTAAGTCTAAAAGACTACCGTTACTAAGATTGAAGCGGCCAGCTCGATACCCTGGCCGAATCATCGCTAGCAACTGCTCCCCTGTATCGAGCACCACATAGCAAAAGCGGTGCAGGCATAGCCCAGGCGATTGCTCAAGCGATTGAACAAAGTACAACCACCTATCTTGCGAATCACCGGGCGATTGTCGAATGATTGCGAATAAGTCATCCGCGGGCGCGGACACGGCCTCATGTGTTCCAGGTGCAAAAAGCTTCACTTGTAGCGCTGCATCGCAACAGCCAATTACTTTCGCATTATTTTTCACATCAGCCCCCGGAGTACGCAAACCTAGACCAATCAGCCATCAACTGCCGCCGCTTCTCAAACATGTCGCCGCGTCGGTACGCGGCCTCAACGGCACTGCTCACTGCGTGCGCCAGTGCCATCTCGCGGGCCTCCGGGCTATGGCTTGTCTGCTCGGTTACCCAATCGCTGAACGAAGACCTAAATCCGTGCACGGTCACATCGACAGACATGCGCTTGAGCACGGCGCTCATGGCCGCATCGGACAGCGCGCCACCCTTGGGCGCTGGAAACACTAGATCGCTGGCGTCGCCCGCATCGGGCAACAATGCAAGCGCCTCATTGGTCAAAGGCACTCGATGCTCGCGGCCAGACTTCATGCGGCTAGCAGGGACTATCCAAAGCTTTGCCCCTAAATCAAGTTCGCCCCAGGTCATGCCGCGCACCTCACCGCTGCGGGCTGCGGTCAGGATTGTGAAAGCCAAGGCCCGGGCCGCAAGCCCTTCTCTCTGTAACAGCGTTTTCATAAACGCGGGCAACTGCTTGTAAGCTAGCGCAGCATGGTGCTGCACCTTTGCAACTTTGCCGGGCGCTGGCAACATCGCATCCAAGTTACCCTTCCAGCGGGCCGGATTGAGGCGCTGCCGGCCAGCTTGCGCATCAGCTGCTGCAATCACCTTCTCGATGCGCTCACGCAAGCGTGTCGCTGTTTCGTTCTTGATGGTCCAAATCGGGCGCAGGACCTCGAGCACATGAACCGCAGTAATGTCACCTACGCCCATGCCGCCAAGGATCGGGCTGGCGTAGGTTTTAAGCGTGTTTTCCCATTGCTGAGCGTGCTTGTGATTTTTCCAGCCCGCCCGGTGCTGGCTTATGTACTCGTCGCAAGCGCGGCCGAACGTCAAAGCGGTTAAGCGCTCAACAATAGACTGGGCCTTCGCTGACTTGCGATCCGCTAAAGGGTCCCGCCCATCTAAAATTTGCAACCTAAGCGCCCGGGCGCGCGCTCTCGCCTCAGACAAGCCAATCGTATGCAGTGGGCCAATGCCAAGAAAGCGCCGCTTCCCGTTAATCGTCGTTCGCAGAATCCAGGTGCGAGATTTAACCTGCCCAGTTGCCCTATCGCCCCTGCAATCGAGCACCAAGCCAGGCACACCCCCCGCCGCGTGTGATCCTATCGGCAAGGTGCGTAATTCAGCGACGCGTAACTCCTTAGCCATTTTCGGCACCTGCCGACCTCCCGTGTTTCTTACCTACCTTAAAATTTTACTATAGATCAAAAAACGGGACAAGAGGTTACGCAAGGCGGGATGCCAATAAGCCATCTAAGTCATTGATAAAAAGCGATTTTCCCAATAAAAAAGCCACCTTAGAAGATGGCTTAAACGTGCGTCTTGGCGGAGAGAGCGTCCGCTGAACACCCTTTAAAACAAGGGCTTCCCATGCGCTTATGTAAATTTACCTACCATCTTTCTGGCCAATAAAAAGCGTGGGATTAAGCTAGCGCCCTGCGAGTAGACCGCAAGTAGCTCGCAATATGCGAATCAAGGCATTCAAGCGCCTGCCTCACATAATCATCAAATCTAGTGTCATCAACAATACCCTCAAGGCCAGCATCGGCAGGCTTGGGGAGCGCCCTTTGCCCGCTGCCTCCGCAAGTGTGGCAAAGGTCACGCGCAACCTGACCAACTACAACCACGCCGCGGCCATCGCAGGTAGTGCAGTAGGGGCGCAACCAGTAGCCGCCCACGCAGACACTAAATTTGTGTAGATCCTCACGCCTTTTTATGTGCCAATGGCGCGCCCTGGCGCGGCCAATGATTGCTTTTGAGGCCATCTCAAAGAGTTGGGCCGCAAATCGCGGGCTTTCAAGCGCTCGATGGGCAAGCGCGCCAAGCCTGTACTGCCGCTCTGCAACCCCGCTGGCAGCCACAAGATCAAAATGTGCCGCCTTATATCCATAGGAGCGCAAATTGCTTGAACGCTGCGCCCGTGCAAGACTTTCCTGAAAATAACTCATTGCGACCTCGCATTATGAAAAAAAGGTTAGCTTTCCCCGGTGCGCGCGACTTCAAACGCGCAGGCCCTGGCATGGATCACCAGAGCTGTTCTCGGTTAAGCAGAGACTTTAAGCAAATCAATGGATGCAGTGCGTTCTAAGGGCCTTAAACGGCCCTCAGGCGCGTTCTCGACCATGGTATCCCTAAGGTCCAGTCTGGCAGCGTTAAGGCAGCCTGGTAGCTTTAGATCGCCCCCAGGCGGCATCGGCCAAGCACCCCCATTGCTCATTTCGCCCTCGCATTTTTTTGGTCGAGCGCGCGGTCTAGAATTTTTGAAGGCATAGCCTTATCTAGCCCCCCTCCACCCTGCGCCACCGATTCCGGCACTGGCACGATGGCAGGCTGCCGCAGGCTGCGGCCTACCATCGGCAGCCAGAGCGCGTTCTCATTCAGGCGATCAAAATGCCGATGCCCAAGCGCTTGAAGCAACTCATCGCAATCGAGGTTAGTCGTCCAGCCGCCCGCCCAACGGCCAAGCCCAAAATCGGTCCACCAATCATCTCGAATATCCAGAACATGCTGTAAAAAACGCTTTTCACTTGCATTTGTTGGCGCTCGAAAGTCGTCAATAAACACCGAACCGGCTATCGCGAACCTTGATATCGGGTCCAATTGCGTCCATTCGTCGTAACCATAACCCTTCACCCGCAGCTCCGTCCCGGCGCAATGCCTCACAAAGGCTGGCCATTTAATCCAGAGCTTTGGGTGGGCTTCATCACTATCGGAATACAAGGGGTGGTCAAATAACGATTCAAGAAGGTTAGTTTTGCCAACGCCAGGCGGTCCTATAAGGACCGCAGCGCCAATGGGGTCGATACGTTCGGGATCATCCAGCCATGCCACCAAGCGTCTGTAAGCGGTTAGCTGCGCTTCGTTTGCCGCTTTATAGGCGGCCCAGTTTCGACGCTCTCTAGACGAATCGGTACTATCGCAATAAAGGTCGTAGAAATCAAAATCATCGTCATCTAGTTCACTCATGTTGTGGAACCTTGCTGTAAGTTTTGCCTCGAAAATCATCATTGGCCGAAAACGCCATGCGCTTAGCGCGAGCAGGCTTTTGGCTAACCTGCTCCAGCGCGCGGGCAAATGAGGTCCAATGCGTATGCTTTGCCAGCAGCTGCAACGCGCTCGTGATCGTCTCTTCTGCCGCCCCGCGCTTAATGGCATCGCGAACATCGCAAGCCACCGCGTCAAGATCCAAAGGCCGCCCCCCGCGCTTTTCTAACGCCATAAACTCAGCCCTCAGGCTAGGGGACGGCGCAGGCGCGTCGGCCGCGCCAGCGGCCAGCGCCGCAGCGCCGGCACCGTCATCAACCTCAAGGATCCTTTGGGCGGATCCTTGGGTTGATTCCATCGTCACCGATGACGATACATCTGGGACATTTTTGACGATACCTTTGGACATGGATGACGATACCTTCCTATCGTCACCGGCGACGATAGGTACGTCGGATAATCGTTTTCCCTTTTGAAACGATGGCTTGTACCGATTGGTGCGGTTGCGGCTACCAGATTCGACCTCGATGTAGCCGCTTTGTAGCAGCAGGCTCACCGCGCGCTCGCATGTCTTGCGGCTGCACTTCGTGTCGCGTGCCAGCCCCAGAAAAGAGGGGCGCGCCGCGCCTTCCTTATCGTTGAATCGTTCAATGAGCACGGCAAGCACCGCAAGTGCAGCTGCCGTCAACTGGCGATCCCGGCACGCCGTTGCAAGTAGCAGGTGCTTGGCAAGCAAATCAGCCATGATGGCTGGCTGCCAACAGCAGGCGGCACAGCCTATCGACAGTCGCCAGGTCCCTCCAGGCGGCCGCTTGATTGGCGAGTGTTAAAGACCGCGGCGCGCTCATTTCGCCGATTTCAGTGCTTTGCGAATTGCGCCAACCGACCAAGTCGGATGCCCGCCGAAAAGGCGCTGCGGCGGCGGCAGATGGCCATCGCGGACATAGCGCCAAATCGTTTGCCGGTGCCTTCCAAATAGCTGGCAAAGGTCTTGCGGCCCCAGCCTGGCGCTGTCTGTTAGCTTATCAAACGCGACCGCGCACGATGTCAGCGTTGGCGCTTCGGTAGCTTGCTTGTCTGGCATAAAAGCCCCCTTCGTGTTTTAGCGAGGTTCAATGAACAAAATAGGGTTCGCGGCAGCAACGCTCGCGTCAATCTTTAGTAGCTCCAAGAGACTGTTCGTGCTCAGATTAAAACGCCCGTTCCTATACCCTGGCCGAATCATCGCTAGCACCTGCTCCCCTGTATCGAGCACCACATAGCAAAAACGGTGAAGGCAAAGCTCCGGCGCTTGCTCCTGCGATTGGGCAAAGTACAACCACCTGTCTTGCGAATCACCGGGCGATTTCCGAATGATTGCGAATAAGTCATCCGCGGGCGCGGACACGGCCTCATGTGTTCCAGGTGCAAAAAGCTTCACTTCTCGCAACGCATCGCAATAGCCGATAACCTTCGCGGTTGCGCTCATATCAGCCCCCGGAGTACGCAAACCTAGACCAATCAGCCATCAACTGCCGCCGCTTCTCAAACATGTCGCCGCGTCGGTACGCGGCCTCAACGGCACTGCTCACTGCGTGCGCCAGTGCCATCTCGCGGGCCTCCGGGCTATGGCTTGTCTGCTCGGTTACCCAATCGCTGAACGAAG
>Ga0214917_10004728_pt1 | contig 14949 bp, 14 predicted proteins | sample LL_1208_BB_MetaG_FD_177983 | JGI IMG/M metagenome (GOLD analysis project Ga0214917, IMG submission 177983) | Freshwater microbial communities from Lake Lanier, Atlanta, Georgia, United States - LL_1208_BB | ecosystem: Environmental > Aquatic > Freshwater > Lake | place: USA: Georgia | collected... | reverse complement strand
ATTGGTCGCTCAGGGCGTCACGCCAGTGTTTGAAGGCCCTGCAGAAATCACGGCCAGAATGGCTCGAGAAATCGACATGTTTTCTGCATTGGGTAAACGCGCCAATATTTCGATGGAATGATCAACTCCTTAATTACAAAAACATATGAAACATCCCCAAAAATCACTTGTCTTTGCCTTGGTTTTGAGTTGCTTGGCCCCAGCTGGGTTGCTTCCAGCTTCTGCCCAAGATTTTCCTAAAGCTGCGGTGAAATTGATCGTGCCTTTTCCACCGGGCGGACCCACCGACACCGTGGGGAGGCTCATTGGCATCAAGCTTCAGGAGGCTTGGAATCAGCCTGTACTGCTTGATTACAAACCTGGTGCGGGCACAGCCATAGGCGCGGACTTTGTAGCCAAGTCCAACCCGGATGGCTACACGATAGGCATGGTGAACTCGTCATTTCCAGTCAACCCATCCCTTCGCAAAAGCTTGCCTTATGACACCACCAAAGACCTGTCAGGCGTCACGCATATAGCCAACCTTCAATTGGCTCTGGTGGCCAGACCCGATGCCCCGTTCAATACCCTGCCAGAACTGATTGCCTACGCTAAAAAGAACCCTGGCAAGTTGACTTACGGTACCCCAGGTGTGGGGGGCTCAACGCATTTGGGCATGGAGCTCATGCAACGTGATGCAGGCTTTGAAGTCTTACACGCACCCATGAAGGGAAGTGCTCAAGCCCACACAGAATTGATGGGTGGAAGAATTGATTTGGTCGTGGACCCGTTTCTTTCCATATTGCCTTACGTCAAGTCCGGCCGCATGAAAATGATTGCCACCATGGGGCCACAGCGCGTCACTGGGCATCCTAATTTTCCAACGGTTGCAGAAGTAATCCCTGGATTTAACGTGAGCGCCTTGGTTGGGTTTGTGATTCCCAGTGGCACACCACGTCCTATCGTTCAAAAAATTCAGACAGATACGGCGCGTGTTTTGGCCAACCCAGAAGTCAAAAAACGAATCGAGGACTTGGGCATGGAGGTTATTGCCAGTCGCCCCGAGCAGTTTGACGACTTCATCCAATCTGAGATCAGGAAGTGGAAACGTGTGATCACTGACGCCAAAATCGAACTCGAATAAGACCTGAGCGCCCCACATGACCTTACAACTCAAACCTCTTCATCCCTTGTTTGTCGCTGAGGCCAGCGGCATAGACCTCACGCAGCCCTTAGCAGAGCAAGATTTAAAACAAATCAATGCTGCCATGAACCAATACGCTGTTTTGGTTTGGAAAGGTCAACCTTTAACCGCGCAGCAACAACTCGATTTCGCATCATCTTTTGGGCCGCTTGACATTGGACTCAAGCGCGTTTTTAAAAGGAAGGAGCGGCTGGAAGATGAGCGGTTGATCGACATATCTAATGTGGATGCTCAAGGCCAGGTTGCCCAAAGAGACTCACCCAAAAATCTGTCCAACTTTGCCAATCAACTCTGGCACAGCGACAGCTCCTTTATGAATCCGCGGGCTGCCTACTCCATGTTGCACGCTGTGGTGCTGCCCAGTTGGGGCGGTTGTACAGAGTTCGCAGACCTTCGTGCTGCATACGACGGGCTTTCAAAACAGACTCGAGCTGAAATCCAAGATTTATACGCTGAACATTTTGCGCTGCACACCCGATTGCTATTGGGTGATGACGCCTATACAGACGACCAAAAAAAGGCCATCCCCCCTGCAGTCTGGCCCTTGTCTGATACGCATCCAGGCTCAGGGCGCAAGGTGCTCTTTGTGGGAGTGCACGCACGGCAAATCATGGGTTGGCCAACGGCTGAGGGCCGTATGTTTTTACTGGATTTGTTGGAGCACGCCACCCAAAAGCCATTTGTGTATTCGCACGAATGGCAGGTTGGAGATTTGGTGATTTGGGACAACCGATGTACGCTTCACAGGGGGCGCAGGTATGACATCGCCGAACGCCGTGAATTGCGGCGCGTCACCATCAACGACACATCCGAAGCGCGCCTAATGGCAGCTTAATCTAAGTCAATCAACCTTGCCAATCCTCTTGATGGCCGCTTTGATTCGATCCTCGTCGTTATTCAAAAACGATACAAATGCTGGGCCATCACGATAGTCAACTGGTGCACCGAGTTTGTTCATAAGCTGCACAAACTCTGGTTCTTGGACGGCACGACCGATATCACGCCGAATGGCTTGCGCCATGGCTTCATCAATCTTTGCCGAGGCAAACAAACCAACCCACAAATAAAACTCCACATCCTTAAAGCCGAGTTCTATGGCCGTAGGAATTTCCGGCAATAGGTTATGCCGTTTTATTCCTGTGGTGACCAGCGCACGAAGCTCGCCTGCCTTAATTTGTGGAGCCAATACAGCAGGAGCGCCAGCGGTGGCAGCGACCACTCCGCTGAGGACGGCAGTAAGCGCCGGACCACCGCCTGCATAGGGAATATGCCTCAATTTAATGGAGGCCGCATGGGTCAACATTTCGATAGGAAGGTGGACTGCACTGTAGGCGCCTGATGAGGAGTAGGCAATACTATCTGGACGCCTTTTGGCATCAGTAACAAAGTCTTCGTAAGTTTTCCAAGGAGAATCCGCTTTCACCACAAGCACCAGCGGATCTGCCACAAGCAAGGCTAAAGGCGCAAAGTGGGTCCGGTCTACAGCAGGTATGCGGCCAAAGAGGCGTTCAGCTTCAGGAACAGCAATGATCGATGGGTGTGTAGCCAGCAGCGTATAGCCGTCAGCAGGTGCATTGGCCACAGTTGACATTCCGACCGCACCACCAGCGCCTGCCTTTGTCGAAATCACCACAGGTTGCTTCCAAACCTTGAACAGAGCTTGCGCTATGGCGCGACCCGCCTGATCCACAGCCCCTCCGGGCGGAAATGGGACTACCAAAGAAACTGGCTTGTTGGGAAAGGCTGATGCCTGACCAAGCGCAAGGCCCCCACTTAACGCCAGACCTGCGGTAATTGAAAACTCACGGCGGGATAACTTTGGTGTGTGCTGCATGGATGTCTCCTATATAAATGTTTACTCAACTTTTTGAACGGCAGCCAGACCTTCAAGTGCCAGCCCATAGCCCAACAGATCGTGCATTCGACGCTTTAAGTCTTGCGTGAGCATGACGCGCGTATAGCGTCTCAAGAGAGGGGGTCTTAATTTCAATTGGCGCGCCAACTCCCAAGCTCTAGGCAAAAGCTTTTCAAGTGGCATGACCTCATTGACCAATCCTAAATCAAGTGCCTCACGTGAACTTAATACTTGCCCAGTCAATAAAAAATACCTTCCTCGGTTTGTTCCCATTAAAAGAGGGAACACCACATGAACACCATCGCCGGGTACAAGCCCGCCATTGAAGTGTGCAGAGTCCTGAATAGTCGCCGTATCTGAAGCCAGCACAATGTCGCTCAAGAGAGGAATTTCAGCATGACGTGAAGCTGGCCCATTCATTGCAGTAATAACAGGCACTTCAATATTCAACAAATTCATTAAAAGGTGCTTGCCTTCCCAGTACCACAGTTGATCCCACTCCTCTGACGTGACGGGTTTGCGAGGGTTGTGGTGGCCACCATGACCACTGGGTTGAACAGCAGGCCCAGAGTATTCGTTACCTGTGCCCGTAATGATGATGACTTCATTACCTCGATCCCGGCCCACATCCAAAAAAGCACACTCCAGGTCTTCATGAGCCCTCTTGCTCCAACGTAACGGCCCTCCCTCTGTATGAAACTGCATTTCCAAGATGCCTTCTTCGCGTCGCATGCGAACAGAAGAGTACTTGTTGTAGTAGTCTGAAAGAACCGTCATTTCTTGTCTCCTTGTGTGAGTTGAACTCTAGTGGGCTGTTATTCAAGATTCGTTGATGGCTGCAATAACTCTGTCTGGCGTAAAAGGTAGATCTCGAAGTCGTATGCCCATGGCATTGAAGACGGCGTTTCCGATTGCGGGAGCAATGATGCCCGTAACGCCTTCGCCGACACCTAAAGACTCTTCTTCAGGTCTGTTAATGAACTCCACGAAAACTTCAGGGACTTCGCTGAACCTAAGTATGGGGTACGTTTCCCAATCTCGGCTGTTGATGCGCACGGTGTCGTGTTGAACTTGCTCTTTTAAGGTCCAGCTGACCGCTTGGACAATTCCACCTTGAATTTGATTCAACACACCATCTGGATTAATGATGCAGCCGCAGTCCACAGCTGCATAAATGCGTTTTACAGAAATGGTCTCTTCAATTGAAACCTCAGCAACCACTGCAGCGTAATTGCCAATATTCTTATATCGGGCAAATGCAAATCCCCTACCTTTTACACCATCCCCTTGCTCTTGAGCTTTCCAGTTGGACATCCGAGCGACGGCATGGACCACCTCAACAGCCCGAAAGTCAGTTAAGTGACGCAGACGAATTTCGATGGGATCTATGCTTTGTGAATGTGCCATTTCATCCATGAATGTTTCAATGGCAAAAACATTGATGTAGGCACCCAAAGCCCTCAAGGCCGAAACCCTAATTGGCATGCTCTGCACCACATGGTTGACAACTTTTTTTACAGGGAACTCGTAGTAAGGCACTGCATTACGCTGACTTCCGCCACCCATGGACAAAGGCATATCAGCGGGTAATGGTGGCTCAATGCCTGGCTCTAAATACCATGCAGCCAACAAGCCAGGCCCAGAAAAACGACCTGGGCGTCCTATGTGCCTGTTGCCCCAAATTTCTTCCTGCCAACTCAACACACTTCCGTCTTTTGAAATCTTGCCTGCCAGCTTCACTACCATGGCAGGCCCCAAGGGTTCCCAAGCAAACTCATCCTCTCTGGTCCACTGCAATCTAACGGGCTGACCAGGTACAGCCAAAGCAAGCAGGGCTGCATCAAAAGCCACATCATCTGCGCCGTTATGTCCATAGCAGCCAGATCCCTCAGCATGTCGCACGACTACTTTTTCTGGTGGCATGTGAAGTAGCTTGGCTATTTCATCTCGAAGTGCGTAAATAGATTGGCTGTGTGACCAAATTTCAAGCTTGGAGTCATGAAACCAAGCTAAGGCACAAGAGGGTCCAATAGAAGCGTGAGCAAGATAGGGTCTTGTGAAAGTCGCCTCAAGCTCTTGAATATCTCCATCAGGCAAAGATGAGGTGACGTTGCAAAGTAACTCATCATCGACGGGTTGGGAAAGTAAATACTCTGCAACCTTTTCAGGCTCAGGTAATGTCGGTGTCTCATTCCAAGTACAAGCTTTACCGAGCGCATTCATGGCGTCTATGGCTAACTCTTCACGATTGGCAATAACCCCTAAAAAGCTACCGTGCTGCACCACATTTGATACGCCCTGCATAGCCTTGATTGGCGCAATATCCATATGTAACAAATTGGCTCTGAAAGATGGTGGGCGAACGACGCGGGCATGCAACATGCCCGGAAGCTCTAGGTCTTGAATAAATGCGCCACCAGTTAGTTTGGCCAAAATATCCAAACGCGGCAAAGAAAGCCCTACTGTTTTAAAAGTTTCAGGTGCTTTGGGCGAGGACTTTCCATCCGCGTGTTGATGGAGATCTACTTCTTGAACCAAATCCCAGTAAGTCAAGCTGGCACAGATATCTGGTGTTAGAAATCGGCCATCTCGAACTTGGAGTGTCTCTGGCAACACTCCAAGTTTTGTTGCCGCTGCGTGCATAAAGAGCGATCTGATCTCAGCGCAAGCTTGACGCATTGCTTCGCCGCCCTCTTGAATAGACCTGCTGCCGGATGTGGATCCTTCATTGGGGCTGATAGAGGTGTCCACAGGATGGCAGTGAACTCTCGAAAAATCGATATCCAATTCTTCGGCCGCAATTTGAGCGATTGCAGAAACAATTCCTTGCCCAATTTCGACCTTGCCAGGGTATATCCTGACCAACCCTTGAGTATTGAAATCGACCCAGCGGTAAAGCTGAGGGTTGGCTTTAAGTGTGGGAGGTAAGCTAGGTACTGAAGCACTCACAACCTCACCCCTTAAGACAATTGGCCAGTGGCACGCAAAACGGCGCGAACAAAGCGAATGTGGGTTCCGCAACGACATAAATTGTCATTTAGTGCAGTACAAATCTCTTGCATGTTTGGTTTTGGGTTTTGATTGATCAAAGCTTGCGCACTCATCAAAATACCCGGAACACAATAACCGCATTGCGCTGCTTGTTCATCCAAAAAAGCTTGTTGCAGGACGCTTAAGTTGGCTGCTGAACCTAAACCTTCAAGTGTTGTGATGGACTTGCCTTCACAAGCCCATATCGGCGTATCGCATGACAAAGCTTTTCGACCATCAATTAAGACACTGCAGGCGCCACACTGACCTAATCCACATCCGTACTTTGCAGCTTTGAGCTTGAGGTCATTTCGAAGAACATATAACAAAGGCGTAGCGGAATGAGCGGTGAACTCGTGAACTTCATTGTTGACTCGTAAAACTTGATGTTCGGTCATTCAAACTCACTAAAAAAAACTACGAATATTTGCTTTTCGCCGGTTAGCTCAGGTCAAACGGGGATTTTTGAAAGATTGGCTTTTTTCAAGACATCGTTAAAACCACATTACCTACCACTTGGCCGCTTTCCACGGCCTCGTGGGCGGAGGCAATTTCATCTAGCGTAAATCGAGCGCCAAGTTCATGATGAAGCGAGTTGGCTCTGAGCATCCCAGAAAGTTGTTCAATGCCAATTTTCCGATCTTGATCAACCAAGTCGTAAATCAAAAAAAACTTTAAGTTTATGGAGCTTCTTAGCAAACTACGGTAGTTCACGGGCACATCAAATGCCTCTTTAGACCCGTACACCACCATATGTCCGTGTGGTTTCAATATGCCCTTTTCTAAAAGTTTTGATGTGCTGGAGAAGTCCATATCCAGCACAGCATCGACGCCAACTCCTTGAGTCAAATCGAGAATGCGCTGAGCAATGGGTTCCGACTTGTAATGGATAAGCTCATGCGCCCCGCATTTTTTTGCAAGCGATAAACGCATTGCAGAGCCCACAGTACCAATGACATGCGCGCCATACATGGTTGCAAGCTGAGTGATGTAGTGCCCTACATTGTTCCCTGCGCCCGTAACCAAGATGGTTCGACCATCCAGTGGCCCAGCCAAGCGCAAAGCTTGAATCGCGGTAAGAGCCGGTATGCCTAAGCAGGCGCCCGTTTCAAAACTCACATGATCAGGAAGGCCAACAGCTTGGTCCTCTGGTAAAGCAATCAGTTCACATGCAGTACCCAAGGGGCGTTTCCATTGCCCATTCCAAATCCAGACACGTTCACCTATACGAGCATCAGAAACACCTCGACCGACCATGTCGATAACTCCAGCGCCATCGCTGTGCGGAATGACCTTTTCTGCTTCCATGGGGCGGGACGTCCTCGATTTGACATCAGAGGGGTTGACGCCAGACGTGAACAACTTGACCCGAACCTCTCCTTCGCAAGGACGTGGGTCTGGTATTTCCCCCAGCACAAGCACCTCGCGTGCTGTGCCGTTACGTGAATACCATGCAGCTTTCATATGTCCATCCCCAAGGCCCTATTTAGCCCACAAAGTTCTCTAAAACACCAATGTTAGTGATATCCATTCGAAGCCTATCGCCAGATTTAAGCCAAACAGGGGGAGTGCGAAAGGCCCCAATTCCTGCTGGGGTGCCTGTTGCCAAAATATCTCCGGGTTCAAGAGTCATATATTGACTGTTGTAGGCAATCAGGTCGCGTACAGAGAACAACATGTTGGCTGTATGACCTTCTTGCATAAGTTCATCGTTGACCCATGAGCGAACCCATAAGTCCTGAGGGTTGGAAATTTCATCGACTGTGACCATCCACGGTCCAATAGGACAAAAACCATCTATGCTTTTTGCAAAAGTGGTTTGAGGCGGAGAAATGTCAAACTGGAATTCTCTAGCACTTAGATCATTCAAAACGGTGTAACCCGCAACATAGTTCAAAGCGTCATCATTTGATACATTGCGTGCAAAGTCTCCAATGACCACCGCCAACTCCACTTCAAAATCCATTTTTTGAACCAATGGGGGCTTAGAGATGACTGAATTAGGGTCAGCTACTGATGAAGGCAACTTGAAAATAATGCGCGGTTTTTCAAATGGGTTTACACCAGTTTCTTTAGCGTGGTCAGCGTAATTTCGCCCCACCGCCACAATTTTTCCTGGTCGAGCCAAAGGCGTGCGCAGCTTTACAGAGCCAAGAGTAAAGCTGGGGTGTTGACCGTCAGACACGAGCTGTGAAATTTGCTGCATCACTTCTTTGCGACTCTTGCGATCAAGCTGAAGCCATCTCATCAGACCACCTAAGGCGGGAGATATTCCTGCTGACTCTATTTGATTTAATCGCTCTAATGGAATGTTGACGCTTCGAACCAGGTCCTCCACATCCGTGATCTGTTGATCAACGCAAACCCCTAAGCGGCGCCCCTTACTTGCGTATTCAAAACTCAATAACTTCATGCGTGCTCCAAAGCTACGGCATTGGTTTGTCGTGGGCTGCCGTCTTCGTGGAAAAAACGTGTGGCCGCAACTTGACAGCGTTTAATAAAGCGTGGCTCAGAGGGGAGGTAATCTGCGACCGCATTGTGTATGGTGCCCATGTTGTCCCACATGACCACATCTCCTACTTCCCACCGATTGGCATAACGGTATTTGGCCTGCAGTTGATGGTCAAACAAAAATTTCAATGCTGCATTGCTTTCATCGGGTGAAAGCTCATTGATCCTCGTCACATAGCCTGGATTGGCATAAAGCACATATCGCCCAGTAATGGGGTGCAACATAAACAAGGGGTGCGATACCGCTGGTTTTGCAGCCCGTTGGGCGTCAGTGAGTGGCGGCCTTGTGCTGCCTTTTTCTTTGCGCATCATTTCCCAAAACTTGTTGAAGTCGTGTGTGGCCGTCATACCCTTGAGGCGATCTTTCCATTCCGGAGGAAGGTCTGCGTATGCGGCATGCATGTTGCAAAACTCCGTGTTACCCAAGGGCTGGCCGTTACGATGTGGAATCTGAAGGCCATAGAGAACATTGGTGAAGGCAATCATGCGGCTGTAAGACATATCGGTATGCCAGTCTTGACCTGCATCCGCCAAACCCAAGGGCTTACCATCTTGCACAATGTTCGACAAGATCATGACTTCGGGGGTTCCTGGTTCTTGGAAAGCATTGGCCACATTGACTTCAAGTTCGCCAAAATTGGCGGAAAAATCTTTCAGTTGCTGGGTGGTGAGCTTTTGGTTCGCGTACTTGAGTACGCCGTAGCACCCTAAAGCAGCAATCAGTTGCGCTAGGTCTGATTCAGACAAGGGCTTGGCCAAGTCAATGTTTTCAACGCGAGCGCCGAGTGTTTCTGTACCTGGAATGATTTGAATCCCCACCTGATTCTCCTTACATGTCATCAATATGCTTGTTCAAGTAACTGTCGAATTTCACTGGCGTCATTGACGTGACGCGGATTGAAATACAAACCTCGCTCCCCCATGGTTTTGGTGGCAATACGATCTAAAGTTTTGTACCCCACACCAATATCCCGCAACCTTTGTGGGACAGAAGTTTGTTCTTGCAAAACTTTGAGTGCTCTTAAAAAATCTGACGCATCACTTCCACAGTCCAAAATCCTTGCGGCCCGTGACAAGGCTGAAGCCGTCGCCTCTGAATTAAAGGCTAGGGCATGCGGCAGCATGACACTATTGGCATCTCCATGACCAACGCCGCAGACCGACCCAATGGCGTGACAAATAGCGTGGTGGAGACAAGTCCGTGCGTGAACCAGGACCAATCCGGAGAGATGCGCGGCATAAAGAAGCTCCGCTCGGTGCTGCCGTTCATTTGGGTGCTTTTGCACTGCGGGCAATACTTTGAAAAAGCGCACCAGGGCATCTAAAGCCAAGGTTTCTGCCATAGGGGCACGCTCTAAGGAATAAAGACCTTCAATGCAATGGGCCAAGCCATTCATTCCTGTTGAGAGCATCAGTTTTGCGGGTACATCTAAATTGGCCAGCGGGTCTATCAAAATCAAACGACTGGCCAATTGAAAGTCTGTAAACAAGAGTTTTCGACCTTCCTCATCACGAACACCCAAGCTGACGGTGGCTTCGGCGCCCGAAGCCGTACAGGGTATAGAAACAATAGGCATTTTGGGTCGCAACAATACAGGCACATGTAAAGTGGAAGGAGGAGTAAATTGGCTTGCGTGGTCAATCAGGCGTCCACCTTCAGCCATCAAAAGCGCCACAGCTTTGGTGGAATCCGAGGCGCTCCCGCCTCCTAGGGCAATCAGACCGTCAACGCCATCTTTTTTGGCCTGTGCTGCCATATCTTCCACGATAGAAACGGACGAGTGGGCCGGCACGGGTTGAGAAAACAAGGCAGGTATGGCGCACAAAGTTTCCTTTAGCCTGCCATAAAGCGGAGATTGCATGGCTTTGTGACCGCTGATTATTAGAGGGTGTTGAATACCCAGCAACTTCAATTCGGCAGGCAGCAGTTCAAGGACGTTATCCCGAAGTATCAACTTCATCAGGGGGCTACGCTGAACAAATGAATTCATGGCGAGGCGCTTAGTTAAAAGTGGTTTATTGCTGTTAGAAGTTAAATTTCGGCAGCATGTGTTGCTCGGCAACCAGCCAAAGGCCTTGCTCCTGAACAAACCAAGTAGTTACCAAATTCAAACGAAAGGGGCCAGATATCACGGGCACTGTATAAGCTGATGTGTTTTTCGAGTCGGTAGGCTGTTATAAAGGACTCCATGCAAACGCGACCATCTTTGAAGTGGCTATGAAAAAGGTATTCCTTCAGTTATTAACCAGTAATGGCTGACTCAAGGGCCTTGGGTGAGCAGTCATCATGAGCAAAGCTGTTGCACGAGCTTAAGTTAGATTTATTCGTCTTTGATCTCAGCTTGCTTGATCAACTGTGCCCAACGTGTTTGATCTTGGACTAGCCAACGGCGGTATTCATTAGGACCCAGATTGGCCACCACGCCGCCTAGGCCTGTGAGTTTTTGCAATACTGTGGGTTTGGCCATTACCACGCCAATGGCGTTGCTGAGTTTTTCAAGAATGTTTGCTGGTGTACCTGCAGGCGCCACAAAACCCACTGGACCTACGTACTCCTCAAATCCAGGGTATCCAGCCTCAGCCATAGTGGGCACATTGGGAGTGTCTGGATGACGCTTGGATGTGGTTACCGAAAGTATCCGAAGCCTGTTTTGCGCTACCAGATCAGCGACTCCAATCATGGGATAGAACATGTAGTCCACGCGGCCGGCCATGACTTCTGTGAGTGCTGGTCCATTGCCTTTAAAAGGCACGTGGGTCATTTTGGTGTTGGATCGCTGAGCCAGTAGCGCGGCAGATAAGTGCGCTGAGCCTCCATTCCCGGCGGACCCATAAGTTACTGCGCCCGGTGAGGCCTTAGCTTTATTCACAAGGTCAGACACGGTTTTGAAGGGGGCGTCGTGAGCCACTACCAAATACTGCGGAAGTATCACTGACAGGTTGATAGGTGCAAAGTCCTTGGCGGAGTCGTACTTGACTCTGCCAGGGTTTAGCAATGGGTTGACGTTAAGTGACAAGGTGTTAACCAGAATGGTGTAACCGTCAGCTGTAGCATTAGCCACAGCTTCGTTACCAATATTGCCATTTGCCCCGGCACGGTTTTCCACTACAACCGATTGACCCAGGATGGGCGTGAGTTCTTGTGCCACGATTCGTGCAATCACGTCGGTGGGTCCCCCTGCGGCATAGCCCACAATCAGTTTTATAGGGCGGCTGGGATAGTCGTTTTGCGCTTGGGCAACTGCCATACCTAGCATCATGATCAAGCTGACCAATGCTACTTTTGCGATGTTGAAACACTTCATATGTATTCTCCTAATTGGTGATATTCACTCCAGTAACTGCTTCAAAAAGCGTAGCACGTCCTAAAACTCCCCCTTTTGCATCCACTAGGGTAAGTCATGATGTGCGCTACATCGCCTTGCAGCGAACATCGCTTGTCATATTTATAACTGAGTAAAACTTTGAATACTTTCATTTCAAAAAACTGGTCCACTCGTTTGATGTTGGCAGTGTCGGCGCTGACTCTTGCTGGCGGCTTGACAGCCCAAACATTTCCAAGCAAGCCGATTCGCTTGGTAGTTCCATTTGCGCCGGGTGGCGTGGTAGATGTCACTGCCCGTCAAATCGGGCCCAAGCTTTCGGAGTTGCTGGGCCAACCCGTGGTGGTTGAAAACCGGAGCGGTGCGGGTGGCACCTTGGCTGCTGACTATGTGGCCAAAGCAGCTCCGGATGGTCACACCCTTTTGGTGGCCTTTGATTCGCACGCGGTCAACCCACATATCTACAAAACAGAGCTGAGATACGACACCTTTAAAGACCTGGCGCCCATTACGTTTATCGGCAGTATCCCTTTGTTGCTTGCCACTCACTCAGGTTATCCCCCCAACGACATCGCTGCGTTTATCAACCTAGCGAAGAGCAAACCTGGAACGGTTTCTTACGCATCTGTAGGCGCGGGGAGCTCGGGACATTTGGCTGCAGAACAGCTCAAGTTACTGGCCAACTTTGACATGTTGCATGTCCCCTTTAAGGGCGGTGCTCCAGCCCTTACGGCGCTTATGGGGGAGCAGGTCCAGTTGATTGTGTTTGCGGCGGGCGCCGGTGTTCCTCTGGTGCAGGCCGGAAAAATCAAACCCTTGGCCATCAGTGGCAAGCGCCGTTCTTTGGCTTTACCGGGTGTGCCCACCATGGCTGAAGCGGGTTATCCGCAGCTGGACTCGGGTGCCTGGATGGGCCTGCTGGCAGCTGCGGGCACGCCTCCTGCGGTCATTGCCCGCTTGAACGCTGAAATGACCAAGGTCTTGAGAGACCCAGAACTCATTAAAAAATTGTCAGACCAAGCGGTGGAGCTGTCTGCAAGCACCCCCGAAGAACTGGGTGTGTTGGTTCGCAGCGAACATGACAAATGGGGCAAGGTCATCAGGGATGCCAAGCTCAACGTGTCGCAGTAATTCATTGCATCACTTACCTACGAATTTAGGCTTTCTATTCTGTTTGTGAGCAGCCATGCCTTCATCCACGTCTTGGCTCCACTCCAAGGCATGACGCAGGGCATCTGACAGTTCACGTGCGGCCCGAGTGCCGGGTTCTTGTCTGGTTGCCATGATGCGTTTGGCGCCTTGCACTGCCAAGGGGCCGTTTTCGGCAATGGTCTGTGCCATCTTGGCCACGCTGTCTTGAAACGACTCTCGCGGATAGACGCCTTGAACCACGCCAAACTGACTCATCTCTGCACTGTTGATGGTTCTGGTGGTGCAAATCAGCTCCAAGGCCCGCGCCTTGCCCACCAAACCCGGCAGCCGAACCGGCGCCCCAGCGCCCGGAAAGCCGCCCCAAGAGGCCTCGGGCATTTGCAGGGTCACATGCTCTGCGGCATACCGGAGGTCACAAGCCAAAGCCAGCTCTACCGCACCTGCCAAAACCTTGCCATTGATGGCCGCAATCACAATTTGAGGCAGCGCTTCAAGCGCGTCAAAAACTGCATTGGCTTTGCGCACCAGTCGCACCACGTCTTCTTTGGACATGCTTTCACGCAGAGCCGGATTTAAAAGTCCCATTGAAAAATAGTCATCTCCAGCACCCGTGATCACCACGACATGAATGTCGCTGCGTTCACGGAGCTCCGTAATCAGCAGTCCCAAATGGTCAATGAGCTCAGGACTGAGCCGGTTCAGGTCTTTGGGTCGGTCTATGGTGAGGTAGAGCACATTAGACTCAAGTTTGGGGGTCAGCCCATCTATCGGGTTAAGCATTAAAAAAGCCTCCTGTTCTTGTCGAACCATACACTGAGTATCGAAACCCCGACCATCGCCATGACAGCCCGCATCCCCCCTAGCGAATTTACACTTGCCCACTTTGACTTTGACCTGCCGCCTGAACTGATAGCCCAGCACCCCACTGTCGAGCGCAGCGCGTCGCGCTTGCTGGATGGGCGGGGTGAACTGCCGCAGGACCGGGTTTTTCGCGACTTGCCCAGTTTGTTGGAGCGGGGCGATTTGCTGGTGTTTAACGACACCCGCGTCGTCAAGGCACGATTGTTTGGCGAAAAAGCCACGGGCGGTGCGTTGGAGTTATTGGTGGAGCGCACGCTGCCCAACTTTGAAGTGGCAGCGCACCTCAAGGTCAGCAAGCGCCCCGCAGTGGGTGCGGTGTTGCACATGGCGGGCGGCTTTACGGCCACTTTACTGGGACGTTGGCCTGATGCGCAAGGGCAGTTGTTTCACTTGCGGTTCAGCGACGACCCCATGGTGCTCATGCAGCGCCACGGGCATGTGCCGTTGCCGCCCTACATTCAGTCCGAATCCGGCGATGACGAGCGGCGTTACCAAACGGTGTTTGCCCGCCAGCCAGGTGCCGCCGCAGCGCCCACGGCGGCCCTGCATTTTGATGAGGCCGTGTTGGCAGCGCTGCAGCAACGCGGCGTTCAGACGGCCAGCGTGACACTGCATGTGGGGGCGGGCACGTTTTCGCCGGTGAAGGTGGAGCGCTTGGCCGACCACCGCATGCATTCAGAGTGGTACGACCTGCCCTTGGCCACTCAGCACGCCATAGCAGCCACTCGCGAGCGGGGAGGGCGTGTGGTGTCCGTGGGTACCACCACCACGCGCACTTTGGAGTCTTGGGCGCAAACCGGCCAAACCACGGGGGACACCAGCATCTTCATCACCCCGGGGTTTGAGTTTCAAGTGGTGGACGTGCTGATCACCAACTTCCACTTACCTAAAAGCACCTTAATGATGCTGGTCAGCGCCTTTGCGGGATACGAGCACATCAAGGCGCTGTACCAGCACGCCATCAAAGCGCAGTACCGTTTTTTCAGCTACGGCGACGCCATGCTGCTGGTGCGTAAGCCTTAAAAACTTGGGGC
>Ga0214917_10004726_pt1 | contig 14953 bp, 14 predicted proteins | sample LL_1208_BB_MetaG_FD_177983 | JGI IMG/M metagenome (GOLD analysis project Ga0214917, IMG submission 177983) | Freshwater microbial communities from Lake Lanier, Atlanta, Georgia, United States - LL_1208_BB | ecosystem: Environmental > Aquatic > Freshwater > Lake | place: USA: Georgia | collected... | reverse complement strand
ATATGGGTGTATCTACTACTCATATTACCCTTACAAAGGACAATATGATTGCTATTACTGGGGAAATTACTAAATCATCTGCGGTAAAATTTATTAATAATATGAGAACAATTAACAATACTACCTATATCTATATTAATTCTCCTGGTGGTTCAGTTATGGATGGTCATCATATTATCAATTATATGAATATGTTAAAGTCCAAAAATATAAGACTGATTTGTTATGCTGATATGGCTGCATCAATGGCATTTGTTATTCTCCAAGCTTGTAATGAGCGTCTTGGCTCGCCTGCTAGTATTTTGATGCAACATCAGATGAGTATCAGAACAAATATGAATCTATATAATCTTAATAATTATGTCAAGATGGTTCAAGATATTAATATCTATCTGGATAAGTTTCAGGCTGAAAGAATTGGAATGAATTATAATGATTTTGTTAATAAGATTACCAGTGATTGGTGGATTTCAGGTGTTTCTGCAATTGAAGAAAAAATTCTGGATAACTATGCTTTTATTGAATGTGATACGGAATTATATGAGGATAAATCGTGTCCACTATTGGGTGGGGTCATCGACGTCCTCGACAACTGATGTTTGACGTTTCATTTCCTCCATTTTTCTTTCTAATTCCTCCATTTGTTGCTTATATTGAGTCATATCAACCTTCAATTCTTTCTCCATAAAACTATCCATATCTTGTTTTACTTTAAGTGCATCTTCTTCTGTCTTAACACTTCCGACTTTATTTATCATTTCTGCAAGTGGTGCAAGCTTTCCAATATCTCCAAGATTAAAGCCCTTCTTTTCTTCTTCCTTGCCCAATTCTACATTAGCCGTACTGAAATTTTCATCCATTACAACCGGCGCTTCTTCTTTTGCTGCACCGGTAAACATACTACCCATTCCACCAAGAATTTTATCAACTTCTACTTCACCATTTTCAATCTTGGAACCATATTTTTGTGTTATCATTTCGGTTATACCCATTATATTCTCAAATGGATTACCATTATTACTCATTACATTTTGGAATGACCCAATAATATCATCTAACATATTTGTAGTGGTACTATTAACATCTGTTTTAATTACATTTTTAAACAAATCGGAACGTGCTTTCGATGTTTGTCCACTTCGAATACTCTTAATACTATCCTTTAAAATGGCAATTCTTTCAGGATGTTTATTATGATGCCGTTCAAGTTGAATATATAAATTAAAAAGACCAACCCATAAAGTGTCTTTCACATTTTCAGCCATATTATTAAATACATGTTTTAATGTTAGGTTTTCATCAAATAGACTGGATGAAACAGTATGAGTTTCAACTGTTTTAGCCGAAAAAACTTTAATTTTAGCACTAGAGAAAATTGTAAATAAATCGTCACTATTTAATGAATCATAAAAACGATTTACACGTTCGATATAATTGTTATTGTAAGGAGTAGTATCACATTTAGTTAAGCCCTTTACTATGTCAAGAAACTCGTTATAAAACTCTACACACGAATCCATATATATATAATATATAATATTGTTCTTTATATATTTTTTAATAAAAATTGATAAGTAATAAATATTATTAATTTTCATTAAAAAAGCAATAAATATCGTTTTTAATAAAAATTGAAAAATATACATTTAATAGTTTTCATAAAATATAACAATGTTAATGGTTTCTCGATTCATCATCAACCATATTAATACACATGAAGACTTTTCTGAGTCTATTCATCGGGTTGCAGTCAAGGCAGCCAGTGACCTTGACCAGAAGTGGCGCGAGGATTACGATTACATTCTTGAGAATGACAACGTCCCTTGCATAAAGGACACGGCGGAAGGCAAGGATTACTTTTTAGAGTCGATTCATCGGGTTGCATTAAAGGCAGCCAGTGACCTCCACCAAAATTGGCGCGATGATTATATTCTTAAGAATGGCAACGTCCCCCGCATAAAGGACACGCCGGACGGCGAGGTGGACATCAATGTTCCCTTTGACCAGGTTCACCCAATCTATCAAAAGGCGAATCTCACGATGGCGACTTTTGTCATAAAGATGTTGTGCCTCTTCGCAAGAGACACAACATCTTGCGAAGAGGATGTCCGCATTTATTATCGCCTCATCCATGATTTTTGGCTCCAGGAGAATCCTCATGCCGAGAATGGACCACTTGATGTCCCGTGGGATGACTTGCCAAAGATAGAGCAAGACAAGGATGTTGCGGTGTATATGGTGTGCAACGAGCACTACACTATGTCATTATGGGGTTGCAACTAGTTGCATAAAACTTGATATTTCTTGATAGTTTTTTAGGGTTTTTTAAGGATTTTTATTGTTTTTCTTGTATTTTCTCAGCCCATTTATTTTGGCTACATACACATTCATAATTGACATTATATCCTTAACTATTTCTTCTTCTGGTTCCAATTTCTCTGGCTCACTTAAAATTACTATTTTTCCTTTTGAATATTTATTTATTATTTCTTCAATCAATTCAAAACCAAATCTTGTTAATCTATCTCTATGGGCTACTACTAATTCATTTATTTTACCTTCTATTGCTAAATGAATTATTTTTCTTATTCCTCTTTTATTTAAATTTAATCCAGAACCTATATCCTCGATTATTATATGATTTGGAAATTTATGAACCATTAATTGTTTTTGCCTCTCCAAATCATCTTTCTGGTTTTGTGAAGATACTCGTATATATGCAATATTTAATCTTGTCTCTTTATCTAAATCATCTAAATTATTACAAATATTTTCTTTACATTTATTATCCTCTAAAAATTTATTTATTTTATATAATCTTTTATTCCCTGGCGTTCTAACGGTTTCAATTAATCCTTTTTTTCCCATAAATATAAAGTTCTTTGATGAACCCCTAAAATTTCTGCTGCCTGCTTGCCTCCCTTAAAATGTTCCATTTATTATTAATATCAATAAATCTTTATAAATGTTATAAATATAATTATAAGGATTTATATTTAAAGATTTATTTACTATAAATATTAATGAGTAAATTTTATCCAAGCCTATTTCAGGCTGCTAATATGATTGAATCACATTCGTGGTTCGATATTAAAAATCGTAAAAACGAAGCCTTTAATAAGAAAAAAAGAAAACGATTAATTAATTATGATTATATAGATACACTTAAGATTGTATTAGACTTAACAGACACCCAAAAAGAAATTATAAGTAGATGGACAGATGATTGTATTGATATTTATAATTATGTTAATGGATATATTAAAACGAATGCCACAAATGAAAATTGTAAGAAATTTATTAATTTTATAAGTTTAAGAGGAAAATTAGATGAGGTTCTACATAAAATATGTTGTAAAAATAGATTAAATAAACATACCGCAGATTATGCCCTTAAACATTGTGTTGAAATGTATAAATCCGCTATTACAAACCATAAATATGATTTAAGTAAATTTAATATAACAGATATGAGAAAAGATAGACGACGAAAAAATTTAGTTATAGAACCAGCATCAGTTAGTAAGAAAATAAATTCTATTTTTATTAAAGAATTAGGATTTATCAAAAGTAATATACCGTTAAAAATAATCTCACAAAATTCAATCCTTCAATATGATACACTAAAGAAAACATATATAATCATTACACCTAAGAAAATAAATAAAGATAATTATGTAGAACAATATCATAAATGTGGCATAGATATAGGGGTAAGAACATTTCTGACTACTTATTCTCGATCTGATAGTAATGAAATTGGAACGAATACATATAAAATAATTGATGGAATAAATAATAGATTAGATAATATACGGAAAAGTAAAGATGAGAATATAATAACAGAAAATAAATTTAAAAATATATATAATAAATACAGTTCAAAATTAAAAAATAAAATAAATGATTTGCACTTTAAATCTGCAAATTTTTTATTGTCAAGATATAGGAAATTAATCATTGGGAAGGTTAGTACTAAGAAGATGGTTTCCAATCTGGATGGCAATTTAAAAGAAATCACAAAAAGAAGATTAATGGCTCTATCTCATTATCGTTTTAGAATGAAACTAAAACAAATGGCTGTTAAATTTGATTGTAAGATATTTGAAACTAACGAATATTTAACAAGCAGAACATGTTCTAAATGTAAATTCATAAACGATAATTTAAAAGGAAATAAAATTTATGATTGCCCAAATTGTAAATTAAAAATAGATAGAGATATAAATGCCTCAATAAATATCTACAAAAATAGGACTCTATCCCGTTCTGGTCCTTCAAAAAAAGTTGAAAAGCCTTTAGTATTATAAAGAAATATCAACTTTTCAGTAACGGTATATAAATTTACTCCTTCAATTTATTCATCATAATAAATCTTAACCTTATACCTTCTAAAGATATTTTCTATATTCTTTGTAATATTTTGATTTTTTAAGAATTTCAAAATATTAATAACTGCATCTCTATCAATTTCTATATCACTATCTTGTGTTAATAGTACCAACCCCTTACTAAGATTACTCTTAAATAATACTTTTTCATTTATAAGTGTTTCCAACATGTCAAATAATTTACTATTAAATGTATCAATATAATTAAGAAATACAATTTTAGCAAAGTTATTTTTATCATCAATTTCTTTACATTCTGCCTCTACAAATTTAGAAACATTCTCAATACTTTCATCGTCCAAATATTCCTCTATAATAATATTAATATTATGTGTATTATTAACTTCCTCATTACATATAATTTTAACTGGGACCTTCTCGATTATACTTTCAATTAGAATCTTCTCTCGATTCATATTATTTTTACCGCATAATACTATCATATTATTAATACCCTCAATATAATTATCTATATTTACATTAATATTATTAAACCAATGATATGTATCAATAAATCTATCTGGTGATGTATTATTTAGAACAATATTTGAAACATAATCAATAATATTATTATTAAAGAAATTAATATTTTTTAATTTTTTAATAATCTCATATGCCCCAATACGAATACTCTCATTGATATTATTATTACTAACAATAATATTCTCAATAAATCGCTCCGGAGCCAGATTCAAACGATGTTTCTCAATCATAAATATATTTAATGCAAATTTAATATAATTATCAATAAATTTAATATCCTTGATGATTTTATTAAATATTTCATCTTGAATAGAATTATATTTTTCCTCTGTATCAACCAATACATTGGTTATATATTCAACTGTTAAATTATTAATATTATTATCCGATATTTTATTCATAATCATAATTATTTTATTTTCATTTAAATCTTTCTTTGCTTGTATTTTATTTGTTTTCATAACATTTACCTGCTTTTTCACAGCTTTATTTGGCTTAATATTTGATTTAGCCATAATATTTACGATATTTTGAATAGTGTCTTCATCCAAATAACTACAATCTATATGGTCTCTGAGCGCATAGAGGTCAACCGAGTTCATTGATAATATAAACAAAATATATCTTTTAAACTCTTTATTTATTTGATTTATTGTGACAACCACAATTGTTCCATTTTAATATCTTATTTATAAACATCTTATTATAATATGGATATGTTGTTGGATAATATGAATAACCATTTGTTGTATATGTGGTTGTCGTAATTCAAAAGTACATTCCGCACTTTTGAATTACGACAACCACAAGTATTCTAATCCAGTTGTTATTTTTATATTATTCTTTTCAAATAATAATATCATATTGTATGTATTTTCAACAATATAATCATTATTTTTAAATTCATCCGTTTTTATATATTTTTCAATATAACTTAATTTTTCCATATTATAATATTTAAAGATATCTTTTTAATTTAATTTAATGGTATTTCTTGATGACAACCTTGTTTGTATCTCTGCGCTTATTGACAGCTCTGGGTCAATGGCAAATCTTGACACAAAAGAACTAGCAGAAGGACTTACACGTATGATTAAAGAACAAACATCTCTTGGTAAGAGAGTTGTATTTTATGGTGCTAAATTTAGTGATGATTTTAAGGTTTTTGCAAATGGTGTAGATGGAAATAATATTAAGATTACAAAAGAAGATATCCAACCAGATGGTATGACTGCTCTCTATCCTGCATTTGGGAGAATGATACGCTACACAGGCGAACAACTTGAAAGAATGACCACATCTCGCCCAGGTAAAGTTATTTTTGTGCTATTATCCGATGGACAACAAACAGTTGAACAATTATCATTCACGTGCAGAAAAGAATCTGATGCGCCATTTGAAGGACGTAATGCCGTATCTAATCTTCGTAAATTAATTGAAGACCAACAAACCAAATATAATTGGCAATTCCTTTATCTGGGAACCAATTATGATGCCATTAAGGAAGGTTCTAAATTAGGTATTAGCCCTGATTCGTGCCTCAACTATGCCTACACACCAAAGGGTGCTCGTAATGCGGTTAATGTATGTAGCCAGGCAATGAATCGTATGCAAACCGAAGCATATCGTGGGTTTACTAGGGAAGAGCAATTTTCTGCAATGGATGGGTAAAATTAATATATTCCCCAATTAACCTTTATGAAAAGAGCATTATAATGCTCTTTTCATAAAAATTGATTAAAAATCACATTATGATTATTGATAAATAATCATAATGGATATATGTGATAAACCGCTCTATGCATTTACTAATATTATTCTTGCGATTATAACACTGGGTGTATTTTGCTCGTGCTATTACTTTGCAACAAGCGATGATGAATGTCATTTTAATGATACAATGAATAGATGGCTAGTTTTTTACGGTATATATGATTTCCTTTTCGGTATAAATCTAATAGTGTTGAATCAAATGTATACTTTTAAAATAAATATCCCCAAATCATTTTTTAACATTCATACATTGTTTATTATTATCCCCAATATAATTATTTTGACAATTATGGCGAGTATGGGTGATTTGAATTTACACCGAAATAAATGTAATTATACGAAATACTATTTTTACTCTTGCCATTGGATTTTTTATTCTGGTGTTAACTTTGTTCTTTGTTATATTGGACTAAAGTACAAATGTATAAAAATGATAATTGATAGGCTTATTACTGATGTAGACAACGGGGAACGCACTCGAACCGTAGACCCCGCGCCACATATTATAACTATTATAAATGACAATAAATTTAATATTAAAAATATAGCAGTAGATACAAATAACATTTATGAATGTAATATTTGTTTTGAAAATAAGAAAATGTATGCTTTAAAGTGCAAACATACATTTTGTTATGACTGTATTATGAAATGGAATTATAATATGCATTATAATTGTATGATGTGCAGGCAATCTTTTATTTAACTATCTTGGAATCTGTGATATCACAATTATACAAATTGATGCTATAATTATATTTACAATAAATTTAGTATGTTGATTTAAATTTAAAGCTGTAAAAATATAATCAGATATATTCCACATACTTATCCATAAAAGTAAATCAATTATAATAAATAAAAATGTTTTATGAAAGTTAAAAACAACCATATTATTCCATAATACAATGTCTAACTGCATCTTCAAATGTTTCAATTGTCTCAACAACAAAGTTTTCATCTTCTGGTGAAATATTATCATTCCGCATTATCGTTAAATCTTCTAAATTTTCTAGCGGAACTAATGCTTTCTTAACTCCTGCCATCTTAGCACCAGTTAATTTAGCATGTAATCCACCGATTTTCTTTACATTCTTCCATAAATCAATTTCACCTGTCATTGCAACAGTATTATCTATCTTCTTACCTATCAATGCACTATATAGAGCCAAAGTCATCGCGGTACCGGCAGATGGTCCATCCTTCTTGGTAGCTGCATCTGGCGCGTGAACCAATAACCCAAAATTCTTTTTATTATTCGCATCCTCAATTATTTTATTTTTAACATCACATGGTAGCATATTATAGGCAATTCTAAGTGCATACATTACTGATTCTTTCATCACTTCACCCTGTTGACCCGTTATAGTTAAATCCAACATCTTATCACTAGGGTATTTCATTACTTGGATTGGAGTTAATCCACCAATACCGGATGTAGTTGCATATAAACCATTAACCATACCAACTTCTGGTTCCTTGTGAATTCTATCTGGTTTCACCTTGGGTTTATTTCTAAATAATTCATCAACATATTCTTGAGTAACCGTAAAAGGGAATGTCATAGTGGAGTCGTGAATCGCCTTTAAGTTAATATCTCGCACAATTTCTACGATTTTTTCTTTAACCTTTCTAACACCTGCCTCATTTGTAAAACTGTTAATAATATAAGTCACAATTATATCTGTAAATTTAATTTCATCAGTATTATATCCAACATCTGCTAATACTTCAGGTAGCATATATTTAGTGATAATATGGATTTTTTCTTGAAGAGTATATGGTTTTGTTTCAATAATAGTAATACGGTCTTTCAGAATTGGGTCTAATAATGAAATGTCGTTAAAACTAAATACAATCAATGCCTTTGATAAATCCAATGGAATCCCACTAAAATATTTATCTTCAAAATTATCATTTTGTGTCGCATCAGTAAGGTGAGTAAGAACAGAAACAATTTCTTTACCATATTCCGTATTACTAATCTTATCAACTTCATCAATAAATATAATTGGATTCATACAACCTGATGTCATTGTAATATCGGCAATACGACCCCAAGTTGAACCAACATAAGTGAAATTATGACCTACCAATGTAGAACCATTAACAGACCCACCAATTGGCAAAAATGCAAATGGACGTGGTTTACCATCATCGTCAATTAAACATTTTGATAGACCATTCTTTGCCAATGACGTTTTACCCGTACCGGGTGGACCCCATAGACCAATCACGGCACCTTTCGTTTCACCATTAATCCACTGGGCAAATAATCTTTCCAATTGTAATTTAGCTTCTTTGTGTCCATAAACTGCTTTATCTAGAGTTTCGTGAACAGTTTTCAAATAAGTAGAACGTTCCTTGCTATAATTAGTCCATTCATCTTTCATTTCCATATCATTGTTATTTGATACATATTTACTGATACTATCAAATGTCAATAATTTGGCATCGCCAAATACCATATTATTATTTATCCTCTTGCTAAATTCTTTCTTAAAATTCATTAATTTGTTTTCCCTATAACTACCAAATGGAATCTTTAGAAAACCATCCAGCCAGGATTGCGCCTTGCCATCCCCTTGGATGTTTGTCTTCATTGCCTTTAATTTTTCAATTGCCTTGTCTTTAACATCTTGAGATACATTTAACAAATTAATACGACGTTCATATGATAGCTCGCTCATATTGCTCTTCAATAATTTTTCTTCTTCTTCCGCCATAATCCCCTCGGTTTCATCTAATTTAACTTTAAATTTAGTTGGGAGAGAATTATAAATATCTGAAGCAATATCTTTTTTATCTTTTATTTTTAGAATATCGTATAAGAGATAAGCTAGTTTTACATCAGTCTCATTCCCACATAAAAATAAAGTAATTATTTCTAATTTTCTAAATTTACTGGCAAGAAGAAAGTCATTAATGAGACTGGTAAGATGTTTATTCCTAAGGCTCTTATAATCATTATAACGTTTCTTAATTACAATCCCAATCTCTTCAGCATTCATAACCAATATATCGCGGAGACTTAAAATTTCACTAAAGTTATTCTTAAAAAGCTTTGGCACAGTGACAATTTCATAAGATACATATTTCTTAATTTGCATTATCCTCTCACTAACAACATTATTGGTTTTATATAATTCTAACATATCATCTTTGGCGAAACCCGGAATAACAATAACACGTTCATTAAGACGAATTAAAACAAGAAAACCACATTTATCTTCAAGCATTGTGGTAGATGATGAATTCTTTATAAAAATAACATTATCACTTGTTTTAAACATACCAAGCATATCCATATGGTCAAAATCAATTTTACGGTCTGGTTTAGTTATTTTTTTATCTTTCATCACCATTTCAGTTAAACTTTTAAGAAACATAGGGAATGCATTAATATCACTAATCGCGATAGCAGTTGTTTTAATATTATTTTCCACGATTGAATTTATATTTTCTTGTGTAAATTGCTGTCTTTTTGGTGTTTCTTGTTTCATATAAGGCACTTTTTCTTTATGAATGCTCGAGTCCCAGCAGGTAATTGGATTAAATAAACGGGACATAAGATCGATTCGCACTAAATCATTATAACTAAAATGATCATTCCAATTACTACCAAGTAATACACGCAACATTAATCTAATATCTTGCATAGCAATATGGGACATATACTTTATAATATTAGCACGACATTCATAGATTTCTTTTGAAATAACATTTATACTTTTCTTATTAAGATAACTAATACGAATAATATCTGGGATATCAGCTAATTTTGTTTTAATTTGGTTTAATTCATTGAAAATCACACTATAACCATTTGTTACACCTTCATATAATTTAAGCTTATGAAGGGAAATAAGATTATTTGACATTTCTACTAAACATTCCTTAAGAAAGATAACTTCAGTTGATAAATTATTTAATTCAGATTTTAAAAACCGATAACTTCTTTGAAATTTAATAATATTATCAATCTTCTCTTGGGGTAAATTTTTGCTCATATTAAATATTAAAATATTAATGTTTTAAATAAATTTTATTTTATTTCAATGTATAAATGTATAAATGAATTAAAATATATAGAAAAATTTACCACACAAACTATTAATATTACAGATAAAGATAGTTTATTGGATTTTATTCGTTCTAATACTTACAATCCAGAAACAAGCCAATATAAAAATGCTAGCGGAAATACCGTTAACTATACAATAACCTTTGAAGATCCATACAATTTATTTCTAGCTAGTAACAATCTAGAACTAACGGGTGCACAGGCATTGGCAGGACCACTCGGCAACTTAACACAATTACAAAATTTATCTCTAGCTAGTAACAGTATAGGACTAACGGGTGCACAGGCATTGGCAGTACCACTCGGCAACTTAACACAATTACAATATTTAGATCTAGATAATAACGGTATTACAAAAGCTAATAATATAACATGACCAACCACAAAACCAATAACACCACCAGCAACCGTGCCAACCACTGCACCTACACCTACACCTACACCTACACCTACACCTACACCTACACCTACACCTACACCTACACCTACACCTACACCTACACCTACACCTACACCTACACATACACCTACACCTACACCTACACCTACACCTACACATACACCTACACCTAAAACTACGCCTATAACCACGTTTATATCTACTATTTCCTTTGTTTTATTGGTTTTGTTAGTTTTGTTGGTGTATTAAACCAATTAAATAAAACCGGTCAACTACACACTATTTGTGAGCATCACTATTTGAAAATGCTAAGACCGTTTCCGTTGGCTTCACCAAAAAATACGGGCTCTATTATGGTTCAGAGCTATTCGAAAACAGTTTTCAAATAGCTCCGAACACATTTGTGCGCGTCGTAATAGGCAAGTGTTATTCTTCGAATTGACTTGCTTATTAGCGAACATATGTGTGCAGTGCAGTTATATTCTTTATCGCTTCGCGATATAATAGAGTGCAGACTTGCAAATTAGCAAACATAACTGGTTGCGATTATTACAAAGCAATAATAGATAAGCCAAACGTGTGATTATTCTATTGCGTAGCAAATGAGCAATTAAAAGCACTCTATAATATCGCGAAGCAATAAAGAATATAATTACGACAACCACAAATCGTAATTATTATAACTATCACCATATTTTCGCTCGTTTAGATGGTTCCAGCCATAAGTTCGTATTACTACTAATATTAAATGTATCATAAAACGCATCTACATTACTAAGAATGGTATTGACACGAAAACACGCCGGGGAGTGTGGGTCACTTGTAAGTCTTTTAATAATTTCCTCTTTCCGAATCTTACAACGCCATATATTAGCATAATTATAAAAAAAAGAAGAATCACTATTATTATTCCCGAAATAATTCCTCATCGCGCTGAGTGATATTTCAACCCCGCCTAAATCCGCAATATTCTCACCCAGTGTTAAGCTCCCATTTACCTTCTCTCCCTCAATGGTAAGATTATCATACATCTCTCTCAATATATCTGTTTTTTCTTTATACTTAACGCTATCCTCTTCGTGCCACCAATCTTTCAAATTACCATCTGCATCAAACATACGACCCATATCATCAAAGCCGTGAGTGATTTCGTGTCCAACAATACAACCAATCCCACCAAAATTCCTCGCCATATCATCTCCAAAAAATGGTTCTTGTAGGATACCAGCGGGAAATACAATCTCATTAAATTCTGGTGAGTAGTAGGCATTAATCTCATATGGACTCATAAACCATTTTGATTTATCAACTCTCTTATATATATCTTTAACCTCTAACAAGAAATCCATTCTAAAACACGCTAAAATATTTTGAAAATAATTATTTGATTCCGATACTTGTAAATCACTATAATCAATCCACTTATCGGGATAACCAACTTTAATATTCATTTTGCTTAATTTTTCTAATGCCTTTGTTTTAGTACTATCCGTCATCCATTCATTGGATTTTAATCTATTTCTAAATTCATCCATAACATAGGATACTAATGTTAACATATTTTCTTTCTTTGTTTCATCAAAAAAACGATTTACATACATTTTTCCTAATATCATACTCATATTATTTTCTACAACATTTATCGCACGTTTCCACAATGGTTGCATAGCTTTCATCCCGCTTAATGGCTTACCATAAAAATTAAATAAGGTTTCTTCCGCTTTTTCTGAAATATAAGTCCCCATTTTTCTTAAATATAAATAAGTGAAATATTGTTTCATTGTTTCTAAATCAACATTAGACAGTAATTTATAATAAGCAACGGTGAATTTGGGGTTGGTTATATTCACTTTTGCATTAATAATATTATTATTTATTTGTTGAAAAAAGTAAGATACATCTTGGTATAGTTCATTACAAAGGACACTTAATGATTCCATATCGAAAATATTATTCTGGATAGTCGCATCACGCTTTTGAACATTGGTATAAGTATATTCTGCTAAATATTTCTCCACATTGAAAACATTATCTGTATCAAATTCAGTATAATCACGGAATAGATTCATATATGTAGTCATAAATTCTTTGTATTGGGATACAGTTGTTGCGCGATTTTTATTAAAATAATAATCACGGTCTGGGAGTCCTAATCCACTGGTATACAGATGGAGAATATTGGTATTACTATCGTTCATATCTGATGATACATTAAAGTTATGTGCCTGGATGATATTATAAAGAGAAAATACATCAATAACTGTTCGTCTTAATTCCTCCATTGTGGTACAACTTTTAATCTTTGTTATAACATCAACTGGGACAAAATCAGAATGATTTACTGCTTGTTTATGAAGAAGAAGCACTTTATTAAATTCTGGGTTAGTTGTAGGTGTTGATAGTAATTCTTTTATTTTATTATAATTTTCTTCGTGTAGTTCATTAAATGCATTCCATGCAGTTTTATCGTCTGGAATTTCATTACTGTTAATCCAATGATTGTTAACGTGGAGAAAGAAATCGTGATGGGGCTCGATGGAGTTATCAATTCTAAAATAATTTTCAGAATTGCTATGAAAAGGAATTGTCTTTTCCGGGTCCAGATTAAACATATATATGTTATTTTATAATAATTGTTTAAATTATTATTTTGTTATAAATATTTTTTAGCTTTTCAGGACAATCCAAACGATAATTACCCAGATTGGCAATATATTTGAACATATCATTAAATTTTTCATATTTAATATATTTATAATCCCAATCGAACATATATATATTAATAGTATCATATTGTTTTTTCATTGATAATTTAATGAGATATCTTACCACATCAATATATCTATCCATGCTAGCATATCTAAATGCAAATTCATTCTCATAATGAATATTTAATCGCACTATGTTATGCAGAGAAACAAGCCGTTTTACAATAGCTAAATGTCCGTTATTACAAGCCCATATAAAACCATTATCTATATCTTCTTTTAACGTCATATATTTAGTCCCGTGTAATGATATCATATAATCTAGAATTTCAAGGTGTCCAAATTCACACGCCTTTGTAAATGCATAATATAATTTTGCTACTGGATTATTATTTTCAATCATATTCTTAATAATTTCCGGATGTCCATAAACACACGCCCTAATAAATATTTTGTCTTCTGACATTATAATATGGATTAATACTAACGATATATTTAATCAATTTTTATTTCATTATGCAATCATATTAAATAAATATTTTATCATTCAATAATCTGGTCACTTTTTTCACGGTATCATAACCATTGGAGAATTCATTGCTATATATTTTGAATGACATATGTGTTCCGTGCAATTCGCACGTGCGAATTGTATTCACGGAAAACAAAGATGGTTGCGATAATTCAAAAGTGCAATTTGCACTTTTGAATTGCGCACACCACATATTTATACTACCAATATTATACATATATTTCAATAATGTTAAATATGACTCATAACCATAATTAATATGGTTAATAACAATAAACTGGTAATTATTATCTGACGGTAGTTGATATGCAAAAGAAAATTGTTTAATAATAATCTTAAATATATCCAATTTATTAAGATTAATTAATGTATCTATTATTTCTACGCCAATGATTTCAAAATTCTTAATATTACTCCGTAGCAAAGTAATTATATTCTTATAATCCCAATTGTGTATTATGTCGTGCATATATATACTATCGATTGCAAAATCAGCCCCATCTTTAATATTCTTATGGATACTATCAATAACTTGGTCAATATGTGCCATTAAATAATAGTTATGTGATTATATTAAAAAAA
>Ga0214917_10004725_pt1 | contig 14954 bp, 10 predicted proteins | sample LL_1208_BB_MetaG_FD_177983 | JGI IMG/M metagenome (GOLD analysis project Ga0214917, IMG submission 177983) | Freshwater microbial communities from Lake Lanier, Atlanta, Georgia, United States - LL_1208_BB | ecosystem: Environmental > Aquatic > Freshwater > Lake | place: USA: Georgia | collected... | reverse complement strand
TACAATTGGGAAATCAATCAGGCAACTGGTGGCACAGCGGGAGTAAACTGGGACTTGTTCTCTGTGGTCGGGGCGCTGGATTTGAGTGCTCTTTCCTCCTCAGCGCAGATGAACTTGGTTCTGAACAGTCTTCCATCCATGGACGATTTCAGCCCCACCACATCGTATAGCTGGGTCTTTGCGCAAGCGGGATCGCTCATCGGCACCGATTTGGCTGATGGCACCGACGTGACCAGCCTCTTCAACATTGAAGTAGCAGATTTCAACAGCGGGGTTGGACCTGCGAACGGATTTAAAGTTGAGGTTGGGACTGATGCAAACAATCTTCGCACGCTCAACTTGATGGCCGTTCCTGAGCCCTCGACCGGATCGATGTTGATATTTGGGTTGGGTGGATTGGTGCTCACCCGTCTCCTCCGTCGCAAGGTAAGTTAAGAATTTTCTCGGCTTGGCCGATTGGAACTCCGCACAAGAAAGGGAATTCATTTTGCGCAAGACTTACGCACGGATACTTTAATCAAGTGCGGATTTCTCTATGGCCCGTTTGCACACTCGTCAGCGCGGTCCTGTTGTCTGGATGGGCAGAGACCAGTCAACCCGTGACTGGAAACTTAGCTGAAACGAATGAAGCCACCCCCCTGAGCCTGCCGGGTTCGGAACCTTTTGTTTTCAAAAAGGTGGGGGATGGGGAGTTGCGCCTTCATGTGGTCAAACCGAAGGAGTGGAAGGCGACGGACAAAAGGCCGTGTCTGGTCACTTTCTTCGGGGGAGGCTGGAGCAGTGGAACGCCTGCAAAGAGTATTACCTACGCAAAGTGGGCGGCAAAATACGGTCTGGTGGGAGTGGCTCCGGACTACCGAACCCGCAAACGCTTTGATGCCAAACCTGAAGACTGCGTGGCGGATGGTCGGGCTGCAGTGCGCTGGATTCAGGATCATGCAACGGAGTTGGGCATCGATCCGTCGAAGATTGTGGTACAGGGTTCCTCAGCTGGAGGTCATGTGGCTGCCTGGACGGCGATCCAGGATCCTGTGACGCCCGAGACTACTTCCGATCCCGTGGCGAACCCTGTTCCGATGGGACTGATTCTTCTCTGGCCGGTGACGGATACAGGGGCGAACGGGTATGGGGGGCCAAAGCGTTTCGGAAACGATGAGGCCCGGGCGAACAACCTTTCCGTGACCAAAAGAATGCCGCCCAAGATGCCGCCAACCTTGGTCTTTCATGGAACGGGGGATGCGACGGTGAAGTTTGCCAATTCAGAGGAGTTCCAGGCCAAGATGAAGGCGAACGGGAATGACTGTGAGTTGATCCCGTTTCCGGGGGCGCCCCACAGCCCCAACTCTTCCAAATGGCCGGAGGCGGCGGCGGTCAAAGCCAAGATCGCCGAGGAGAGTTTGAAGTTTCTGGAGAAAATGGGGCTGGTAAGCAAAGAACAGGCTACGGCAGGTGCGAGGACGACGGACAAGGAAGAAGGGGAGTAGATTTGTTCCGGCTGGTTTGCCTGCTCTGTCTTTGGGGGTTTTGTGTGAACCTCCATGCGGAGGAAAAATTTCTTCTGATGCAGGAGGGACGTTTGGGCCAGTTGAAATCGGCTTACGAGGGGAAGGAGGATTCCAACCTACCGCCCGAGGCGAAGGGGATGGCCAAGAAGATCGTGAAGGAGGCGGACAAGAGGGTCGGAAAGCCGGTGATCACCATCACGGAGAATGAAAACCTGCAGGCCAGCAAGGATCCGCACGACTATTTCAGCATTGGAAGGTATTTCTGGCCCGATCCCAACAAGTCGGACGGATTGCCTTGGATCAATCGGGACGGGGAGACAAATCCGGATGCGGTGAAGGCATCGGATGAGAAGAAATTGAGCGAGATGATCCATACGGTGGAGTATCTCGCCTTAGCCTATTACATGACGGGGGAAGAAAAGTATGGGGCTGAGGCGGCTCGGTTTTTGCGGGGATTCTTTCTGGATGAGAAGACCAAGATGAATCCACACCTGAACTACGGTCAAAGTGTTCCCGGAAAGACAGAGGGAAGGGGGAGCGGTCTGATCGACACGCGCGGGTTCATGGGCCTGCCCGATGTACTGAAGTTGCTGGAAAAGTGCCCCGCGTGGACAACCAAAGATCGGGAGAGGATGAGGGAGTGGTGGGCGGCCTATGGGGAGTGGATGCAAACCAGCAAGATTGGCTTGGATGAAAAAAAGGCGACGAATAATCACGGCGCAGCCTATGACGTGCAGTTGGCAGCCGTGTTGGTGATGGCGGGAAAGGAGGATGAGGCGAGGAAGGTGTTGGGGGAGTCGTTGCCGGCCCGTTTGGATGCCCACATCACCGCCGAGGGAAAACAGCCGAGGGAGCTGGCCCGGACCAAGAGCTGGTCCTACAGCTGTTTTAACCTCAAAAACATTTGCAAGGGAGGTGTCATGTCGCAGGCCCTGGGAGTGCCTTTCTGGGATCATCAGGGTCCGGAAGGAAGAGGGAGTCTCAAGAAGGCGATGCTGTTTCTCGTTCCCTTTTTGAAAAATCCCGGGAGTTGGCCGGAGAAACAGATCACGAAGTTTGAGCCCAAGGAGGCGCGCTACTGGTTGAATGTGGGTGCGGTGATGTATGAGGATGAGGCGATCCGGAACGCCCAGGAAGAGTTTGCCCCGATGGACAAAGCCGATGTGGAGGATTGGATTTCGACGCCGATACGGAAATAGGGTGATTTACCCCTCAGAGGGCATATTTTAAGAACTAATGAGCCCGATCATCCTCCGCTTAATCTGCGTGGCCTGCTTTTTGGCCGGAGTTTCCAAGGGTTGGGGGGAGGGAGCGGAGTCGGCTCACTGGAAGGCTTTTCAAGCGGCGACGGATCGCTCCCCGGCAGATGTTCTGACTGACTACTCCTACGCGGGGTATGAGCACGGGGAGAAGGCGATCCCCGATGTGGCGGGGCCTATTTTCAAGGTGACCGATTTCGGGGCGGTGCCGGATGATGGGAATTCCGATGAGGATGCGATCCGCAAGGCGGTGGCGGCAGCGGAGCAGGCGGGGGGAGGTGTGGTGTTGTTTCCAGCGGGAAAGTTTCTGATTTGGACGGATCGGAACAAGGCGGATGTGATTCGCATCTCGAAATCGGGCGTGCTCATTCGCGGGGCCGGATGTGGAAAGGGCGGCACGGTGATCCGGGCGATTCACTCCGGTTATCGGACCGGTCCTTATCCCGTGCCCAAGGGAACGAAAGATGCGGATGGGAAGGATGACTGGTCGAAAATTCCCTACTTTTTTATGTTTGAAGGGATTGAGGTAGGAAAGAAGGAAGCTGGAAAATCCGTGGCCGTCACAGGTGCGGTGAAGCGCGGAAGTTTTGCCGTTCCGGTCAAGTCCACCGAGGGTTACAAGGTGGGGGATTGGGTGGTGTTGAAGGCGGGGACGCCCAAGTTGGATGCGGAGTTGATGGCGGGGCTGCAACCCGATCCGACGTGGACGCGAATCATCAAGGATGGATCGAGTATCAACGAACTGCATCAGGTGAGTGAGGTACAGGGAGAAAGTCTGATTTTAAAAGAGCCTGTCCTTGTGAATCTGGGAGCAGATTTTGAGGCGAAGGTGTCGCCAGTAAAGTTGATCGAGCAGGTGGGCGTGGAGGATATGGCTTTGCAGGGAGGATGGAGGGGGGCTTTTGTGCATCATCGGTCGGCCTTGGATGACGAGGGGTGGGACGGAATCCAGTTCAAGGGTGTGGCCAACGGTTGGGTGCGGAGGTGTGCGTTTCTGAATGTGAACACAGGGGTGTATCTGAGGGATTCGGTGGTCTGTTCGATTCTGGAGAACCGATTTGCCGGAACCAAGGGTCACTACGATGTGGCCATTCGGTCGAACTGCTCTTTCAACATGATGGGGTTAACAGAAGAGACGTCATCGCCGCAGCACGGGGCGTCCACGGGAAATCGGTCGGCAGGAACGGTGGTTTGGCGCTGGCTGATGAGCAAAGCTTCGACGGTCGATTCCCACGGAAACGGTCCGTATGCCACGCTGATCGACCGGGTGGATGGCGGAACGATGACCAGGAGCGGGGGTCCGGCACCGTCGTTTCCGAATCACATGCGTTGGATGGTGTTCTGGAACTTTTTTTACGACAGCGACGACGAGCAGCCGATCAATTTTTGGAACTATGAGAAGGGGAAAGAGGCCAAGTTTGTGAAGCCGCTCTTTGTGGGGTTGCATGGCAAGCCGGTGAAGTTGAAGGAGGATACGGTGGAGGCCAATGAAGCTCCCGGATCCCCGGTGTCGCCGGAGTCGTTATATGAGGCGCAGTTGACGTTGCGGTTGGGCAAGTTACCGGATTGGGTGGGGTCGGCACGGAAGGAGTGGGAGAGCATTCGAGCTCTTGAACTGCCGCCTTATGCGGTAGCGGACATTGAGAAGAACGATCTATATGAGGAGGAATTTGCCTTGGCGGAGCTGTTGAAGGATTGGAAAGAGCAGATGGCCAATCAGGAGCTGGGTTGGGGCGTGCCAATCGAACTTCCGGCATCCGTTCCCGAGGTGAAATGGAAAAAGGATTATGTTCTGCTGCGGACGGTTCTCCAGGCGATGGCCACGTATGCGAATCCAGTCGGCAAGAAGGATGTGCCAGTGCCGAATATGAAGGTGGATTTGGAGGTAAAGCCGGGGGAAGTTGTCATCCAGATGCCGATGCAGTCGGATGCCAAGGCCCAGAAGAAAAATCAGGATGCGCTCCAAGTGGCGAAGGAGCTGGCGCCGGTGTGTGGGGGAGAGTTGGTGGTTCAGCCGACGAGTTTGAAGTTCACGCTGAAACGGTGAGGTTCGGGATTTTTCACGCTAAGTACGCCAAGGGCGGAAGGGGGGGAATGGGGGATTAAGGGATTAAGGAAACGTTGCGACCTTTGCGACCGTGGCGTGAGGTTTGGAATTACTCACTCAAAGAACGAGGAGGGCTTTCGATTTCAAACTCAAAACTGCGGCCGGGTCATAGACCCAGCCCTACCATTTCTAAATTGGCGGCAACGAGGGGTGTCGGACTGTCCAGAGTTCGCCTTTTTGGTTTTTTAGGGTCCAGTTGCCGGCTTTGGTTTCACTTAATTCCCAACGGCCCAGCGGTTTAGAAGAAGGGGCGACGGCGTGGAGAGCGGCGAGCCAGCCATCCCCGGAGAGGGGATCGGTCTCCAAAAAGAGGCAGGCGCTGTTGAGGGCATAGAGATGGGTGCGTGGCTGTTTTCCTTCGGTGGTTCTGCGGGATCCAGCCTTGGCAAAACCTTGCAGGGACTGGAGGACAACATGATGGGTGGAGTTTTTCCAAGACAGGATGGGGAAAGAGGATTTGTCGCTAAGATCCTCCATTTCCTTTGATGAAAGACTCTGCCCTCCAAGCAGTAGCCTGCAGGGTTGTTTGACCTTGTAGCGATGGAGGTGAAGTTGCCACGGGCCGTTCCACCAGAGATGGGTTTCAATCTCCACGGAATCTCCAAGGGGATAGGAGCATGCAAGGTGGTCGGGCTCCACTGCCAGAGCTTTGGTTGCTTGGCGGCCGTGGAGGGAGCCGTCCTCCATCCGGGCGGTGAGAGAGGAGTCGATCGGGTAAAGGCCGTCGGGAAGCTGGACGTCGAAGCCGACGCCGGTGCGGTAGGAGAGTTTGCCCCATTTGTAGGGGCCGAAGACGGTGTTGGATTTGGAGATTGCGGTGCCGGCATTGAGGAGTTCGATTTCGCCTCCGATGCCACGAACCAGCAGCCCGGCCGGGGGGATGGGGTGGGTAAAGTCGGAGGCCTCGCTGGGGAGGCGTTGTTCCGGCTCCTGCCAGAACGGGGCGGAGGGGGGTAGAAGGAGGGCGGAGAGGCCTTTGGCGGCCCAGTAGGGGGATCCGCCGCAGGAGTAGCGTTCGGTCAGAGGAATGAATTCATCGATCCAGCCGAGGCTGAGGAGACCTTGGGATTGTCGGATGGGGTGGCTCCAGAAGAAGTGGAGATTTTTCGAGCAGATCCGTCGGGATTGGCCATGGGGAAGTGGAGAGCATTCGCAGTGCTCGGCCAGGGCGATGGGGGCAACGGCGTTGAAGCGGTAGGTGAGGGATCGGCCGAAGGGGACGTTTTCCCCGGAGGCGGCAAAGAAGTGGGCGTAGTCGGGAAGGAACTCGCGGGTGAAGTTTTGCCAACGTTGGGTGCGAGCGGGATCGTTTTGGCCGAAGAGGCGGCCCCACCAAAGTCCGTAGTAGTGAAAGGCGTAGGCGTTGTAGTAGTCGACCGTCTGGTTGGAGCCGTCGCAAAACCAGCCGTTGCCCAACGCCATCTCTTCGAGCCTGTCGAGCCATTGGCTGATCTGTGGGGTATCGGTTTTCTGGCCAAAGCCCTCTTTTTCCAGAAAGGAGAGCGTGAGGACGCCGAAGAAGAGGTGGTTGTTGGGGTGAAGTTTGGTTCCGCGGACGGAGGCGAACCACCGGGCGATCTGCTCTTTCTCTTTTTTGGAAAATGGATCCCAGAGGAATTCGCGGGCGATCTCGAGGGCCAGCACCAAGGCGGCCATTTCCACGGTGTGTTGGTGGTGATCTTGGGTGGGGCCCCAGTATTCCGAGGAGGAGGGGTCGGTTCCGAGGAGGAGGCCTTGCCTGAACCATTCGGCGATTGTTTTGCGGGAGAGGGATTCGGGGGCAGTGGCGGGGAAGGTGGTGGGGGTGGCTTGGAGCCAGTGGGCCGCCCAGAGGCAGGGTCGGGAAAAGGATTCGAGGCGATCGGCCTGGGCGCCGTGGCTGCTGGGTTTTCCGAGGATGGGCAGGTCGGCCTTGCCCGGTTTCATGAGTTTGGAGAGAGGGCGAAGGCCCTCCTCGGCCACGCGGAGCCAGTCGAAATATCCCCAGGATGGGTCGGGGGATGTTTCGGGTTTTTTTACCACCACTTCTCCTTTTGGCAGGCGGAGAGGGCGTCCTGAATCGGAGTGAGGTAGGGATGCCACATTTTTTCCCATTCGAGCGAGACGGCTCCGGAGAAGTTGTCCTTTTGCAGGAGGTCGAGCACCTGGCGGGCAGGCATTTCGCCGGTTCCGGGAAGGACATAAGTGTAGGGGTGGCGGGCGGAGGGTTTCAGGATGCTGTCCTTGATGTGGACGTGCCGGGTGTGGGGTTGGAGATGTTTCCAACTGTCGGCGGGGGTTTCGCCGGCCAGGCGCCACGTGTGGTGGGAGTCCCAGATGATGGGATGGGTGCGGCCAAGGAGTTCGAAAAGTTTAAGGAGGGGAGGTGTGGCGGAGAAGGCGTCGTGGGTTTCGATGAGGATTTCGACCTGCCAGCGGTTTTTCTTTTTCTGCTCCTGCCACCAGTTGAGGACTTCCACGGCTTGGCGGTAATTTTCTTCCGTGAGAGGAGTGCCCCAAGTCCCGCCACCGAAGATGCGGAGGTAGGGGGTGCCGATCTGCTCGGCCAGTTGAGCGAAGGAGAGGAGAGTGGCGCGGCCAGCTTCGGTATCGCCGACGAGTTTGAAGGAGGTGCCGAGAACGCGGGCGGGGTGGCGGGCGAGAGATTGGCGGACTGCGGGGAGGCCGCCGGGTTGTTCAGCCAGATAGGCGGGGAGGTCGATCCGGTTTTCGAGAGAGCGGAGCTCGAGGCAGTCGATCGAGAACTGTTCGGCCAGGTCCAGGACCTGGGAAAGGGTAAGTTCCGTGCATCCCATGGTGGAGAAGCAGGTAAGGAAGGATCGGGAGGCTTTAGGTGGCACGGTCAAAGATTTCGAGGGTGATCAGGGATTCGAGGGGTTTTCCCATGAGGAAGCGCTGCAGATTCTCGATGGCGAAAGAGGCGGTATCTTGGCGCCGGTCTTTCGTGGGGCCGGCGATGTGTGGGAGGAGGGCGATGTTGGGGATGCCGCGGAGAGGGGAATCCTTGGGCAGGGGTTCGGTTTCGTAGACATCGAGGCCGATCTGGAGATCGTCGGCGCGGTCGCGGGCGACCCGGATGAGGGCGGCTTCGTCGACCACGGCGCCGCGGCCGATGTTGATGAAGGCGCCGCCGGGTCGGATCGAGCGGAGGAGTTTCTCCGTGACGATGTGGTGATTTTTTTCGGTGTAGGGGGCGAGTTCGACGATGATATCGTGTTGGGAAAAGAGGTGCTCGAGGGAGGTGGAGCGGGTGACGCCGTATTTCTGAAAGACGGCATCCGGGACGCTGGGAGAGAAGGCGGAGATAGAGACATCGAAGGGGCGGAGGAGCGGGATCATTTCCTGGGCGATGGCGCCGAAGCCGTGAAGGCCGATGCTACGGCAGAAAAGGCTTTGGGTGACGGTTTTCATGCCGTCTTTCCAGCCTCCGTCGCGGTGCATGGCGACGTTCCAGTAACCGGCTCGGCGCATGGCGGTGAGGATGAGGAGGAGGCCACATTCGGAGATGGTCCGGCTTATGGCGTTGCCCCAGTTGGTCACAAGGAGGCCGTTTTGAATGAGTTTGCGTGGGACGAGCTTTTTCACGCTCCCGGCGAGGTAGGCGACATAGCGGAGTTGTCCGGGTTGGCCGACGGGCAGGTCGTCGGGAAGTGGGGGGCATCCCCAGGCGCAGAGAAGGGCTTCGGGCCGGTGTTTTTCGAGAACTGATCTCCAAGATGTCGGATCGGTAAGAGGCAGGGGCAGAGAGACTTGTCGGAAAGGGAGGGAGTTGAGCTTGTTTTGTACGGCAGGAGGAAGAAAATCTTTACCCTCCTCGGAGGTCAGGGGAATGAGGAGGACAGGCGACGACATCGAAGGATCTTACAATTTTCCCCTTTAAAATCACGAGAAACTCTCGCGGTTGGACGTGCCATGGAACGGGACGATTTTGAGAGGGCACAGGAAATAGAGTTAACTCGTTAACAAAACTTTCCTTCCCCCAAGCACCATGGGAGAATTGGATATGCGTAAAATCACAAAACAGTTGTTTCTGGGAATGTTTCTTTTGGGTGAACTTGGATTTTCAGCCACGAACAAGCCGAATGTTCTTTTTATCGCGGTGGATGATTTGAAGCCTGTGCTGGGCTGTTACGGGGACAAGGTCGCGAAGACACCAAACATCGACAAGTTGGCCGCCCGCGGGATGCTGTTTGAAAAGGCGTATGTCAATCAGGCGGTGTGTGGTCCGTCCCGAAACTCCCTGATGCTGGGGATTCGTCCCCAAAGCATGGGTCTCTACGACCTGAAGACCTACTTCCGGGATATTCCCGTTTACTCGAACACCGTGACCATGGGGCAAACGTTCAAGAAAAGTGGTTATGAGGTGGAGGGATTGGGAAAAATTTATCATCCGAGCCTGAATGATGAGCCGAGCTGGTCGGTCAAGCATTGGGAGCCCAAGGGGGAAGCCTACGCGATCGAGGCGAACCGGCCTCCCATGGGGGAGAAAAAAGGAACCACGACCGAGGCCGGCGAAGTGGAGGACAACTATTATGCCGATGGGAAGATTGCCGATGAAGCCGTGGTGCGTTTGAAGCAGTTCAAGGCCAAACCGGATCAACCGTTCCTTCTGATGGTGGGCTTTCATAAGCCGCACCTTCCCTTTGTTTCCCCCAAAAAATACTGGGACTTATACAATCCGGCTGACATCCAACTGGCGGAGTTTCGCACGCCTCCCGAGGGGGCTCCGGCGTACGCCCCGACAACCTCGGGTGAAATCATGCAGTATGAAAAACTGCCGGTGGACAAGTTGCCCTTCCCCGATGATTACGCACGGCACCTGATCCACGGATACTACGCGGCGGCGAGCTACACCGATGCACAGGTTGGAAAGGTGGTCGCGGCGCTGGAGGAGCTGGGTTTGGCGGAAAACACCTTCATCGTCCTATGGGGAGATCACGGTTGGCATCTGGGGGATCATGGGATGTGGTGCAAGCACACCAACTACGAGCAGGCGACCCGGATTCCGGTTTTGATCAGCGGACCTGGAATCAAGCCCGGACAACGCACCTCGGCCCTGATTGAGACGGTCGACCTCTATCCCACTCTGCTGGAGTTGACCGGACAAGCCGCGCCGGAGACCGGAATCGCAGGAATGGGCTTGGATGGGAAAAGCGTGGTGCCGCTACTGAAGGATCCGAGTCAGAAAGTGAACGACGTTGTGTTCCATGCCTATCCACGGGCGGAAAAAACGGAGGACACGAAGAGGAAGTTGATTGGGCGGGCGGTGAGAAACGACCGCTATCGTTTGGTGGAGTGGAAAGAGCCTAACGATCCGGCAGAGAAGGCGGCGATTGAGCTGTATGATTATCAGACCGATCCGTTGGAAAAAAAGAACCTGGCCAAAGAAAATCCCCAAGTGGTGGCCCAACTTCGGGCTGAACTGGCCAAACTCCCGGAAGCCAAACCCCAGATGAGCGATGAAGGCTCGCCGGAATCCGGGTACGAAAAGAAGGAGAAGAAGAAAAAGAAGAAGGATAAAACAGGAGACGGCGAGTAATCCAAGGGAGCCCACAAATGAAAAAGTATTTATCGATTTACCTGCTTTTGGCTTTAGGTGGTCTGGGTTGGGCGGAGGAGGCGGCGACCCCCAAGCCTGTCACCGCGGGCAAACCCAACATCATCTTTATCCTCTCGGATGATCTGGGCTTTGATTGTCTGCACTGTTTTGGATCGGACCAGTACCAGACGCCGAATTTGGATGCCTTGGCGGCCGGGGGGATGAAGTTCACCCACACCTACGCTGCTCCGCTTTGTGGTCCCTCGCGGGCGCTGATCCTGACAGGACGATATGCGTTCCGCACCGGAGCGGTGAATCAGGACAAGACGGGCGGGCTCACTCCCCAGCAAGAGACGATGATGCCGAAAATTCTCAAGGAGGCGGGCTATGCTACCGCCTCGTTCGGCAAGTGGGGGCAACTCCCCCTGATGCCATCGGATTTTGGTTTCGATGAGTACCTGACCTTCAAGGGGAGCGGGATCTATTGGAACACCCAAGCCAAGGGGAAGGAGTACACCCTCAATGGGAAGCAGGTGGAGCTGAAGGACAAGGAGTACATGCCCGATCTGATGCATCAAAAAATCGTGGATTTTATCACGCGAAATCAGGACAAACCCTTCTATCTCTACTACCCCATGTCCCACATCCACGGCGACATTCTTCCGACCCCGGACAGCAAGGAGGGAGCCAGCGACAAGCAGCTGTTTGCCGACAACATTGTCTACCATGACAAACTGGTCGGGCAGCTGATCGCCGAGCTGGAAAAGCTGAAATTGCGGGAGAAGACCCTGATTGTGTATGTCGGCGACAACGGAACGGCGAAGGGCGGAGCAGCCATCTCCACGGTGAATGGAAAAAAGATCAACGGATCCAAGGGATCGATGCTGGAGGGGGGAAGCCTGGTTCCAATGATCGTGAACTGGCCAGGAACCACGCCGGCCGGCACCGCCTGTCCGGATATGATCGATTTTTCCGATTATGTCCCGACCTTTGCGGCCGTTGCGGGGGCCAAGCTTCCGGAAAATGTGATCATCGACGGGCACAGTTTCCTGCCCCAGATCAAGGGGGAGAAGGGAACGCCCCGCGAGTGGGCCTACGTGCAGTTGGCTCGGATGTGGTATGTGCGCGACATGAACTGGAAGTTGAACGAGAAGGGGGAACTCTATGACATGAGTGGGGCTCCGTTTGAGGAGAAGCTCGTGCCTGCGGACAGCACGGATCCTGTGGCCGTGGCAGAGCGGGCAAAACTCCAGGCGGCTTTGGACAAGCTGAACCCAGCGGGAGGCATTCTGGACGACGGGGATGGCACGGGCCGTCATGGTGGCAAGAGCGAAAAAAAGAAGGATAAAAAAGCCAAGAAGGACAAGGATGAGACAAGTGAGCCAACCTCCGAATGATGGGAACGGTTGGGTCCCTCTCAGGAAACCAAATCTGACTTTTTTGGTTTTGTGTTTCGCCATCTTCTCGTCACTCTCGCTAAGGGCGGAGGAGATTCTATTTCAGGATGACTTTTCGGGAGATCTTTCCCACTGGGTGATCGAGCAGACCCCCAGCGGAAAAACCCAAGTCATCGAAGGGCAGTTGGATATCGACGATGCCGCCGGTGCGAATGACAAAGGGGGATGCACGGTTTGGTTTAAGGAGAAGGTCTCCGGCCCCGTAAGGATTACCTATGATGCGACGATGGTTCAAAAAGGGGGTCCAAACGACCGGATCAGCGATCTGAACTGCTTCTGGATGGCGAGTGACCCGAAGAACCCGGAGGATCTTTTCGTCGGTTCGAAGGAGCGAAGCGGGAACTTTAAAAAGTATGATCCGTTGAAGACCTACTATGTCGGATATGGGGCCAACGAGAATGCCACCACCCGGTTCCGGAGATATCCCCGCCCGAGGGACGACAAGGCTCTCAAGTCGGAATATGATCTCAGCGACACCAAGTACATGAACGTTCCGAACAAAACTCTGAAGATTGAGTTGGTAGCCGATGGAAAGAAAATCCAGTTCCTACGTGACGGTGAACTCATCTTCACCTACGACGATCCTGAACCCTATCGGGAGGGTTGGTTCGGGTTTCGAACCACCCGGAGTCACATTCGGTTCGATAACTTCAAGGTCACCCGAATCCAATCCGGCGGAGAAAAAAAATGAAAAAAAACATGCTCAGTATCCTTCTCGTCAGCGTTTCGAGCCTATGGGCCAGGGAGATTCCCGTGCCGAATGTTGCCGCCTTGGCCGGGGCTTTGGGCTCAGCGGGTCCGGGGGATGTAGTCGTTTTGGCGAAAGGAGATTGGCCGGATGCGGAGATCAACGTTGGGCGAGGAGGTTCGGAGCAGAGCCCCCTCACGATCCGCGCCGAGAGTCCCGGAGAGACGATTCTGACTGGCGGGTCCCTGCTGGAGATCAATGCACCCTACGTGGTGGTGGATGGGCTGTATTTCTGCAAGGGAAGCATCTCGTCGGAAAAGTTTTCCGTCATTCACTTCAAGTCGCATCACGGGACGGTGCTGAACAGTGCGGTGGTGGATTACAATCCCGCCGAGTTTGAGGACGAGTACTACTGGGCTTATTTCAGCGGGGATAACAACGTCTTGGAAAAATGTTATTTCAAGGGGAAGAACAACATGCATCCCCTCGTAGGAAATGCGATCGACGGGAGTCGGACCAACACCGTTCGGGGTTGTTACTTTAAAAACATCCCGCTGGAGGACGGGAATGGCCGTGAAATTCTCCGGATGTGGGGCCCGGGAAAGTTTGATCCCAAGGATAAGGACGGGGCTTTTTGCCTGGTGGAGGGGAATCTGTTCGATGGTGCGGACGGGGAAGGAACCGAAATCATTTCCCTGAAGTCGAACTACAATCGGGTCCTGAGCAACACGATCGTCGGGAGCCGTGGGTGTCTGAACATCCGCCAAGGTTCCCATAATGTGGTTCAGGGGAATATCTTGCTTGGGAAGGGGGTGGCGGGGGCGCAGGGGTTGCGAATGTCAGGTTTCGACAACAAGGTGGAGGGGAACTACGTGTCGGGTTGCGATTGGGGAATTCGAATTCAGACGGGGGAGTACACGGAGTCGGCCCTGACGTCGGATTATCAGGCGAACATGAGGGAGAAAAAAAGCAAGAAGGGAGAGGGGGGCGAGGTGAATGTTGCGAAGTATCCCCCCGTCCAGGATCTGGTCCTTGCCCGGAACGTTTCCGTAAACAATACGGGAGCCGATCTGGAGGTTGGCTTTGCCTATAAAAGGCATTGGCCTGAAAATCAGCTGGTTCTGTTGCCTGAGAACTGTCAGATCAAAGACAACCGGTTCATTCGACCGGGCGGTGGCGAATCGGTGATTGGTTCGCTGCCCGACACGCAGCCTCCTTTGGACAAGATCAAGCTTTCGCCGAATCATTATGAAAACAATCAGCTTTTGGGTGGGACCTGCGCCTACCCGCCTGCCGAATCGGGATGTCAGGCAGGTCCGATCCCAGCGGGGTGGTCGGTGGAGCAGGAGTTGGCCAACTGGAAGCCGTTGACGCCGGAGGATGTGGGGCCTGCGTGGGTGATTGCCTTGCGCAAGGCGGGTCAATTTACGATCGAGGATGATAAGTCGTGCTATCGAAGCGATACCGGTGGTGCGGGCGACAAGGCCGAGAAAAAGAAGAAAAAGAAGAAATCAAAACAGAGTTAGACGAACTCTTTCCTCCTCCTTGGGCCAGTGCTGAGGGGGGTGATGGTTCTAACGGCGTTCGGGACAGGTGGTGCCCTCGTGCCATAGGCTTTCGAGGGTGATGGTTTTTGGTTTTTCCGGGATGCCGCGGCGGTTTTGATTGATCTGTTCGGCGAGGAGATCCACTGCCGCCGCCCCGATCTCCTCCGGTTGCTGGTTGGTTCCGCTGAGTTCCCCTTTCTCCGGGGTCCAGTTTAGGTGGACGAACGAGACGTCGTCCGGCACGCGGAATCCGTTCTTCCGTATCCAGGTCAGGATCGGCCCGTGGTTGGCGAGGACGACGTCGGGTTTTTCCTTTTTCATCCAGGCAAGGACGGTTGCTTCGTCGAACTGGTCGACGAGGAGGGGCTCGAGTTTGGCGAGTTCGGGGTGAATGTACTGCCAGGCCAGGTAGCCGGCGAGCCATCGGCTTTCGACCTTGGCGTCGACGAAGCGGGGCATGGCCAGTCCGATCCTGCGATGACCGCGTTTCCGGCACTGGTCCATTGCGAGGGAGATGGTGTGGAACTGGCTGTTGGTGACGCGGTGAACGGGGACTTCATTAAAGGTGTGACCGAAGGCAACGGTGGCAAAGGGGTTCCAGGACAGGGAGAGAGGCATTCCGTATGTGGGCAGGGGAGCGAGGAGAAGGCCGCGGATGCCACGGAGGTGCATGGTGCGGGAGAGATCGGCGGGGGATTTTTCACGAGTCCAGTGGGTTTCGATTCCGTAGCCCAAGGCGGCGGCTCGGGCGGTGGCACCGATGAGGTAGCGTGCGAACGAGGGGTTTTCCTTCCAGCCATCTTGCGTGGGGAAGGAGGTGATGAAGCCCAGATTGCAGACGAATTTTGTTTT
>Ga0214917_10004723_pt1 | contig 14956 bp, 23 predicted proteins | sample LL_1208_BB_MetaG_FD_177983 | JGI IMG/M metagenome (GOLD analysis project Ga0214917, IMG submission 177983) | Freshwater microbial communities from Lake Lanier, Atlanta, Georgia, United States - LL_1208_BB | ecosystem: Environmental > Aquatic > Freshwater > Lake | place: USA: Georgia | collected... | reverse complement strand
CAGATTGCCCGAGTCTCATACCACACCGCCAACGACTGGCTCCGAAAGGATCGGGGAGTTGGACGGGAGTATAAGTCGCAACAGGCGGCGCGAGCATTGCTCGATGTGTTGTTGAGGAATAGCAAGAGTCAGGAGATTCCTCTGTCGTCTATCGATACGGGAGCACCTCAGGTTGGGCTGTACTTCATTAGGAGGCTGTCCAAGGACATCCCGTATTACATCGAGAAGATGTCCCTGCTAGACCACCGTATCTCCGTCGAGATGTGGTGGGACGAAGACGGGCAGCTCAACCTTGTGTGTCCTCGGTGTGGTTTGATGGCACACATAGGGTACAATGAGCAGTCCCGATTAGAAGAGTGGGGCAAGGCCTTCTCAGAGGCGTGCTTCCTGCCAAAGGGTAGCAAGTACGACGAGGAGTGGAGCGCCGAAGAGTTCCTCAGCATCCGCAACAAGGAGGAGAAAGATGTGGAGATTCCAACAGAACTGCCCGATAGACCCAAAGCACGGGAGGATGTTCAACGTGAAGTCCGACGTGGAGAAGTTCTATTGCGCGAATCAGAGCCACGACAACACGGGGACGAAGAACCTCTGGTTGGAGTCGGAACTGTGGAGCAATGTGGAACCTGCGGAGCAGACCTCGGAGACGACTCCATTTCCAGTGAAACGGAAGAGACGCAAGGCTTCGTCCCGTACGGAGACTTCCGATTCTGCAACCGAGACTGCCTAGCTGATGCAATGAAAGGACTGAACCTATGAACGTCGTCCCGCACAATCGAGCTGCTGAGCGCGCCATTATTGGATCGATCCTGATTGATCCGCAATCGTACGCGCTGATGGCTGCACGACTTGCGCCAGACGACTTCTACGATTCTGTGAACGGACGCATTTGGCGCGCCGCTGGAATCGTATCGAAGAGTGGGAAAGAGATTGACTCGATTACGCTGACCGACGCAGACAAAGAGATCAGCCCGACGTACCTGTCGGAATGTCGCTCTGAGACTCCGTCGAGCATCAACATCGAGTCTTACGTGAGCGTTGTTGAGAAGGCTGCTCTGTATCGGAAGATGCTTGAAGCCGCTCTCACCATCTCTCAGGTGGCGTACTCCCAGCCAGAGTCCGTTGATGAGTCTCTTGATCGGGCGCAGTCGGCAGTCTATGCGCTCACGAAGAAGCGTGGCAAGAAGAGCGCCGTTAGTGCGGCGGGAGCAGCGGATCAGGTGATCCGTCGGCTCGACTATCTTGCAGCGAATGGGCACGATGCTGGCATCCCTACTGGGATTGCAGAACTCGACGCCCTATTGAGTGGGTGGCAGAACTCTGACCTCGTCATCGTCGCTGCTCGACCGAGCGTGGGCAAGACAGCATTCGCTGTCGGCTCAGCTCGGCACGCAGCGGAGCGATACGGGAAGAAGGTTGCCATCTTCTCGTTGGAAATGTCGGCTCAGTCAATCGGCACGCGCTTGTTGGCTGGCCTCTCTGGCGTACCAGTGCAGGAAATCCTGCGCGGCAAGGTATCTGGGTCGTCGTGGGTAAAGCTTGCAACAGGCGTAGCCAAGATGCTACGACTGGGGATTACCATCGACGATACTCCGACGCTGACGCCAGCGGAGCTTCGATCACGAGCTCGGCAGCTCAAAGCAGAGGCTGGCTTGGACTTGATCCTTGTTGATTATCTGCAACTGATCGTGCCAGATCGCGTATCGAAAGATGCTAATCGTGTCGTCGAGGTGGCGGAGATTAGCCGAGCATTGAAGGCACTAGCCCGCGAGCTGAACGTGCCAGTTATCGCCCTCTCTCAGTTGAGCCGCGCATCGGAGCACCGCGAAGGCGGTGAGCCAAGGCTGGCTGACCTGCGAGACTCGGGCGCAATCGAACAAGACGCAGACATCGTACTGATGCTCTGGCGTCAATCAGATGGAGGTGTTGTTATGAAGGTAGCTAAGCATCGCAATGGGCCGACTGGTGAAGTCAATCTTGACTGGCATCCAGCAACCGTGGAGTTCAAGTAATGAAGGCATCACTTGGACACCTGTTTATCCTAATCCTCTTCGTTCTCGGAACCATTATGGGTATCGCTCGATAGCTTCGCTTCATCAAGGCTCAGCATCGGCGGGTCATCTTTGAACTCGTCCCCGTACAGGGAACCGTAAAGGATTCCGTACTTGCGGCAATAGGCTCGGATGCTGAGCTTTTCTTCTATCGCAGCCTTGCGGATTAGATCACGCAATACTTTGTCGTTGTTCTCGGTCATTTGATTCCTCTTCTATGATGTCGAGGGCAATGCGTAGACCAAACAGAACAGCGTGCAAGTGTGCCGAGTCCACCTGCCCGCTGTTGATCTGCTCGATGACCGCCCGCTTGACTCCACTATCAACGTGGAATGTGCCAAGCATCTTAGCGATCCGTTCCCTCTGAGTTTGCAAACACTACCTCTTCTGCCATTGGTGCAGTTATCTCATCTACTATGAATGAGAAGATCATCATCCGCTCGTTGCATACCTGGCATCGGACACGCCGTGCATACCAGTTGTATCCAAGTTGGGGGATGCCTCGACGCCCCCGCACTGCTGCGAGGGCGTCAGAGTTGCATCGCGGGCAGACGAGTCCACCCGCTACGCTCAAGACTTGATCTCTGTTGCGAGAAGCGTGACGAGCCCAGCTCCGATAACGCCAAGTGGCTGGAATGCAAGCGATGCAATCGCAGCTGCGAGCACAAGGATTACCTTGACTCGAAGCGACTTCGACTGCACGGCTACAAATGCCTTAGCCACTGCCTCTTTTACTGTTGCCTGCTGATTGTCGTCCACTGATGTTGGTGTCGTTGCCATTCTATTCTCCTCACTCAATTCCGTAGTCGGTTTCCTTGGTTAGCAAGGCTGCAATCTCAGCAGCCTGCTTCGTCGCATCGTTTGGGTTGATCCCATACTCGATGAAGACGCTGCGAACGGACGAGAACAAGATGCCCCACGTCGCTGCAACTTCTAAAGCTGACGGCTTCTGCCGTGGCTTCTGCGGTACGCTCACTCCACATTCCTCCAGTCAATGTCCAAGAACATCTTGGACTGCTTCCACTCTTCGAAGGTGATCGCGTTCCGATCCTTCTCGGAGATTACATAGTCTTGCAGCCCGAGTTCATCAGGCCGTGGGTAATCGATGCCAGCAGAGAATGGATTGAATCCATGCTCGCCAAGCCCATTGTATTCGGACGTTGTTGCGTAGCAGACAACAGTGTTGTCTTCAAGTGCAATGAATCCACGGGCATAGCCAGCGTCAGCGTAGAACACCTTCGGGCTGCTCGCTTCAATCCTGGACGCGACAACTTTTCCTTGTTCCCACTGACCATCTCCTTCTGGTCGGCACTGTACTGCATAGATGATCGCAGCTCCAGACGCAACCCACATCGCCTTACCCATCGGCGGAGTGGTCTGCAAGTGCAGCCCGCGAATCGTCCCCTTCTTACTCACGCTCATGTTCACCTGAACGAATGCCCCTGGCACACGATTCACTGAGTTCTGCCAGACCTGGGTAAAGAACCCACGGTCATCGGCAAACTTCTTCGGTGTCCATACTTTGATCATGGATAGACCTCGATAATCACATTGCCAATACCATCAGCGTGGAGTCGAAGACCCAACGCCTTGAACGCAGCTGGGGCAACGTCTACCAGCTTCGTACACATACATTCGTCTACCACCCACGCGATGATGCTCTTATGCGTCTTCGTGCTGGTGATCCTGATGGGGTATGGATCCCATCCCCACTTAAAGTTCTTGACCTTGCGCAGCTCTGGCCCAGCTGCTGCGTAGTACACGTATGGATTGTCCCCCTGCGTGTACCATGCCCAGTTCCTTGTTGCGTCATACCACGACATCACGCCACGTACCTCTGTGGCTGGCGGCACCGTTGGCTGATCTGCCACAACAACCATCGGTTTCTCCGAGACTGCTGTTGTAATCTGCGGAGAGATGAGCATCGTCGCCACAAGGAACGACGCGAGGAGAGCCTTATGCCTCTTCACGTTTTCCAAACCAATCGACAAACTCATCAAAGTCCATGACGATGAGTGTTCTGCGTTTGCCGCCACCAGACCCTGGGCTATCGCCAAGGACAACGGCTCGCAACTGATCCGCCTTCGGACTCAACGCCTTGAGCCATCGGTCAATGCGCTCTGGGTACGACGTGCCAACCTTGCACTGAGCAATGATCCAATCATTCTCAGCATCGGTCTTTCCGCCGTACTGGCCAACGCGCTTACCATTCAGCTTGGCAGCGACCTCCCGCTCGAAGGCATTACCCCTCGAGCGGTTCAGTCGTCCCCGCCGACGCTTTACTCCCTCAGTCATGGTTCCTAATAAATACTGGCGTACTATCCCCGTAGTATCCGCCGCCAACGTTAAATTCAAAGTACTCCACTGCCTCTAAGTAGTAATCTCGCCCTTCGTTTTCATCGACTGGAGTCTCCTCCGCGCCAAGTCGGAACTGTTCTTCCAAGATAGCAATGCACCGTTCGTAATCATAGACCGCCACTGGATAGTTGAACCGCGTTCCGTACCCAATGAGCGCGTCTTCGAAACCGTCAGCGAGAAGTGCACCGTTCGCCCACTCTGGCGGGTTATCCGTAAGTAATCTCTTTTCGCCACTCATGTTTCCTCCTAATATCCCCAGCTGTCTTGCCGCTCTTGTGCCTTGGCGCTTGCCTGCACTGCGTCCGCAAGATCAAGCTGGATCTTATTCACGGGATCTTCGACGTATGCTTCTGCTGCGTCAAAGAGATCTTGGACTGGATACACGCACCATGCACACATCTCTGGGTGTAGAGCGGATACCGTCATCGACTCTAGCCCCGTTCGGGCAAGAGCACAAATGCTACCCTTGGTTGCTTCCTCCGCGCTTGGAAAGCGGACCGAAGAGGAGGGGGCTTGCTTCACTGACGACGATGTCTGCGTAGGTCTTTCCATTGTATACTCGCTCCTTCCACTTGCCGATCACATGGATGTGTGGTCGCGGGTCTTTCGACTCCAACGTCCCCATCGCCTTGTCGTAGATCTTCTGAACGTACTGCTGCAACGGCTCATCCCAAATGGACAGCGTTGCCAGCACGTAGCGATCAGGAGCCTGGCCTTCTGGTCGCCCAGCTGCCAGCCAATGATCATAGGCAAAGGACTGCACCGTGACGCGCACTTCCATAACGCCGCCCTTAGATGTCTCCTTAACCTGTGGCTTGTTCTTCTCGCTCATCCAGCAATCAATACGATCCATTAGAAGTCAATCTCCTCAATCTTGGCGGCTGGCTTGGCCGCAGGCTTCTCGTCAAACAGACGCTTCGCTGCGTCCGAAACCGATTCGTTCTCTGGGTCATCACCCGTCGGGATCAAGAACCCAGTAAGGAGCGCATACTTGAGTGCGCCAGTAGCCGCCTTATACGCAGCCTTGTCGCCAGAGTCGGCGCCCGTACCGATAGACTGAAAGCTGAGCGTCTCCCCCGAGTCGCCGTCCGTCAGTGTCCATGTGAAGCGGAGTGTCAGCAGCGCCTGCTTTCCACTAGGCGTCAGCCCCTCGCTAATCACGTCGATGTTAGTCGGGGTCATCGACACGTTGAGCTTGACTAGCTCGTCACGTACCTTGTCCGCAACCTGTGCCGCCTGCACATACTTGTATCCCTGAGCAGCATTGGTGCCGCCCTTTGGCACGTAGCCAACCGCCTCCATAATCTTGGCGACCTTTGCCGCCAGACTAAGTTTCTTCGCTTCTGTCACTTCGCACCTCCTAAACATTCTGTCCGCCAGTTGCACCATCCGCACGGCCATTTCCGATCAGATGCGTTCGGCAGCCGAGGTGGCAGCCTATCGCCGTAGTAGTTTAGCACATCGAGAATCCGCTGGGCACGATTTTCCCAATCGGCTTCAACTTCAAACTCCTTGATCTCGTAGGCATCCTTGTCCACGTAGACCACCCACGTCTCAATGTTTACAGAATCTAGTTCTGATTCGCTAAGCGACTCTGCGTAAAATCTAGCGTAGGCTGATGCCTGAACCTTGTGCTCTGGCTTAGCATCATTCAGTCGAATAAACCCATTGTGCTTGATGCTCTTAAACTCTAGAACGATACGACGATCAACAAGAGTAATAAGCGCGTCAATGTTTCCAGCAAAGTCATTTTCTTTTGATTCGACTGGCACTTCGAACTGGATCTTGTCGCCATACGCCTCACGCAATGCGTCCTCTAGGAACGCCGATACAGCGTGCCCCATAGCAAAGATGCGTAATGTCCCGCCTTCAAATGGCTCGGACATCGGCACCTTGTTCGCCGAATACCAATGTGCTCGAATGCATCCGCCGAGAAGCGACCCACGCCACTTGCGCTTCGATGGTCGTCCTACTTCGTTACGGGCTTCGAGAACCTCGTCGATTTTCTTAGCTACCCACATTTCCACCTCCTATGCTAACGGGAGCAGGTGGGTCTTTCACCCACTGTCTCACTGGTGCAATACCTGTGGCGCTGCTCCCATCTCAGAATAGCAGAAGACCCCGCTGCGCGGAGGTGGCCACGCAACGGGGTCTTGTGGGGGCGGAAGGTGTCCCCCTATTTCTTCGTTTTGTTTCTCTTGCTAATAGCGGCAGCCTTCTTCTTCGCGTCTGCCTTGCTCGATGCGCCCCAAGCCTGAAGCGAGAGGAGCAGCCGAGTCGGCTTGCCGTTCTCATCGCGTTCTGGCCCAGGCATCCCAGCCATTCTCGCCAGGAATGATGCGCGTCGCGGGTTATCTCCGCTCTTCACAGGAGGCCGTAGTTTCCCTTGGGTGTAGGACGCACGCCCCTTGGCGTTCAGTCCACCCTTCGGGTTCTTCCCTTCCTTGCGAGTCCATGCTGGTGTTGCCATCTTACTGCTTGTCCTCTTCTTCATGCCAGACTTCGTTAGCAAGTGTACCAGCAAGCTCGTCAGCAATGCCATCACCGTCAGTGTCGATAGCCGATCCCTGAATGTGCGCAGTGCTATTCTGCTCCTCCTTGGCAACCTTTGCCTTGCCAACGCCGAACTTCGCATCCTCAGGGTTGAGGGCACGGACGACCACCTGCAAGCAGGCAGCCAAGCCAGCCGAGATCACGGTGCGGAAGTCGCCGCCCGTGATGTCGAGCAGCGGGATGCCGAGACCGAGCGCCACGGCAATGCTGGTAGCTAGGAACGCCCGCCCAGCCTCGAGGAGCATCTCATCGATGCCCGTGTTATCAAGAATCCACTTGATCTTTTTCATTGTACTCTCCCTACTTCTTGATGCCAGTCCCGCCGCACGCTGGGCATGGAGTTGGCTTTACTGGTGCAGGCGCAGGTGCCGCGCTCTTCGCCTCTACAATAATGGTATGCTTGTATGCTGGTGCAACGTGCTTCTTCGACAGGCGCTTCGAGTCGCACAGGGTAAGCAGGATCTTCTCGTCAATCTTGACGCCGAACTCCTCCTTGCCCTTGCCTGATCGAGTTGGGCACGCCCACTGCCAGCCATCCTCTGGGTCATACACAGCAGACGTCATGTGTCCGTACGTGCGTGTTGGCTGGTGCTGCTTAACCCACCACCACCGCTTCCACCGCTCATGCCACTCCGACACCTCAAGATCCTTGGGGTATCCGAACGGCTGCTCGACCCAGACGCCAATAGCAGCGCCAGCCTTGGCACTGTTGATGACGTCGTTCCAGTCCTTTGCCCATCGGGCATTGGCGCCGAGCTGTCGCGCCGTGAGAATAAGGTCAGCAAGGGTTGAGCCATTGTCGCTCACGCCCTGCTTGTCGATCTTGCCCGTAGCCTTGGTCTTCGCAGCAATGCCGTCTGCCGCCGAGAAGTCCTTGCCAGGAGCGTACTTGTTCACCCACGAGACCATCGCCGCAACGGACGATGGACCGCAGTCATCGAGAATGCCACCCTTCTCTTCGTGATCTAGCTGAGACTTGACTCGATACTTCACTCTTCATCCCTCCATCGTAGTGGCCCAGTCAAGAGCCAGACAAGTGTTAGCCCGCCGAATAGCGTAGCCATTGTCGATTGTGTCTCGCCCTCAGGGAGAACGACGACCGCGAACAAGAGTCCGAGAATCGTCCATGCTCCACCTACGAGGTCAAGAATAATCTTCTTAACCATTCTTACCCTTCCTTGCGGCACTTGATGCTGCTGCCGCTGCACTATTGGCTGCTGCTACGGCCGCGCTAGCCACTTGGCTAATGATCACGGCGACCGCTACTGGCGCAGCCTTCTTCTTTTCTTCTGGGCTTAGATCCTTACCCAGGTTTGCAATCTTCCCGACTGCGTCGCTAATCGCTTGCTCCACCGCAGCGACCGCTTCTCCTACCGCTTCGACCACGGGCGGAGGTGGCTCCGTCGGTGATGGTGGCGGCTCAGTTGGGGCAGGTGGTTCCTCCGTTGGGGATGGCGGCGGCTCCGTCGGAGACGGCGGTGGTTCCGTCGGGCTTGGAGCTGGCGGAGGAGGAGTTGGTCGCGGGGTAGGCGTCGGAGCAGGGGTTGGGCTCGGCGACGGCTCTACGGGGCTGGGAGACGGCTCTACGGGGCTCGGAGACGGTGACTCTGTCGGTGTTGGGGTTGGTTCTGGCGTCGGCTCAGGTGTTGGCGTTGGGGATGGGATAGGCTCAGGCGACGCAACTGGTGGGTTCGGATCGAGCACCACGTCCAGACTGGTCGTCATGTCGTAGAATCCATTGCTCGGGAACTCTGCCTCTGGGTTGCCGCAGCATCGCCCAGCTCGTAGCCGATACATACCAGGCTGCAACAGGACGCGCATATTCGACGCATACGAAACGCCATCGTCATCATTGAGCGACACTAGGTTGCCGTACTGGTCATAGAGCCAGAGCATCGAGTCCACGAAGGTGCCAGTCTCCCAGCACCAAACAGCATCGCTATCTGGGCAAAGGTCTGTCGTGACAGCAAAAAGGGTAGGCTCGCTGATGGAAACAAAGAAGTCCATCGTGCGGTCTACCCTAGTTGTCTGTGCCGCCCGCGTCGGCAGCACGCTTGTGAGAAGGAACGCCGCTACTAGCGGCAGGATGATCTTATATGTCGATAGACCTTTCGTCATAGTAGTGTTGCTCCTTCTTTGGGTTCAGCCAGTTCTTATAGGCCTCGACCCGTGGAAGAGCATTCGGTTGCTGATCCACGCAGTCGAGCAGTTCCTCGATGCGTTGATCCCGATTACTCAGTTGCAGAGGAATCGGGTTGAGCGACTTGACCCAATAGGATCGAAGGTCGCCCTCTGTTTCCCCCACATATGGCTTGAAGTCTACCTCGGCTACCTCGGCAACCATCTTAGCTGCTTCGTTCACCGTCATGTTCTCTCCTGGGACATTGACGATCCCAGTAATCTCACTCTTGATTGCAACTGCGATTGCGTCGGCGGCGTCCTCCACATGAAGGAATGGTCGTTTAGCATCCGACAGCGGAGCGATGCTTCCGCTCCGTGCCTGGTAGGCAAAAGCGTTGATCGCCAGGTCTGGCCTCATGTTTGGGCTTGCGCCCCATAGCGTGCCAAACCGTAGCGCCACTGACCATGGGCTGATGTGCGTAATCAGCTCCTCTGCCATTACCTTAGAGGCAGCATAGGCGGTAAGTGGTGCCACTGGTGACGCCTCATCTACCATGTGGCCAGGTGCCCCATAGACCGAACACGACGACGCCAGAATCTGGCGAGTCGGTCGGAGGTGTGGCGGATGATCTACGAAGAGGGACGCTACGTCGGCAACCAACTTGATATTCGTTGCGAACGTGTCCTCTACCGAGATCTCCCCAAGAATGTCATTGCTTAGTGCAGCAAGGTGAACGACGGCAGTCGGATGGTAGAACGCCGCTGGCAACTCTGCAAGCGACGAGCCCCACAACTGCACGTGCGGATGGCAGTCATACGGAAGGTCAAAGACCCCGTCGTAGATGCCAGCATCAAGGCCGACCACAACATATCCGTCCTTGCGAAGCCGTCGCGTCAGAACGGTTCCAAGGTACCCGCGATTCCCCGTGACAATTACCGTGCTCCCCATGTTACCCCCTGCCGTAATGCTTTGCCACTGAGTCAGCCCAGAATGGCATTTGTTCTACGCGATTGTTTGCCAGAGCAGAGTACGTTGGTCGCAGCTCGTCCCCCTCTTCGGTAGACTTGCGCGGCAGCGTCTTTGCCCGCGACTTGATGAGCCGTCGGATATGCCGCCCTAGTTCATAGAATGAGACCTCTCCGTGGCTCACCACGTGATAGGTTCCCCATGCTGATCCGCCTAGGTTTTCTACCACATCCACGATGCGTTTTGCCCCCTCGGGCAGATACGTTGGCGTAATGATTTGATCCTCTGGAAGGTTCAGCGCATTCTGCGTTCCAGAGATCATGTCCACAAATGAGTGTCGAAGTGGGCTCTTCCACTTCCCGAACGGCGACGCGATGCGGACAACGACGCCGTTGTTCCGCAGGGTCATCACCTCTCCGTTGAGCTTTGACCTGCCATAAGCAGACTTTGGTCCACCAGAGAATGCCAAGGATGTCGGGATCTCATCCTCCGAGATCTTCCCCTTGACGTCTCGCTCGTAGCGTTCGTCGAGCTGGCCGAAGACGTAGTCTGTCGAGATGTACATCAGCGGCTTATGGATTGAGAGTGCGTTTGGAATCGTTGAGTTGATGTGCAGCGCAAGCGGGAAGTCCGCCTCGCACGCCTTCAGGTCTCGATATGCCGATGTGTAAATGATCTTCTCGTAGGGTTCCATCGTCGATACGATGTCGTGTACCTTCATCGAATCAACTGGGATCTTAACATCAGTCGGACGGAACTGATCCACCGTCGGCGCATCAAGCCGCCCGATGATGTCAAAATCGATCTCGCGTTCAGTTAGCTCGGCAGCTATATGCTGGGCAACTTGCCCAGAACCGAAGAGCGCGATCTTCCCCATGGTTTAGCGGTGGATAGTCGTGACGCCCTTCTTGAGGCGCCCGAAGATTTCGCGGAGCACGAGCACGTCGGCTTCGCAGTGCTCAACAATCTTGTCGAACTCTTCGTCGTCCCCGTGATCTGCCTTATCCCAAATGCGTGGCGAGAGCGGGGTCTTGCCGTTCTCCGCCTCAAAGAATGCTTCGGCATTAGCCAGCGACTTGCGGCCAATGTTGAACATCGATCCCTTCGCCAAGTACATGGCGTCGATGTGCATCCGTGGCTGGATGAGTGGAAGATCGTGATACGCCAGTCGGGCGTTGATCTTCGGAATGTCAAAGAGCTTGCCGTTCCAGGAGACGAGAATGTCGTACTGCTCCAGTCGTCGAGCGTAGGCATTGAGTGCCTCGCGGTCGTCGATTGGGCTTGTCCCTGGGTGGGTAAAGACGGTGTACGTCTCTACGTTCCCGAACTGGTCGGCAATGCAGCCAACAAGGAATCGAGACCACATCGAGAAGGTGGTCTCAATATCGAAATAACCAATACTCAAACCGATGAAATCAGAGGTATTAATACCACTGTGTAATCCCGTATTTTTCTTGGTCTTCTTCTTTGATTTCGCTGATTCGAGTGCTGACTTCACAGCACGATTATACAGAGCTGCGCTTGCTTTGTCCACAACAGACACATTTTGTGCTGGGGACTTCCCCTTTTCCCGCCGATAGAGCTTCTGAATCGAGTCCTTGGTACTGCCTAGTTTGTCTGCGATCTGAGCGAATGACATCCCCTGCTTGCGCATGATGTCAATATCCTTGATCTTACCCACTAGTTCCCTCCAGCCACCGAAGCGGCCAATGCCAGCAGGGTGCCCAAGATGGACACCACTATGCCTACCTTCCATTGTACCGCAAGTGACTGGGCATCTTCGAGTTTCTCTCGTGTTTTTTGTGCCGAAGTTGTGGACGCCTGATATAATTCCACTGAGCGTAGCCTGGCATCTACGGCCTCGATGCGCTCAGCTAGCTCATGACGAGTATCGCTGATTGCAGTTAAGAGAGTATGTAGCTGCCCCTGATTCATCGTCGTGTCGTGGACGGGAATAGATTCTGTCGCGTCACATTAGCCAACGCTGGCGACACCGTAGCGTCTCCAGCGGTGTTACCAACAGCTGGCGCAACGAATGATGAAGCGAAGTATGTTCCTTGGACAAGGTCCATCTCCAACCTCTCAACGCCATTAGACTCGCCAAACCAGCGAATGCCTGAAATAACGAATGGCTCACTAATGTCTGTGCGCCCGTGTTTGATTGTTACGCTAATAGAGTCTCCGACATCCCACCCATCCCAGAGATCAATTCCATTTGTTACAACCTTGATGCCAACCTGTCGGCTATTCTCAAGCTTATGATTGCGCAATAGCCTGTTGGCTTCTGTCTGTGCACCCTGCGCGTTGGCAAAGCCAGCCTTCGACATTACAAGAGGGATTGTCCCGTACGTTGTTAGCGTCGATCCATCGATTGCTGTGCCGCCAATGATACTGGTGCCACCAGACCCTTGGCCAGTTTGTCCAGTCAGGTATCGGTCGCTTGGGATTACTGTGATATTGTTATACACTCGTGAGTACCCAGGAGCATAGTTATACGATCTAATGTTTTCTGGGTATCGCAGTGCTGGACCAGTGGTTATTGCTGAGCTTGATACCTGCAAAGACAATTTGAATCGACCGTCGTAGGTTGCTCCAGCAATTGGCTTTGAGATACCAAATAGTGCCTTAGTTCCGTCTGCCCTTGCGCCCATCTCAAGATCGCAAATGTCGGCAATATACGTCAGAGACGGTTTGCCTGCACTAAACGTTGTATGCGTTGTATAGGTGTTTCCGCTAATATCTAGGTAGGCATACTTAAGTCGAGAATACTCATCTCTAATGACCGCATCCTCAAAGATCTTTGTAACAAGCGTACTAATATCAGATTTCTGCTGGCCGATTGTAACCTCAGCAAGATTGACGGCAGTATTAGAACCGCCAGTAATTTTTCCAGTTGGCGAACGGTACCAAATCCCATTGCCAGAGCTGCGATACACAGAAGCATAGATTTGGAACGCATAGGTTACCCCAGTACGAAGAGGAGCTGCTTGCGGTGGGTAGATTGGATCATCTGATGTAAGAGAGTCATATCCATGCCACGAGTCTACTGGGTCAGCATCAATCGCCTTCTTTAACTCTTGTGGATATAGCCTAAACTTAACATTCCAGGTATAGCCGTTATACATAGCTCCTGGATCACCAATAACTTGGAACTCACTAATTAAGCCAGTGTTTCCAAGCGGCGGTTCTCCCTGATCTTTAATTCCTGGCGGACTTGCGTAGACGCGAACCTTAAGAGGAACGCCAGCAGTAGTAAATCCAGCTGTCGTGGTTCCAATCCAAATAACTTGTGTTGCTACTTCCACTCCTGGGCTTGCCCAATATGTAGACGTACCAGCAGTCTGATCGAAGTTTACAAATGACTCGTCATAATACTCTTGAGCAATAGTATGATTAAATGCGGTCATCGAGACCGAACTGATGCTAACCGCAGTTGTATTGATATATCGCTCAGCTGTTGTAACAGTCGATGAACTTACTCGGAACGGAACCTCTGGTGCATTTGTAATTCCGTTTGCCGATAGGTCTGTGCTCAATGATGCAATAGACCCATAGGTCATATTAGTTAGTGGAGTATAAATCTGATTGAGCACAGACTTATAATCTAGACCAGTGAATACCGTCTCAAACTCTGTCGTCGTATAGTCATTCAGGATTCCAGCAGCAACAAACTCCCAGCGCGAGTTCTTTGTAGACCATCGGCTGATCTCGTAGTGCTGTTGCAATGGTGAGAGAAGAGAGATTTGAGGGTGATCATTTTGCAACGTCCAATATGCAGAACCAGTATCATTCGCGTGCTCTTCTACACCAATATCCTTTGCATCATAAATTACGGCTTTTTGTGTACCACGCCATCGTGTAGTTGTATTAATGTCCCATAGCGTAATACGAAAATTTGGCCGCGTAGAACTCATAGCCACGCCTCATTGAACGAGTATGATATACTTGTGATGCCTGGCGTTCCAGCAATTGTTACAGTAATAGCATTAGCCCCAGATTGCAAGCTCGGCAATGCAGTTGTCGTGCTGCTAATAAGATCCATTCGCAAGGTTGTTCCAATCTTTACGGTTCGATCCTCTGCATTGATCACAATTGTATTGCTGCCAGTCGGAATGGAAATAACTGACGTCCAGAATCCAGCGCAGCTAATCGTCGCAGTTCCAGCAGCAGTTGAGATCATCGTCAAAGTTGGATACGCAACGTACGTTCCATTGTTCGTGATTGACGCACTGCCAGTTGATGAGGCAATAGAAATTGACCCAGTCGATGCGGTATTATTAATCTTGCGCGGATCTTTTGCAATAAATGCCAAGGTAAATCGCTGAGCAAATCCGCGCACGCTATCACCGATGCTTGTTTGCCGATCAACGACATAGCCAGGAAGCGCCGTTGGGCGTACTTTCAGATAAAGCGTTCGAGATCCACCAGAGTACGGCACGCTGAATCGGAGCTTTCTAAATCCGTCATCAGAAGTAAACGTAGACGGGTACGGAGCTAGTGAACCAGAAAGAGCATCAACCTTGCCCCAGAAATCAGACAGTGAACTACCATAGACAGAGACAATAAACTGTACCTGTCGAGCACCAAGGAATGCCTCGGCACTATCTAGTCCATCTCGCTGCGCAAGGCTGTCAAGGAACCCGTTTACGCCAGACTGGGCAAGATTAACCTGCTCAACCTTATAGCCAGATAGAGGCGATGCCCCTACTGCACTGGCCGTAATAGAGTTGATATTGAGATAGGTTGCGCTTGCCGTCTGAAGCTCGATAGCAAAGTTGAAATCCATTAGCCGCTCCTTCGCCAACGCTTGATGCGACGCTGCTCTTCCTTCCAGCGGTTAGCCGCCTGTGCAGCAAGCTGGTTAATCTGAAGGGCGCTAACGTCATTAGCTCCAGAAGCAACCTGCCAC
>Ga0214917_10004722_pt1 | contig 14957 bp, 16 predicted proteins | sample LL_1208_BB_MetaG_FD_177983 | JGI IMG/M metagenome (GOLD analysis project Ga0214917, IMG submission 177983) | Freshwater microbial communities from Lake Lanier, Atlanta, Georgia, United States - LL_1208_BB | ecosystem: Environmental > Aquatic > Freshwater > Lake | place: USA: Georgia | collected... | reverse complement strand
TCGCCCGTTCAGAGATAGCGCTGAATATTCTCCGGCCCAATCTGCGCCGAGGATTGGCTGGGGATATGATCTGCGGCCATTGCCAGGGGGCCTTGAGAGGGGCGCTGCCCCTCTCAAACTCTCCCCGCCAAAGGCCGGGAGGCCCTTGGAACCCAGTAGAAAATCCATGGCGGTCCAGGGGCGCCTCGCCCCTGGCGGGGAGGGTCCGGGAGGGGCGGAGCCCCTCCTGGTTCGCCCGTTCAGAGATAACGCTGAATATCAAGCGTGCTCTCCCGCCCAATCTGCGCCGAGGAATGGCTGAGGAAATGATCCGCCGCCTCATGGCCATATTGCCGCAGCGTTTGCAGGAAATCCCAATCGCCGTTGAATTTGGTGCTGAGTTTGAAGGCGCGCATGCGCGGTTCATCCTCGATGCTGTGCAGGAAGAGGCGGCGGTAGCGTGGTTGTTCGAGGCGGCCGCCTTCGAGGAGCCTCTGCACGAAGTCGATCGCGCGCATTTCGCTCATCAGCGAGGCGTTGAAGCTGATCTCGTTCAGCCGGTTCATGATGTCGGAGACGGTGGTGGGAATCTCGGCGCGGTAGAGCGGGTTGAGCTGCACCAGGATGATGTCGGCGGCCGAGCGCTCGTGATAGAGCGGCCAGAGGGCGGGGTTGCCGAGATAGCCGCCATCCCAATAGGCCTCGCCATCGATCTCGACCGCCTTGAAGACATTGGGCAGGCAGGCGGAGGCGAGCAGGGCATCGACGGTCAATTCCTCGCGGCGGAACACTTTGGGCTTGCCGGTGCGGACATTGGTGGCGGAGATGAAGAGCCGCATGGCGTGTTTGTCGTCGCGCAGCTTTTTCAGGTCGAGTGAGTTTTGCAGCGCCCGGCGCAGCGGGTTGAACTCCATGGGGAAGGGGTTGAGCTGATAGGGCGAGGCCACCCGGGTCAGCGCTTCAAAGGCGTTCCAGGCCATGGAATAGCTGAGGTCATAGCCCCAGATCGCCTTTTCCAATGGGCTCGCCTTCATCGGGCTCATGGCGAAGGTGGCGCCGAGGCTGCGCCAGAAGCGCTCCATGGCATCGCGCGCGCCGGCGCGTCCGCCCTCGCTCAGGCCGAGGGCGAAGATGGCGGCGTTGATGGCGCCGGCCGAGGTGCCGGACATGCCGTCAAAATCGAGCCAATCCTCATCGAGCAGCCGTTCGAGCACGCCCCAGGTGAAGGCGCCATGGGTGCCCCCACCCTGCAAGGCCAGGTTGATCTTGCGGCTGTCGCGGCTATGGGCGATGGGCGAGGGCAGGTTCTGGGGGGTGCTGTCCATCATGCCGCGAGCCAGCCGCCGTCAATCGACAGGGCTGCGCCATTCACCGCGCCAGAACCGGGGCCGACCAGATATAGCGCCATGCGCGCCACATCCTCCACCTCGATCCAGCGCTTGGAGGGCTGCTTTTCCAGCAGGCGGTCACGCAGAGCGGATTCTTCGGAAATGCCGAATTTGGCGGCGAGCGGCGCCACCTGCGCCTCGGCAAGCGGCGTGCGGACGAAGCCGGGGCAGATCGCGTTGCAGGTGATGGGCGACTGCGCCACTTCGAGGGCGATGGATTTGGTCATTCCCACCACGCCATGCTTGGCGGCGACATAGGCGGATTTATAGGGGCTGGCGACCAGGCCATGGGCGCTGGCGACATTGATGATCCGCCCCCGGCCACGGGCCAGCATGGCCGGCAGGGCGGCTTTGATGGCGTGGTAGTTGGAGGACATATTGATGGCGATGATCGCGTCCCATTTCTCCTCGGGGAAATCCTGCACCGGGGCGACGAATTGGATGCCGGCATTGTTCACCAGGATGTCGAGCGAGCCGAGTTCGGCCTGAGCCTGCGCCACCATGGCGCGGATTTCGGCGGGTTTGGACATATCGGCCGCCGAATAGGGCGCCTCGGCCAGGCCCATCAGCGCGCCGATCTCGGCGCGGGCGGCGGCGATCTCATCGGGTTTGCCGAAGCCGTTCAGCATCACCTTCGCGCCGGCTTGTGCGAAGATTCGGGCAATGCCCAGGCCAATGCCCGAGGTGCTGCCGGTGATGAGGGCGCCCTGCCCTGCCAAAATTGTGTCTGCCAGGCTCATATCTGTGGTCTCGACCTTGGAAATTTTTGCTGCAACGCAGCGCGACGTTACGAAGTAGCACTAAACACAGGCCGATTCTATGCCAGATTTGCATGGCGCTGTCGCGTCATGCCCCGCATGGTCCGACCATGGCGATGTGGGGCGGAGGGTTACTCGGCGGCGAGGCGCAGCCCCGCCATCTCGCGCTCGGCCAGGACTGCCGCGATGGCTGCCGCCGCCGCCGCCTGGGCGGGTTCGATCACCGGCACGCCGGCCGCATCCTCGGCTGCCGCGCGATGGCGGGCCATGCCGGCGCAGCCGAGAATGACCACGCCGGCACCTTGCGCCGCCAGGGCGCGGGCGGTGGCGCAGATTTTTGCCCGCGGTGCCACCGGGTCGGTCAGCATTTCCATATCGAGGTTCAGCGGTATCCAGCCGGCGAGGCGGGATTCCACGCCGAGTGCCTGAAAGCATTTATCCTGCCGGGGCCGCGAGAGATCAGTGAAGCCGATCATGCCGAAGCGATCCGCCCGGTTGAGCGCCGCGCTCACCGCAGAGCGGAGCATGCCAAAAACCGGCCGGCGGGTGACGCTGCGGGCGAGGTCGAGCCCGGGGTCACTGACGCAGCCAATGACATAGGCCGCCGCCTCTTCGGCCTCGATCACCCGGGCCAGGGGCTCGGCCACCGAAAACCAGTCGCGCCAATTGATGATGGCGGGCGGGCCATCGGGCAGGCGCACAACATCAATGCGCGGCAGGCCCGGCGCGGCGTAATGGGCCACCGCCTCGGCCATGCCATCGGTGCAGGAGATGGAGGAATTGGGGTTGATGATAAGGATGCGTTCGACCATGCGTCCAGCTTGCTGCTGCATCGTCTTGCACGCAAGGCGGTTTTGCTGGACAGTTTTGCTGGCGAGGCGTTGTATTGCTGCATCGCACAAAATTCGGAACGCCATATCATGACCGCTGAAGCGGCACCCGCCATGCCCCCCCTCGAAAGCTGGGAGCCACAACGCGCCGAGCCGCCGGCACCCTATCCGCGCCCTGCCTTTTGGCTGGCGCTGCGCCGGGGGGCGAGCAATCATTGCCCGGTCTGCGGCGAGGGGCGGGTGTTTGAGGGTTATTTGAAGCTCGTGCCGGAATGTGAGGCGTGTCACACGCCGCTGGGCAAGCTGCGGCCGGATGATGCGGCACCGTATTTTGTGATTTTGCTGGCAGGCCATGTGCTGCTGCCGCCGGTGTTCTGGGTGGAGAAGCACTATATGCCGCCCATGTGGGTGCATATGGCGCTGTGGCTGCCGCTGTTTACCATCGCCTGCACGCTGTTGCTGCGGCCGGTGAAGGGGGCGGTGGTGGGGCTGCTGTGCCGGCTGGGTTTCACCGGCAATGAGCATTTGCCCAATCTTTTTCCCGATAAGAGCTGAACCTTGCCCAATCGCCGCCTGATCCATTTGGAACTGCCCGAGGCGCCGCCGCCGCAAAGCGCCTATGCGGAGGCGGATCGGCGCCAGGCGGTGGCTGATATTCTGAAGGAAAACCGCTTTGACCCCGCGGATCTGGGCGAGGGGCCGTTTTCGCTGGTGCTGACGCTGCGCGAGGGGCGGCTGGCCTTTGATATTCGTGACGCTGAGGGGCGGCAGCCGCTGCGCGCCATCATTCTGGCGCTGGGGCCGTTCCGGCGGCTGATCAAGGATTACATCATGGTGGTGGAAAGCCATGAGCTGGCGGTGGTCTCGGGTGATGGCGAGGCGCGGATTCAGGCCATCGATATGGGGCGGCGGGGCCTGCATAATGAGGGTGCGGAATTGTTGATCAGCCGGCTTGAGGGCCGGGTGGGGCTCGATCATGAAACCGCGCGGCGGCTTTTCACCCTGATCTGCGCGTTGCATCAGCGGATTTGAGGGGCCCTGCCCTTGCCTGCGAAATCGCATTATAGCGCAGCGCGGGGGCGGGTGATGCCCCAGGGAGCAGGCTCGGCATGAAGATCAATGGTCAAAACTATCGCAGCGTCTGGCTCGATGCCGATGGCTGGAGCGTGCGGATTCTCGACCAGACCATGCTGCCCTGGCGGGTCGAGCAGCTTTGCCTGCAAACGGCTGAGCAGGCCGCCCATGCCATTGCCTCCATGCAGGTGCGCGGCGCGCCGCTGATTGGCGCGGTGGCGGCTTATGGCCTGGCGCTCGCCATGCGCAGCGCGCCGGGGGATTTGCAGGCGATAGCGGCGATGCTGGGCGAGACCCGGCCGACGGCGATCAATCTGCGCTGGGCGCTGGAGCGGATGGTTGCGGTGCTCGCGCCTGTGCCCGAGGCTGAGCGCGCGGCGGTGGCCTATGCCGAGGCGGCGGCGATTGCCGATGATGATGCCGAGACCTGCCGGCTGATCGGCCAGCATGGCCTGCCGCTGCTGGCCGAGATTGCCGCGGCGAAGGGGCGGGTGAATGTGCTGACCCATTGCAATGCCGGCTGGCTGGCGACGGTGGATTTCGGCACGGCGCTGAGCCCGATCTACCAGGCCTTTGATGCCGGGCTGGATGTGCATGTCTGGGTGGATGAGACCCGGCCGCGCAACCAGGGCGCGGCGCTGACCGCCTTTGAACTGGGCGCGCATGGCGTGCCGCATACGGTGGTGGCGGATAATGCCGGCGGGCATTTGATGCAGCATGGGCTGGTGGATATTTGCATTGTCGGCACCGATAGGGTGACGCGGCAGGGCGATGTGGCGAATAAGATCGGCACCTATCTCAAGGCGCTGGCGGCGCGCGACAATGGCGTGCCGTTCTGGGTGGCGCTGCCGCATTCGACGCTGGATGTGGCGGTGGTGGATGGGGTGCGGGAGATTCCCATTGAGGAGCGCGCCCCCGGTGAGGTCACCCATTTGACCGGGCCGGATGAGGCGGGGGTGCTGCGGCGCATTCAGGTGAGCGCGCCGGGCAGTGCGGCGGCCAATCCGGCCTTTGATGTGACGCCGGCGCGGCTGGTGAGCGGGCTCATCACCGAGCGCGGGCGCTGTGCGGCCTCGGTGGCGGGGCTGGCCGGGCTTTATCCGGAAAAATTTACCTGAAGGGATCGGCCGAGGCGAGGATGGCCACGGTTTTTGCCACGCCTTCCTCCAGGCTGGACATGGGTGCATTCCAGCCGGCCTGGCGCAGGCGGGAGAGATCGGCCAGGGTGTGGTATTGGTATTTGTCGCGGATTGCCTCGGGCATGTCGATGAAGCGCGGCGTGACCTCCTGGCCCATGGCGGCACCCACGGCGCGCACCAGATCAAGCCAGCTTCGCGCCTGACCGGCGCCGATATTCAGCAGGGGTGGGGCGGCGGCGGGTTGCTCCAGCAGAAAGAGCAGGATGGCCACCACATCCTCGACAAAGACGAAATCGCGCAATTGTTCGCCATCGGCGTAATCGGGGCGGTGGCTGCGGAAGAGCTCCACCGTCTCGCCGCGCGAGAGGGTTTCGAACACCTTGTGGACGACGCTGCGCATCGGGCCCTTATGCTGCTCATTGGGGCCATAGACATTGAAGAATTTCAGGCCGCAGCACAGCGGTGGGAGCGGCTGGCCGGCCTCGCGGCGGGCGGCCACCACCTGGTCGAAGAGGTGCTTTGACCAGCCATAAAGGTTGAGCGGGCGGAGTGCGGCCAGGCTGTTGGTGGTGGCGGCGTCATCATAGCCCTGCCCGCCATCGCCATAGGTGGCGGCGGAGGAGGCATAGAGGAAGGGCACGCGGTGGAGGGTGCACCAGTCGAGCAGCATCAGGGAAAAGCGGAAATTGCGCCGCATCACCTCATCGCCATCACTGGCGGTGGTGGCGGAATTGGCGCCCATATGAATCACCGCTTCGAGGGGTTTGCCGGGCAGCCAGGCGGCGAGTTCCTCGGGCGGGACGATATCGGCGATTTGGCGCTTGCGCAGGTTTTGCCATTTGTTGCCCTGGCGCAGCAGGTCACTGACCACCACGGGGCCGCTGCGGGCCTCATTGAGTGCCGCCACGATATTGCTGCCGATGAAGCCGGCGCCGCCGGTGACGAGAATCATGCGGCCGTTATGCCAGCATCGAGGCGCTTGTAGAACATGGTGGTCTCGGCCGGTTCGCCATTCGGGCGGAGCGCGTGGCCGGGCACGCGGCCATATTCGACCCAGCCGGCGGCGCGGTAGAGCAGATCGCCCGCGCTGCCGGTTTCGGTATCGAGCAATAACAGGTTGCGGCCGGCGGCCAGGGCGGCTGCCTCGGCGGTGGCGAGCAGGGCGCGGCCGAGGCCTCGGCGGCGGGCGGTGGAGCGCACCAGCATCTTGCCGATCTCGGCGCGGTGCGGCGCATTGGGTTGATGCGCCATGAAGAGCAGGACGGTGCCGAGCCATTGCCCGCCCTGCTCGGCCACGAAGAGCCTCGTGCTGCCGGCCCTGAGCCCGGGGAGTTGGCCGGCCCAGAAGAGTTCGGCCTCATGGGCGGAAAAACCGGTCAGGAAATTGACCGAGGCGCCATGGGTGACGGCATCGACCAGAATATCGGCCAATTCGGCCAGCCCGGCCTCGGCGGCTTGTGCGGAAACCTCTCGGATCATGCGCGACCTCCCCGGGGGCAATGGCGTGATTCATTAGCCCAGGAAAGCCGCCGGGTGAAAGCGAGCCGGCCCTGGCGCGCCGCGCCCCAGCCAGGCTACCAGCGTGGTATGGAAGACCCACGCCGCGAGGCCCCCGCCGTCGCCCGCAACCGCGACCCCATCCTGACCGTGCTGCGGCGCATTCTGCCGCAAGAGGGGCTGGTGCTGGAGGTGGCCAGCGGCAGTGGCGAGCATGCTCTGGCCATCGCCCAGGCCTTCCCCGGCCTGACCATCCAGCCCAGCGACCCCCATCCCGAGGCCCGCGCCAGCACCGATGCCTGGGGCCAGGGCCAGGGGAATATGCGCCCGGCCTTGGCACTCGACGCAGCAGCATCCTGGCCGGCGATGGCAGCCCAGGCGGTGCTGTGCATCAACATGATCCATATCGCGCCCTGGGCGGCCACGGAGGGGCTGCTGCGCGGGGCGGCTTGCTGCCTGCCGCCGGGCGGGCTGCTGTATCTCTACGGCCCCTATCGGGTGGCGGGGGCGATGGTGGAGAGCAATGCGGAATTCGATGCCAGCCTGCGCGAGCGAGACGCCGCCTGGGGCATTCGGGATTTGGAGACGGTGGCGGCGGCGGGGGTGGCGGCCGGGTTTGGCCCGCCCGAGGTGATTGAGATGCCGGCGAATAACCTCTCAGTGGTGTTTCGCCGCCATCGGGCTGCTGCCGATGGGTGAGGGCGGCACGGCTCAGCGCGGGTCCGCCGCGTGGCGTTCGAGCGCCTGGGCGAGGGCGGCGGCCTCCACCAGGCGTGGCTTGAGCAGCGCCATGGTGCCTGCGGCGCCGATGGTGTCGAAAAAATCGTCCAATCCCTGCTGATAGGCGCGGCGATTCCAGTAATCATGGATGGCCAGCACGCCACAGGGCGTGAGGCGGCCATGGGCGGCGAGGGCACAGGCGATGCGAAAGCGGCCATCGACCAGGACGAGATCGGCGCTGGGCATGAGCGCCCATGGCGCGTGCCAATAATCCTGGCCTTGCAGCGGGCTGGGCGGGTGGAGCGGCCAGCCCCAATCGCCCAGCGGACCGATATCGGCATGATGCTGCAGCAGGCGGCCCGCTTCGATGGCCGCTTCCTGCTCCACCGCCACGCGGGCGAGCCAGGTGGCATCGGAATCGACCGAGAGCAGGCGATGGCCGGCCGCAAGGAGAATGGCAGTGCTGCCCCCGCAGCCGAATTCGACCATGGATTGGGCGCCGGTGGCGGCGGCGCGGAGCAGGGCCTGCTCGCCCCCAGTCATGGCCGCAACCAGGGCGGGGGGCAGGGTATTGGCGAGGGCTTCGGGCATGGCGCGCTTCCGATTTTGGAAAGCGTGATGATGCGGCGGGGTTGGCTAATGATGGGTTAGCGGGGAGCTGACAAACGCTGATCGGGGAAGAAAAAACAGCGAAGGGCTTTGCCCTGTCGCGCTTTTCCACCAGGGCCGACATGTATGTCGACGATTTTCCTGGACCTTTGCGTAAATTCTTGTGTCTATTTTATTTCAATACATCGCAAAAAATTATATTTATCGTCAAAAATAAAAATATTTTACTCTAATGATTATATTATAAAAAATAAATTAAATGAAGGTGCAGGAAACTAAGTTTCCTGCTGGGGTGCTCGAGGGGCAAAGCCCCTCGAATTTTTCTCGCACTCCATAAGTTTTTTCCAGCGCATCAAAGATATGATCCCTGACTGTGCTGCGGCGCGCTTGGCCTTCTCAGCCCATCACCCATTCCTCACCTTCGCGCCGGACCAGCCCATCCTCTTCCAGCATCATCAGATTGGCCAGCAGGCTGCGGCTGGCGGCACCCTGCAGCTTGGGGTCCATCGGCCCATAGACCGGGCCGACCAGGGCCGTGGCACTCGCCCGCCCCACCTCGCGCAGGGCGGCGACGACCCGGGCTTCGCGCCGGCGGCGATGGGTGGCGAGGGCATCGAGGAATGGCATGGGTTCGGCCAAAGGCGGGCCATGGCCGGGGAGGTAGAGGTGGTCCAGCCCTTCGCGCGCGCGCAGCTTGGCCAGGGAGTTCATATAGGCCCGCATATTGCCATCGGGCGGGCTGACCACGGTGCTGCTCCAGCTCATCACGTGATCGGCGGAGAACATCACGCCATTGCCTTCCATCGCAAAGGCCAGGTGATTGGCGCAATGACCTGGGGTGTGGATGGCCTTCAGGCGCCAGGCCTTGCCCTCCACCGCATCGCCATCGGCGAGGCGCACCATGGGGTCGAAGGCCTCATCGCCCCCCGCACCGGCGGTCATATGCGGGCCAAAGCCATAGGTGGGGGCGCCGGTGGCGGCGGCGAGGCCGGCGGCGCCGGGGGAATGGTCGCGATGGGTGTGGGAGATGATGATGTGGGAGACCACCTCGCCATCCAGCGCGCGCAGCATTGCCTCCAGATGCGCCGCATCCTCAGGCCCCGGATCGAGCACGGCGACCTCGCCCTCGCCGATGATCCAGGTGTTGGTGCCGCGCCAGGTGAAGGGGCCGGGATTGTTGCACAACAGCCGCCGCACACCGGGCGCCACATGCTGAATCTGGCCATGGATTGCGCTGTCATCGCGCAGGAAGGGAATGTTCAACGCTTCGTCCGTTTCATCTCGCGGTGGAGGATATAGAGGCCGGCGGCGATGATCATCGCAGCCCCAGCCAGCATGGAAAGCCCGGGCCAGGTGCCAAAGACCACAATGCCCAGCACCGTGGCCCAGAGAATGGAGGTGTAGGAATAGGGCCCGAGCGCGCTGACCTGCGCCGAGGCATAGGCCTCCGTCAGCATCACCTGGGCGACGCCGCCGATCAGCCCCAGGGTGAGCAGCATGGCCAATTCCCATGCCGTGGGGGTCACCCAGAGAAAGGGCAGGGTTGCGCCGGTGAACAGTGTCATCAGCAGCGATTGCCACATGACGATGGTGGTGGATTTCTCGGTGGCCGAAAGCCCGCGCACCAGCATGGTGGTGAAGGCGGAGAAGACGCCTTGCAGCACGGCGAAGGTGATGCCCACCGCGTGCTCGCTATCCACCCCGCCGCTGAAGGCGCCCTGGCCGGCGGCGATCACCATGATGCCGGCAAAGCCCATCAGCACCGCACCCCAGCGGTGAATGCCCGGCCGCTCGCCCAGAAAGGGGATGGAGAGCAGGGTGACGAAGAGCGGCGTGGTGTAGGACAGTGCGGTGTGCTCGGCCAAAGGCAGCAGGGTGAGGGCGTAAAAGCTCGAACCCATCGCCGCCATGCCGGTGCAGGCGCGGAAGAAATGGGCGACGGGGCGCTTGGTGCGCAGCACGCCCCAATCGCCGCTGCGGCAGACGATGATGCCCACCACCGGCATGGCGAGGGCGCAGCGGAAGAACATCACCTCGGTGAAGGGCAGCCGCTCGCCCACCAGCTTCACCATGGAGGACATGATGGTGAAGAGTGCCGTGGCGCCCAGCATGAGCAGGGCGCCGCGGCGGATATCATGCCGCAATGCCATGCCGCCGCTCCCTTGCCCGCACACGCTCACGATGCATGGAATAGAAGCCGGCGGCGATGATGATGGCCGCGCCGTAAATCGTGGTGGCGCCGGGGATTTCGGCGAAGATGAGCCAGCCGAGCAACACGCCAAAGGGCAGCACGGAATATTCCAAGGGCGCGATGGCCCCCACCGGGGCGAGGGCGAAGGCGCGGGCGAAGAGCATATGCGCCACCGCATTGGCGCAGCCAAAACCCAGCAGGGCGAGCAGCGCCGTGGGTTCCAAGGGCAGCAGCGAGACCGGCGGCGGAAAGAAGGGCAGCATGACGAGGCCCAAGGGGAAATGCGCCAGCATCAGCCAAAAGGAGATGGTGGCGGCATTATCGGTGCGCGAGAGCAGCCTTGTCCAACTGCGGCTGAGCGCCATGCCGACCACGGCGAGGATCAGCAGCGCCGATTCCCAGCGCCAGAGCGCACCGCCGGGCTGGAGCATGACCAAAGCGCCGGAAAACCCCACCACGCAGGCCAGCCCCCGCCGCCAGCCCACCCGCTCGCCCAGCATGGGGATGGCGATCAGCGTCATGAAAATCGGCGCCAGCGCGGCAACCGCATAGCTGTCGGCCAGGCCAACCCCGCGCGCCCAACAAAAATACCAGATGATGGCCACCAGGGCATGCACGCAGGAGCGCCAGGCCACGAGGCGGCGGTTTTTGGGCCAGATTGAGCGCCCACCGGCCATGGCCAGAATGGCCAGACCGCCCACGGCCCCGCGCCACATCATCACCCCCGCCACGCCCACCTGCGGCAGGGCGTATTTCACCGCCGCATCGGCACAGGAGATGATGCCATAGCCCAAGGCAGCGAAGAGGATGCCGCGCAGCGCGGCATCCATGGGGGTGGGGTTCTCAGCCAAGCACGGCTTCGGCCTGCATGCAGGTGGCGCCCTTGTCATCGCGGCTTTGCAGCCGGGCTGTATCGCCCGCCATCAGCGCATGCAGCGACAGCGTATTGCCGGCAAAGGCCGGGCGCAGGCCGCGGAAGGAGAAGCTGGCCAGCCTGCGCCCCGGCGCCTGCGCCATGGCATGGGCGGCCAGCAGCGTGGCCTGCAAGGGCCCATGCACGATCAGGCCCGGATAGCCCTCCACCTGGGTGACATAGGGCATATCGTAATGGATCCGGTGGCCATTGCCGGTCAGCGCCGAGTAGCGGAAGAGGAAGAGCGCGTCGGGCTCGGTCACCCGGGTGATCTCGCCTGGGGCGGGGATGGCGGGGGTGGCGGGTTTGACCGCCGCACCCTCGGCGCCGCGATAGACGATGTCATGCTCCTCCTCGAGCACGGGCCCGCGCGGGCCTTCGATGCTATGGGCGACGGTGACGAAGACCAGATCGCCCGAGCCGCCGCTCTTCTCGCTGATCGCTTTGATGGTGGAGATGCGGGTCACCGTCTCATCGGCGCGGATGCCGGCCTCAAAGAAGCGCAGCCGGCCGCCGGCCCACATGCGGCGCGGCAGATGATGCACCGGGGGGAGAAAGCCGCCGCGCTTGGGGTGGCCATCGGGGCCGATGCCATCGGGGCGCTTCCAATCCTGGAACAGCATCCAGTGCCAAAGCGGCGGCATCTCGGCCATCGGCGTATCAATGCCCAGGGTTGCGGCGAAACCCTCGATCAGCCGGGGGTCGGCACGGTCGGTCCTGGTTTCGGTCTTTCCCAGGAAGTCATCATAGGCGCTCAATATTTTAATCCTCGCGACGATAGAGCCGGTAGCCCTCAAAGCTGATGGCCACGCGATAATGCGAAAAGGCCTCGGCAAAGAGGGGGTGGCGGCCGAAATAAGTGAGAAGGTCGAATTCCTGGCCCCCGCAGGCGGCAATGCCGGCGCGCTCGGAGACCAAGATGGCGGCGGGCGGCGCGCGGGCGAAATCCTCGGCCACGGTGCGATAGACGAAGAATTCGGTGCGCGACATCTCCCAAGGCTCGCGGTAGCGCGCGCCATTGCGCGGGCATTGGCCATAGACGCCCTGCAAGAGCCACAGCGTCATGGTGCGCAGCGTGGTTTGCGCCTGGGCGTAATTCAGCGCGGGATAGACCTCGACCACTTCGGGGCTGAGCACCAGCAGGCGCTCGCCATAGGCCTCAAGGCGCAATTGCTCGGCGATGGCACCGCCGCGCGAACTGCCCCAGGTGAATTGCCGATAGGGCATTTCATTGCCCTGCAAATGAAACAGTGCCAGGGCGAAGGCGGCCAGCGCCGCCGCCGGGGCCGCCGAGCGCTCCGCCCGGGCCGGTGCCAGCGCCCGAATGGCCCAATGCCCGGCCAGCATGGCCACCACCAGCCCGCTCCACAGCTTGATGGGCAAGACGTGATAGGACCAGCCGCGATGCTGCACCCAGGCGGCGATGAAGCCGCCCAGCGCCGCCATGGCAAAGGGCCGGGCCAGCATCGGCCCGCCGCGAAAGGCCAGCACCAGGCAGGGCAGCAGCAGCAGCAGCGCGGGCAGCATGCGGTCGGTCAACAGCACCTGCCATAGGGTGAGGCCGCCCAGGTTGAGGTAATTATCCACCACCAGCGGCACCACCTGGGTGAGATAGGAGGGGAATGCCAGCGGCAGGCTGAGCAGGTAGAGCGCCCAGATGGCGGCCATGACCCAGGCAATGGGGTCGCGCAGCGCCCGGCCTGGCCCCAGGCAGCACAGCACCCATAATTCGACCAGGGCCGGGATCGCCATGAAATGCGGCTTGATGGCAAAGCCCAGTCCCGCCAGCACGGCGATGCCCAGGGTCGGCCCGGCCACCATGGTCTCACCCTCGGCGCGCAATGCCGCCAGGGTGAGATAGGGCAGCGCCATGATGAGCATCAGATGCTCGCGCTGGCCGAAATCATAGCCAGCCCCCAAAAGGGTGAGCGCCATGGCGGCCTGGGTGACCTGGCGCAGCAGCGGCGCGAGGCGCAGTGCGGCCAGCACCCGCAGCGTCAGCATGGCAGCGCCCAGCATCAGCAGCAGCACGCAGAGAATAAAGCATTGCACCGCAGTGAGTGGCAAAATCTCGGCCAGGGCGGCGGGGATGATGTTCAGCACGAAGATCAGCGGCGGATTGACGTCGATGAGGTCAACATAGAGCCGCTCACCCTGCAGCCAGCGGCCGGAGAAATTCAGCACCGCCGCCACATCATGATTGATGGGCGGCGCGAGGGCGGCGAGCAGGAAAGCCAGGGCCGGCAGGCCGGCCAATAGAAAATAGAGATTATTCCGCGCGCTCTCCAGCCTTGTGGCCGGGCGCGGCGGGCTGGGCATGGCCAGGTTCAGCCTCTCCTGGGCATTGGGGTTTTCGGGGGCGCGCTGCATGGGTTTCCATGGCCAGTTTCGGCCCAAGGGCGGGCCGCGTCCACCTCTTTGCCATATGATCATGGCACAAATGCCACCAATAGGCCGCGACCCTGGCTTGTTATGGCCGTTATTGCAGCCGAAAACCCCCTCGTGGAAGCAGATGAATACGCCCTGATGGATGCGGCCGAGCAGGCGATGTGGTGGTATCGCGCCATGCATGGCCATGCCGCGGCTGCCCTGGCTGACGCGCGGCCAGGGGGTGGCGCGCTGCTCGATGCCGGCTGCGGCACGGGCGGGTTTCTCGCCCGGCTGGGGCGGGCGGGTTGCGTGGGTCTGGAATATAACCCCGCCGCGGCCCGGCGCGCGGCGGAGAAGTCCGGCGCGGCGGTGGTGGCGGGGAGTGTGAATGAACTGCCCTTTGGCGATGCCAGCTTCGCCGCCATCACCAGCCTTGATGTGCTCTGCCATGCCGGTGCGGAGCCGGCAGCGCTGCTGGCCGAGAGTTTGCGGGTGTTGCGCCCGCGCGGGGTTTTGGTGCTGAACCTGCCCGCGCTGCCCTGGCTGAGCTCGGCGCATGATGCGCGGGTCTTCACCGTGCGGCGCTACACCCGGGCCTCGATCACCGCCGAACTCCGCGCGGCGGGGTTTGTCGATATCCGCGCCCGGTATTGGAATGCGCTGCTGCTGCCGCTGATGATTTTGCAGCGCAAGGTGCTGCAGGCCGGGGCGGGCGCGCCCTCCGATGTTGGCGCCTTTCCCGCCTGGCTCGATACCCTGCTCTTTGCCGCCACCCGGCTGGAAGCGGGGCTGATGCGGCTGGGGCTGCAATTTCCGGTGGGCGGCTCGCTCATCGTCACCGCAACACGTCCCTGATGGATAAGCCTATGCAACACCCTGTTGGATTGTCGATTGTCGTGCCGGTCTATCGTGGTGCCGCCACGGTGGGGCGGCTGGTGGAGGCGCTCTCGGCGCTGCAACCGGCCGGAGGCATCGAAATTGTGCTGGTCAATGATGGCAGCCCCGATGACAGTGGCGATGTCTGCCGGGCGCTCGCCGCCTCGGCCAGCGTACCGCTCACCTATCTCGAACATGCGCGCAATTTCGGCGAGCACAACGCGGTCATGACCGGGCTGCGCCACGCCCGGGGCGCCTATGTCATCACCATGGATGATGATTTGCAGAACCCGCCCGAGGAGGTGCTGCGGATTTATGATCATGCCCGGCTGGGTGGCTGGGATGTGGTCTATACCCGCTACGCCAAGAAGGAGCATGAGGGCTGGCGCAACCTCGGCTCGCGCTTTGCCAATAAGGTGGCCGATTGGCTGCTGGACAAGCCGCGCGGGCTGTATCTGTCCAGCTTTCGCTGCATGTCGGCCATGGTGGTGGCTGAGGTCACCAAATATCGCGGGCCCTACCCCTATGTGGATGGGCTGATCATGCAGGTGACGCAGCGCATCGCCTCCATCGAGGTGGCGCATTACCCGCGCGCTGAGGGTCGGTCGAACTA
>Ga0214917_10004721_pt1 | contig 14960 bp, 26 predicted proteins | sample LL_1208_BB_MetaG_FD_177983 | JGI IMG/M metagenome (GOLD analysis project Ga0214917, IMG submission 177983) | Freshwater microbial communities from Lake Lanier, Atlanta, Georgia, United States - LL_1208_BB | ecosystem: Environmental > Aquatic > Freshwater > Lake | place: USA: Georgia | collected... | reverse complement strand
GTCGCCTTGCTGCTAAAAAAACGCCCACCTTTACGGCTATTACACGATTTGCATAAGCTTTGTAAATTATCTGGCGACCACATATCACCGCCTTTAACACGTGGCACTATATGATCCACTGTGTGTGCTGGCCCATTACATATTGCACACTGCCAACCATCACGATCTAATATGGTAATACGTAGCTTAGCCCACTTACCACTGCCTAATGCTTTGTCTCTCAATGCCAACCCTTCTTATCAAAGTGCTCGGCTGCTAAGCAAGCGTTAGGTTCATTATTTACTAAGCCATATCTATGAGCAACATATTTCATATGGAGATCTATTTGACCTCTAGGAGTAAGTTTAAGTACCATCTTATTACGCATCTGTCCTAGACCATAATGACTATTGTTGCGTGCTTTGTAATTCCAGCGGCTCTCTCTATGTATTAGATAGTTGTAACATTCAAACTGCTCATAAGTCTTAAACTTATTGTAAGCATATAGCTTTAAGTTCATCACTGAGTTATCAGCTGCAACGGAATTAGTCTTTACAAAGCAAAGATTCACTATGAATAGAGCGATCCCAACTAGCCAGCACCTTGCGAGCTGTCCCTTGCGGGCTCGCCTTGTGGCTTTGTGAGCCACTGCTTCACTAGAGCCTAGCATATGAAGTCAAATCAATCAGCATAACCGCAGGTCAGACGGCAAGTCATAATGCGTAAATCATCTGTGTCAATCCAAGTCTCATCCCAGCCAGCCATACTCATATAGACATCCACCCTCCATAAGCAGCATTAGGATTAGCTGCTAACCACTCTTGGCGCAGCTTGTTTTGATAGGCCCAATCAATATTATGGTTGTGGCCTCTTTCGCTGCACATTAGCGAATCCTATGCAATTGAAGTTTATGCAACGCTGCTACCGATACATCTCCAATGGCAAATAGAGCAGTATTAAATGTTATAACTTTTTTAGTGCCATCTAAATGATTAAACTTGAAATCGTATCCAATAGGCATTATTGCGTCGCTATGATTCCATAAATTAAACCACCATTTGCCACGAGTAAACGGCAACAAAGCTATGCCATTATTGTGCATAATAAATTTATCAACCCAGGGCGTAGGTTTGGAATAAGGCGGATTCATCCAAACTAAACCCTGCCAAGGCCTTGCTAGCCCGTCATCTTCTATTGTGTATTTAGTCGTGGCTGGCACGTGCCCCCCCCCCGACAAAGGCGAACTCGGATCTAAATCAAAATGCAATTTAAGCCCATCAAATATCCAGCGTGGAGTGTAATATTCATCGCCACCTGAAATTCGTTTGCCTAAAGCCATCATTTACTTTCAATTAGCTGACAAGTGTGGCAGACCACGGCAATAAACTTCCAACTACCACACTTATCACATCTGGATATATCGCTATCTGGTATATCCAAAGCTTCAGCTATATTTTTAACACCAACGCACCCACATTCCATACACTGATAAGCCTTAAATCCATCTGGCATATCTAATTGATCAAGCCATAAAAACTCGGTCTTGCGACTGCAACCATTACATTTGAACCGGGTGTGCATTATGGTAAACTCCTTATTGCCTACAGTGGCATTGGGTACAAACCAAATACGGACCATCGTGTAACAACCTGTCGTCATTACAGGCCATACACTTATCGGTTGTTGGCTCTAAGGTTATCTTGTCATTTTCGAAACGTGCTAGATAACCTGAGCCATCAATAATCTCTAAATATCCCATTTACTCACCCCCATCCCAATACCACGAGCCCGCAGCTGTGAGTTTGTGCCATCGGGCATCACATTGTTGATCTTTAGGTGCGCTGCAAACATAACCAAAATAAGGTTTACCAGTCTTGGCTGTGCCTTCTTTAAGTATCATCGCTCCGTGTTTACATTCTTGCTGCTTTGGTGGCAAAGGTATTGCATCTACTGCATCACCTATGGACCAAACAGTTGGTTCTTTTTTATCTTCTCCAAATGATGCACGTAACACATTTTCAACAGCTCTAGCACGTGTGCCTGGCGGTGAATAATTTGTTACCTTGGTCATTTCTTCTCTACTAGCCCTTTTTCCCTTAGCCGCATAACCCGCATTTGCAAGTGCTCGGCCGATCGCTGAAGTCTCAGCATTCTCCAATGCAGAAGTTGAATTAACACCCCGATCACTAACGCTCTCGCTAGCAAGTCCAGTCGAGCACGGGTTCGCATCGGCTTCCGTCTTAAATAATTGAGCACTAACAATGTATCTAGTGTCTGTGGCCTGTTCAATCTTTGTTGATATTCTTCCATCTGGATAATCCTTCCACCATTTTTCCAATCGGCTTTCGACTGTTTCGTAATCTTGTAAATTAAAGGCCATTAGTCATCCCCCCAGGTAAATGAGACATCGAGCTCTGCTTCCAGCACTGTCTGGTATATCGAAATGTAAGCAATAGCATCTTTGATTGAGTCTGTGTGATTTGGAGATTCACTAATCCGAGAAACCTTGACGAGTGCCATACATAATGCGACTTGGCTAGGTGTAACTGGATGGTCGAGGTATGCTGACCAGAGCTCACTGATCCGCTTATGGTTTGTGTAAGGATGACCATAGATCGTTCCACGTGTGTGAACCAAGTCGACAACATCGGCTAGCAGCTTCTCAGTTTTTGTCATAGTCAAATACCTGGTCTGACTTTGCTTTGTTATCAATCATTCTGCGGTGCATATCCCAGCCATCTTTACGGCCAAGCCAGTAATATCTAGTTTCTGCATTTTCTTTAACTACGTTAATTAACCAGCCAACCATCAATACACCGATGGATGCATAACACACTGCGTAGAATATATCCACTGTAATCATATAGCCCTATCTGTGCGCACATACTTTGTGGCACGGCCATAGTGTTGCATCTGTGTATGACTTTGTGGATTATTTAGGGGCAAAATTAGATAACGATTTGGTAACGATGTTACCGGTAGTACCTGCCCAAAGCTGTAAATGAGCCATCCTTATTAACTGGCACCAGGGTCGGTGTCAGGGTCTTACCTACGGCTTCTAGTATAGCAAAGCCACCCTGCCAATTCGCTGCAGAATAGCGCAAATAAGAGGCTTTCTGTCGGTTCATTAGGTTTCCTACCTCAACCCCATATAAGGGCCTGTAATGGCTTCCTATGGCCTCTGAATAGGCACTCATACCTAGCCTGTGGGTGTGGCCACAAACTACCGATTTACCCCATTTTTTAGCCAAGTTTAGAGCTGTGATTCCAGCGTGCTGACTCATATTGCCCTCATCTCCGTGAGCCAATACCCAGCCAGGATGAAACTCATATGCTGTCTTATGGTAGGTCATACCCATCTCAGCAAAGCCCATAAACTTTGGGTATTGCAGCTCAGGCAAACTTAATAAGCCAGGCGTTTTTAGAAGAGTATTAAATAAGCGATCAGAATGATTAGACCTGATGATATGACACTCACGGCTGTACTCGCTGAGATCCCAAAGAATCTGCTTACATAACTCACGATCAGCGTGGATAGTTTGTTCATAAGCCAAAGGTGTTTTTTCAGCCCATCGACTAATGGTTTGAAAATCCATCTCATCGCCAACCACCAATACTGAATCAAATCGCTCACGCTTGGCTAATTTCTTTATATTCTTGATTGCTGGATCCAGTTGAAATGGAGCCTGGATGTCTGAGATTACTAACCAACGCTTAATCTTCATCCTCATCGAAATCATCAAGTGGATTCTTAATAGGATCTTTAGGGTCTACGATCCAATCTGGATAACTTGATCTATCCATCGCAAAGGCCAATGCTGTGCCTTCATCCATTCCCGATTTACGGCAAGCTGTGTAAACCTCATTAGCTGCAATAGCCCAGAAATCTAACTTTGTAAGTACAGGCTCTTTAGTAGTCCTGCGCTTACGTACTGGCTTCTTCTTTGCTTTGCGTTTAGTTGCCATAATTAAAATTATCGCTTACTAATCAAGACAAATAGATCATCAACACGCTGTTCAAGTCGAGTTATTTGATCCTTAATACTAGAGCCACCATTAGGGCGTAACTCATTCAGCCAGCCTTTAACTAAAAAACGTAATCCGATTAGCACGCCTGATAGCACGGCGATAACGCCAGCGCCAAAGCCAGCCCACTCTTCTGGTGTCATTTGTCATTAGCACCGATGCCATAGGCATTATCGGATTTGTCTAAAGCCCTAACTGCTGGACCTGCAAGTGCTGAGACAATTACAGCTAATGCTGGGTCTAGTCCTAACTCATTACTGGCTAGAAATGTTAAAAACGATACCAATACGCCACGTGCATATGACTTTAGTACAGCTTGTTGCTTCTTGCTTATTTTCATATCTTGCCCCCTAGTAATGGGATGTCGAATGGTTTGCCATCGAGATCGCCTAGTTTTGTAAAGCTACAGTGCAAATGTTTTTTATGCGGGTTGATTCCCTTATATTTTCTCCAACGCCAATTTAATATCTTTGAGCATATTCGCTCGTTGTAGATAACGTATGATATCCGTGTATCTGACTTGGCTGCGATTCGGATTTGGTCAGCCAAATAAGGTGCAAGGCTTTCGGATGACTCCAGCCTAGAATCAATATCAATCGCTCGCACCCATATTCCGTCTGGATTATGATCCGATTTTCTGGCGGAGTGGCGGCTATCACCCAACCACCCATCACTGGCAGTACGCCTATCTGGAAACCAGGTATCAATTTGATCTCTTAACTGAACTCCAGCGGCACATAATTTAGGCTTCATAATCAAATTGTGGCACTATCCAGCGGCAAGTTTGTTCGTCAAAACCTATGGCATTTGTAGGTTCGGGAGCTATGAAAGCATCTCTAACTTCGTCATAAATAAATCCAACTGCAGCATAATTTTTACGGATTTTGTTATTATATGATGTGCGTTTTACTGTGTAAGGCGTACCCTGTGCATAATAAGTTTCAGTATCTAATCCATCTATCAGTTCAGTTTCATCCTTGCCAACTGTGACTGCAACTACAACATTGTTTTCATCTAGATATGCGTAATGTGCCATTATGCAAAACTCACTGTATCTGCAACACCTGCTGCTGTAATGGTAGATATTTTGTATCCACCGCTTGATGATGTTGATTGAGTAACACCACCCGAAAATGTTGCTGTTAATGTATCAACATATTTTAATATGACAACACCTGATCCACCATTTGCACCTGCTGTGCCACCAGCCCTTGAACCGCCAGCGCCACCGCCTTTATTTGTGTCACCTGCAACTCCACCAGGATTGCCACCATTACCACCACCGCCAGTTCCACCATTTGCATCGCCACCGCTTTGTCCCGCACCACCGCCACCACCTGCATAAGTGACTGAGCTACCACTTATTGAATTTGCTAAACCATTGCCGCCTGCGCCTGCACCACCGCCTAAACCACCAGCATTTGTACCAGTTGCGCCTGCACCACCACCGCCACCACCATTTGTAAATGTTGCGAAATCAGTGTTGCCATTTCCGCCATTATTACCTTGACCCGAAGGTGAAGCTGTACCACCATATAAATAACCTACACCACCATTTGATCCACCGCCACCTGAACCACCATTTTTTCCAACTCCAGTAGCAGGCACGCCAGTACCACCACCACCACCGCCACCTGCTGTTGATGTAACAGTTGCAAAAACAGAATTAGTACCATTTTGTCCATCATTACCACCAGCCAAAGCACCTGCACCACCACCACCAACAGTTAAAGTGTAGTTTGTTGATAAATTCAAAACTAAAGCACTTCCACCAATACTTGTTTTATATCCACCTGCACCACCGCCACCACCTGCTGAATTACCACTACCACCGCCACCTGCTACAACTAAATAATCAACATTTATTGTATTGGGCGTGGTTGGTGCTAAATTGGCAGCTAATATATTTAACATTTATGCAATAGCTCCTACTACATACCAAGTATTAGCAGCCGTCTTAATACAAGCTGCAGATTTGTATTGTGCAAGAGTTGGAGCAGCTGCAGTACCGCCAGCACTTAATACTGTTGTAGTACCAGATGTAACTGCGCTAATTGTGCAAGTGCCTGCACCGATATTTAACACTGTAATAACTGTTCCAACTGCAAAATTATATGTTGCATCGGTTGGTATTTTGAATGCAATAGCAGTTGCTTTATTCATTGGTATTAACTGTTGGTATTCGTCACCGCTTGCAGCTGTGTAATCGGCTGTCTTAGCGGTTTGTACTGTAAAGGCTGGTAGCCCATTCCACATTGTGGAAGTTACTACATCGCCTGTTGCGCCTGGCCAGGTTGCCATTTTATCTCCTTAGTAAGAAAGTACGTTTTGATCTAAGACCCCGTAATCTACGTTGCCTATTATAAACCCATCTATGACAGGTTCTAGCGTTGTAAACACCACTCTAAAGCTATTAGGTGTAATTATGTTTGCCACGCCAAAGATTTGTAAGGTTTTCTCTAACTTCGAGCCACCAGGCTGGGTGGTGATAACTGTGATGGGATCGAAGAAATCTAGATTAAGAGCAGCGATTATGCCTGCATTGTAATTAGGACTGTATAGATCAAGCTCAATAGCATCGCATCGAATGGTGGTTTCAGCACGGCTAGCCACATAAGCCCTGGCATAATCTAAAGCTACGGCATCAGTCTGCATTAGTAAGTCTTGCAGGTTATATGAATGAATAAAATACTTGTCAATACTTGCCTGATTGCTTGCAGATTGAACGCTGCCACCAGTCCTGCTTATCTGCGCTGAATTAAAGATAAGAGTGTCATCTAGTTTCCAAGCTGCATTGGCATATGGAATGCCTGAGCCATCATCGGCAAATACTGTGGGTGTGCCACCAATAGATGCTGTAGCAGTTAAGCGATCTTTGAATATAAATGATCCATCAAATCCGACATATATGGCTCCATACTCGGTATTGGCAACAGTCTGCATAGCTGATAAAGAAGTTCGAGCTGTGCCTGGATCTGCCTGTAATGTGGTTTGTCCTGCATCTATTTGACGCATTGTGGCTGGCCAAGCAATTTGATCTAATATCTCATTGATGCGAGTGCCTGATAAATCCCCAGCACTAGCACCTGTAACTGTTGAAATCTGAGCATTTTGTGCCAAGCGCATAGCATCTACGGCTTGAATGGTTGTATAGGCAACCTCTGTTGCGTCCTTTGGTTGAGTGTTTACATAACTTGTAATAAAACCTGAGAATAAAGGATAAGTAACGCTATTGTAGTTGGCAGTTATCTGCACCTTTTTCATAGGTGTTAATAAACCATAATAAGGCCCTGCTAAATTAGTTGGGTTAAAGTCTCCATTTTGATCTACTATTCGCAAAGTTAATTGGCCTGTTTGGAACTCATCAACTAAAGCATTACGGCCTATTTGGGTTTGCACGTATTGAACTCGATCTGATACATCAACAATAACTGCAACGGCATCTGCTAAGACGTTTGTACCTAATACTCCAATATCTAATTGCATAGCCTGAGCAGTGCTTGGCCCAGTAGAGAAGTTAATTATCGCATTTATTGTTGGGACAGCCATTAGGCAATACCACCTGCTGGCAATAATTTATTACCTGACTTTAATGCCACTCGGACAGTATCGGTAATTAACCCTTGTAATTCTTGCTCTGCAATTATAGTGCCAGCATTGACAGGCACGTTAATCACTAATGGTGCGACTGCGGCTGAAACTGCGCCTTGATTTGTAACTCCATAAGGTACTTGTAAATCTGTGCTACCAAATGGAGCAATCTGATTACGCGCTCTGCCTGTCATTTCTCCCAATGCGGTAAATAAGGCTGGCATACTGTTGGCTAGATTTGTTACAGCCGTTGATGCGTTTGTAGCAGCTGCCGCTAAACTATTCGTAGCAGCCAAAGCGTTTAATTCTGCATTATATTTCTTGGCTAATGCTTCGTTATTGTCTAATATCGCTAATTGTGCTCTTAGGCGTAATTTTGTCTCTTCATCGGTTGCTTGATTTAGTGCCAGGGTTAAACCGATTCGTTCCACATCAAACTTATCTTTGAGTTTGTCTACTTCAGATTTGGCTTTAATTGCTGCTGTTTCTGCCTTCTTTGCAGATACTAAATCATTTGTTGCTTTCGTTTCTTTCTTTAATAAAATTGCCCTACTTGTTGCTGGCGATAATCGAGGCGCATTGACATCTGATTTGCGTATAAATCTGCCACCTACCTTAACAGTAGCATTAGGATTTAACAAACCAATAACATCGCCTACTGTGGCAAATGCTTTACCAATTTTCTCAGCTGCGCTAACCATCTTTACTGTAAATGTATCTATGTCACTACTGTTTGTTAATGCGGCTAGTGCATCTAATAAACCTTTACCAATAGCTTCTTTAGATTCATCTACGGCTACAGTTAATTTAGCCATACTTCCTGCGTAGCCTGCTACTGCAGCTTGAGCCTGACCTGCAAAGTTCAAATTAAGAGTGCGTTGTACTTCTAAAAATGATGCTGATTTTAATTGTGCCTTGCTTAATCCTACGCCTAATCTGCCCAATGCTGCGTTATCACCTAAATAGGCTTTAGATAAGCTAGTTGCTACTGTTGTTAAATCTTTGCCTGTGCCAGCAGATACGTTTAATGCTGTCTCAAATAGGCTTTGTGCTTTGGCTACATCCTTAGTAACTATTAATAAACGCTGAAATCCTGGAATTAAGTTTTCATCAATTATGCCAAATTGCAAAGATAAACTTTTTAAATAATCCTCTATGGCTGGTTGTTGGAATGATAAGCCTAGATTTTCTACAGTGGTGCGTAATTTAGCTGCGGCCTTTTCTGATTCAATAAATGCATTCACTGAACTTTTTGCAAATGAAGCAATAGCGACTGCACCAAATACTTTGGTAAAGGTTTTGCCTAGCCTGTTTACAGTTTGGTCAAATTGAGATATTTCCTTCTTGCCCTTAGCAAGTGCTTTACCATTCCACGTGGCTAAGGCCGATACAACTAAACTTGGTGGCTTTGCCATTATGCTACCTTCTTAAGTTGTCCATTGTTAAACTTTGTGGCAACTGTATCTATGGCTTTAATAACTGCTGGATAAACTTTGTTAGATTCTTCAAACCAAGCACGGTATATAGCTCGGCCACGTTGTTTGCCGTCGCCCTTTAATTGGCTAATACTTTCTGCTGATTCTATAAATTGAATGCCAGCATTGGGGTTTAAACTTTTAGAATTGCTAGCGCCTCTAGGATTTTTGCGACCTGCGGTTTCAAAGATTGCTCCTGAAGCAGATTTATTGGCCACAAAGTTAGTCACACTAAACCCTGATTGATTTCTACGTGTAGATCCTTTGGAATAGTAAACACCATTCTTGGCAACGTCTTGATCGTAAAAAGGAAATGCTCGGTATTTTTGTTCTGCGGTTACATTAATTTTGCGCCAACCTGATAAAACATCAGCATTGGCTGGCATATAGCCTTTAGCCTTATCTCGTACAGGAATCATTACAGCTGCAATTTCATTTTGCATTTCTTTGTTTAAATTGGAATCGACTAGATTCATAGCTTTGATCAATTCTTTAACGCCTGTGACGTTTACTGGCATTTCTGATCTCCTTAGCTCTGTCGGTTAGGACTTGTACGATTGCTCGATACATTTCCGTATCCATATCGATAAACTCGCTAGGCGGTATCCCAGTCTCTACGCTCAACTGTGCGATGCTGTAAAGTATTGAAGACCGCTCTATTATTTTTTTTCTTCGTCTAATACCTCTACAGTTTCAAGCGTGTCAATAAACTCGCTTCCCCATAAAGGTATTTGTGCGCCAGCCCTGCGTAAGCATTCATAAGCTAACCAAAATATCTCGGTCTGCCTTTCGTGCTCACGCAAGACTTTGCTAATACCTGCGCCATACTTCAATTCAAAGTTATATTCAATTCCTGGCGTTATTCTGTGCTCTGAGACTTCGCCATTAGCCCTAGTAATTTTTAACTTTGCCATTATTGCTCCTTAGTTAGAATGCCACCGATGGGGACACTGTTACTGCGGAGTTTATAGTAAATGTTACAGATGAGGTAGCGATTTCAGCCACGCCACCTTGACCCACTGGGGTTAGGTTATTTACCAAGATTGAGAATTGGTAAGTTGGGTTAGCTGCTGATACTGCTGTGCCTTTAACTGTAATCATTGATACAGATAATGTTGTGCCAAAAGCTGCATTTAATGTTTGCATAACCTGGCTTGATGCCCAGTCATTGATAAAGTCAAGTGTTAAAGTGCCAGATTGTAAACCAGCAACAAATTTGTGTGCGGTATCACCCATTGCTGTTACTTCTAATTCATCTGCCACCTGATTTATTACTGCATTAGTTATATATGCAGATATATCGATAGAAGGCACTGTAGGTGCTGCTGCTGTTGCCAACTTGACACCTACGTTATTGTTGAGATATATGGCCATACTTATTCCTCGTCTTTCTTAGTTTGTGCAGTTGGTTTTGGTGCTTCTTTAATCTGGCCTGTCTTAATCAAGAAGGCTAAGTCTTCTGCCTGTGTGCTCATTTTAACTCCAGCTCGTTAGGATTGATACTGTTATTTCTGATGTTAATAAATCTCCACTAGCTGCGTTTGTAATAGCTGGAGCGGAGACACTTGATATGTTGAGCACCAGTGATGATGCTGCTAGTTTATTTACGACTGCGACTATGAAAGTTTCCATACCTGCTAAGTTGCCCTGATTATCAAATGCTGGGGCAGTTATTAAAATCTTAAAATTGGCCATTGGTGATAAGCCTGTTTGATCGTTGTTGCTTGGCGTAATATAGGGATCTGAAGGTGTAATGCAAACGCTGTTGGCCAATAATGTGGCTGGTGGGTAAGCAAAGGTAGACCATACGCCAGCATTGGCTAAATCGCTTGCTAATGTGCCTCTTAGCGTGGTAATTGCAGCTGGCATTAGCCCACCAAAGATGATGGTGCTGAATACGGCTGGATGAGACCACGTACTCGGTTAATCAGCTGATAACCCATCCGATAAGGGCTGGCACTGATCCCATCCATACCGACCCCACCAGTCTGGCTGACTTGTCTTGCTTGCCAGATATCTACAGCAACGATCATCGCTGCTTCTCGTATTGCTGGGGTTGTCGCATAAGATTGGGTTTTGTGGTCAGGGCCAGTTACTAAGCCATAAGGTGCTACTTTGTGAAATGTTTGATCACTACCAGCTTTGGCATACTGAATAAAAGAATAACCATTAGGATAATTTACATTACCCCAGTTGTACATAAATAGTGGAATTACGCTTGTAGTACCTGTGCTTGGTGGAATAGTGCCAGTAATTGTAACTGTGCCATTAAATGGGCTTCCGCACTGAGATACTGTAACAATTTGTGTAGCCACAAATGCGTTTGGATTAGCCAGCATTAACGTAGCGACGCCATCTTGTAATGCTGTGCCTACTACTGGTGCAGTGTTAAACCATAAGTATTGATTGAGAAGATCCTCGCTACTTTGGCACACTTCTTCGACAGTAGCATCAGTGTAGAGAGAGCCAATACCCAAGTTAGCACGCAATTCTGCGACAGTAACATATGTGGCTGCCATCTCTACTCCTATCTAATAAAGCTCCCTGGGGCTAGGGCTACTAAACCCCAGGGATTACTGATTGATTAACGGGTTTTATCAGGTCTTCTTGTACTTGTAGATTCCGTTAGGCATCTTGGCTAGTGTTGCCATATAGCCATAGATAGCAACTTGAACCTGAAGATTGCTAACCACATTTACTGACATAAATGCCTGTGGTGAGCGATATACAGTGAATGCTTCTGGTGCAAGGATAATTGCTGAATCATCATCAAATGTAGAAGCTGTGAAGTTTTTGTCTACATATAGATCAAGTCCAAGTACATTTCCACGAATAGAAGTAGGGCCAACATTTCCGCCACCATTCATTGGATTTACTGCATTAAATACTGGGCGATCAGTTGTGTCTTGTGCTCCAATTAAGAATCCCCATTGTGCTGGATTTGCAATATAGTTAGAAGCAAAAAAGCCTGTATTTTTGTAAATGTTTTGTGCAGCTTCAGATGTAAATGCAACAATTCCATCTAGGTCTGCTGTTGTATTTGTTGCGTTTGCAGATGCTTGGATTAAAGCAGCCAATACTGTTTGATCTAAACGCTTCAAATATGCGTATTCAAGTTGCTTTGTAAGCTCTGCATAGAAATTAGGGTCTGAACGCTCTAGCAATTCAACTGATAGTGTGTTCATACCAGCATACTTCGAAACTGTAGCTGTTAAGTATTGAGTTTCCATACCTGTATTTTGTACTGCTCCGCCTTCGGCTTCTACAGTTACTTCTGGTGCTACACCATTTCCGCCACCTACTGAAGTAACCAAAGATGGTACTGAAATAGTCATACCTGAATTTGGAAGAGTGCCTTGTGAGCAAGCATCGATTGCTGGAGTACCAAAACGTGTGTTTGTTACAAACTCGCTTAGGTATTGAACTGGATTAAATGCTGGGTTGGTTGAGAATGAATCATCAGCTGCTGCAATGTATAGCTTAGACTCTTCATTACCTAAAGCAGCCTTAATTTTGTGCTCTGTGTATGCAGCCATAGATGTAATTGGCGTACGTACTGAAGTTTGAATTAGTGGTGCTGTAATTACTGGGCGAGCAGCTTCTACTGTAGGAGTAGCAGCCTCTGCCTTTGCTTCTTGTGGCGTTGTTGCTAAATCTTCCACAGGAGCCTCGCTTTCTGTTGTTTGATTTGTGTCCTCTGCTTCGCTTTCGCTAGCAGCAACTTTAGTTACTTGTGCCGCACTGAATGCTGGTGTTTCTACCAGGCTGACTTCTTTTAGAGTTGCGCTTGTTACATATAAATAATCTTTTTTCTGTACAGACTTGTTTACATCTACGCCTACTGAAAGACCATCGATTAACTGCTCACCAGCAAGGATTAAAGCATCTTGACCTTGCATTGATGCGCTAATTTTGAATGATGCGTAAATGCCATCCTCTGCTTTGTTAAACTTTTGCATACGGCCTATTGGTCGATCTGCTTGGTGCTGCATAAGCATCTTAACCTTGCCTGGATCGCCAATTTCGATTGAGTCTTTAGCAAATACGACCTTACCAACGGAAGTATTTCCCACCTCTTCAAATGGCACGATCTTGCCAGCGATAACTCTGCGCTCTGCATCGGCAGCTTCTACCTGGCTACTGAATGTAAGTATCATTTTCTACTTCTCTTCCGTTAGGTGTCATATTTTCCATTTCTTTAGCATCTTCTACATCAATTAAACCGAGTTGCAACATTTTCTCTATTGCTTCTAGTCGCTTCATTGTGTCAGCACGCAAGAATGATTCTTCGATAGCAAACTTAACGATATGGCCACGTGGTGTTATATCATCCATAGATAGGCGGTCTTCAATAGCGCAAATAAATGGCTGGAGTGAATAGGCAACAAATTCTTTACGGCCATCAATAATGTTTTGATAAGTCATTGAGTTATTCATATCTGCGGATATGTAATATGCAGGTACGTTCATAGCTCTGGCTATTTGGGTGGCCAAATACTGTTGCGCTTCGTTATACATCATATCTTTTGGAGAGAATCCAGTGGTCTCATAAGATAATGTGCTAGTTAAATATGCTGTTGATCTATTTTGTCTGCTTTGCTTCCATTGTGCTAATAATCCTGATACCTGGGCTTCTGGTAAATCTGCGCCAGTGTTTTTAATGTAGCCAGATGGCATTGGAGTTTGTGCAGATACAGCTGCTGCTTTTTCAATATCTAATGCGCTTTGTATTGTGCGTGCTGCAGTAGTTAATACGCCTTGTGTTAATCCTTGAAATGTAATAAGGGAGCCAATACCAGACATAGGTGTCTTAACACCATCAACAAAGTACTCATCAACCTCAGTACCAAATTTATTTGTTGTAAATGTAACTCGATTATTTGCTACCCATTCAAATCGTGATGGTCTTAAATCATCTGCATACAATTCTGTAACACGCCAATATGCAACGCCATAAAATAGAAGACTATCGACAGTCCAGGAAAGTGTGACGGATCTTGGTTGCCGATAGTCTGGCTGTTCTAACCACAGAGGGCTCCCCAGCTCCTCACCATTAGACTTTTTGTAAAGTTTTAATGGCAAGTAGGAAACTACACCAGCAATAAGATTTCTGCAACGGCTAACGGCAGGTACTTGCATCGCATAATTGCGATCTAATCCACCAGGGAAATTACCAACACCAGTTGTAAATGAACCATAGCCATAAGCTGTGTCCATAATGGCAGGGGCGTATTGCGCTTGGACCGCTTCTTTATTTTTGGTTATACCCAAAGCAGACAATAAACCCATATAGGTATGTTATACCATAAATCGGACAATTAGTGCAAGTTAGACAAAGATTTGTGCGGTTTGTTGAGGTTTTGTTAATTGACTAACCACCATAGCAAGTGATATAGCGGCAGTAACATCTCCAGCAGATTTGCGTCTAATAATGCGCCAGCCAGCATCATTTGTTTTAGCTGCGCAATTATTTAGGTGCTGTACCAGCTCTGCTTGGCCTGAATGGACTACACGGCTATTAGCCAAACCATCGGCAAGGTCCGAGCAAGCCTGGTAAAACGCTTGGCCTGATACATCAACCATTCGCCATCCGCTTTGCTCTAATCTTGTGGCAATACTTTGCGTGGCGTACTTGTCATAGCAAATTGTAGTCGGGTGGTATTTTCTCGCCCACTCATTTATATCGCTAGCCATTTTAATCTCATCTATTGCTATATCGCTATACCAAAGCTGTGCCAAGCCAACTGCTATTTTGCCGTCTTTCATTTGGCCCATAACTAAAGCACCAGATCTTCTAGTCGGTGCAACATCAAAGGCCATAATAGTTTGTGGCCCGACAGGTATTTCTAAACTGCTATCGCTGCACTGCTCAATAGATCCATACACCCA
>Ga0214917_10004718_pt1 | contig 14966 bp, 17 predicted proteins | sample LL_1208_BB_MetaG_FD_177983 | JGI IMG/M metagenome (GOLD analysis project Ga0214917, IMG submission 177983) | Freshwater microbial communities from Lake Lanier, Atlanta, Georgia, United States - LL_1208_BB | ecosystem: Environmental > Aquatic > Freshwater > Lake | place: USA: Georgia | collected... | reverse complement strand
AATGATATCGAAGAGAATGTTGTAGAACCGGTTGTTCGTGCTCCAAAATCTACAAGACAACATAGTGATTTAGAATCAAAATCGGTTAAAATAGTTAATAAATCTTTATCAAATGATAAGGAATGGTCTTTAGTAAATAAAAGTAAAAGGGTTAAGTCTTCTGTTTAAATTATTATAAAAAATTAAATTAAATTTTAAATTAATTATAAATTTTAATAATTATTAATAATAAATATTTGTATAGTTATAAATGGTCTTATAGTGTAGTGGTAAGCACCCCAGACTTTGAATCTGGAAACATGGGTTCAAATCCCGTTAAGACCTTAATATTTTTAATTATTTATAATATAAAAAAATATATTATAAAAATAAAATATGAAAATATTATTTTATGGTAATTGTCAAATGGAGGCAATTAATCAAATTTTAAATTTAAATAAAAATATTTATGAAATTTTTAGTATTGAATGTTTTAGTACAGAAATAAAAGAAAATGATTTTAATAATATTATTAAAAAAAGTAATTTAATTATAACACAAATGATACATGAAAATTATAGAAATAAACATTATTTATCAACAAAATATATTCTAGATAATTGTAATAAGAAAACAAATATTATTTTTATAAATAATTTATATTTTGAATATTACTATTTCGATTTAAAATTTATAAAAAAAAATAATTTATTTATTCAGGATCCATCATTATATCATTATAATCAATTAATTGAATATTATAAGGGTGGATATTCAATTGATTATTTTATAAATTATGTTATTAATGTTCCTGATTTAATATCAAATGATGATTTAGAAAAAATTGCTAATGAAAATCTAAATGAATTAGAAAAAAGAAATAATGATATTTTTGAACTTATAAAAAAATTTGATAAAAATATTTTTATTGATATTATTGACATCACAAATTTTATTCGAGAAAATTATAAAAACAAATTATTATTTTATACATTCAATCATCCAACAAAAATTTTATTGCAAAAAATGTGTGAAATTATTTTAGAAAAATTTCCTTTAGAAAATAAAATGAATTATGATATAGATCCTTTTAATTGGTATAAAGGTATTATTTATAAATGTATTCAAAAACATGTTCATTTTAATATTAATGAGTGTTTACCACTTTTAAATAATGAAACAGATGTTTATAAAATTTGTGAAATATATTATAATACATATAAATCAAAATTGATTCAGTTTGATTAATATATATTATTTATTTTATAATTATATAAATTATAAAATAAAAATAATTATATATATTTTATTATAAAAATGGAATTAAATACCAAAAATATAACTTTAGATAATAAAACATATTTATTAAAACAAATTAACGAAAAACTTTTTAAAAATATAAATAATTTAAATGTTAATAATAATATTATTTTTGTATATACACCACCTAAAGTGGCATCTACCTCTATTGTTTCTTCTTTAAGATTGTTTTTATCTCATAAGTTTAATATTATACACATTCATAATGAAAAAATGTTAAGTTCTCTAATCAATATGAATATTGATAGTATTACAATTAATGACATTATTTTATATAATAAAGAATTAGGTAAAAATGTTTATGTAATTGATGTTTTTAGAAATCCTGTAGAAAGGAAAATATCAGAATATTTTGAACAATTATCTTCGCTTCATTTTAATAATACAGATGAAAATTTAAAAAGTTATTCAATTCAAAAAATAATTAATCGTTTTAATAATATTTATCCATATATTGCCAATGAAGATTATTTTATGGAAAAATATAATATTATAATACCTGAAAAATTTGATTTTGAAAAAAAATATTTATTATTTGAAGAAAATGGTATAAAATATATAAAATTACGTATGAATGATATAAATTCATGGAGTAAAATTTTAACAAGAATTTTTGAAACAGAAATAATAATTGTTAATGATTATGAAACAAAAACAAAAAGTATCGGTGAAGTATATAAAAATTTTAAAAATATATACAAATTACCCTATAATTATTTTTTATTATTAAATGAATGTCCTTTATTAAAATATTATTACAATGATGAAGAAAGAAATAATTATTTAAATATATGGATAGAAAAAATAGATAATAGTAAAATAATTTCTTTTACAAATGATGAATATCTTTTTTATTTAAAAATATCTATTGAAAATAAATTTTACAATAATTATATTCAAGCAAACCATTACATGGATAACGGATGTTTATGCAATTTTTGTTCAAACAAACGAAAAGAATTTATAAAAAAATTAAAAAAAGGAGAACAAATAAATAATGAAAAAATTAATCATGATGTTGATTTAATTAAAAAAGAAATAATTGAAAATTCAATAAAAAAAAATTATTCAATTTTTAATAATGATAAACAAAAATATCATAATCAAAAAATAAAAAAAACGTTTAATAGTGTTGTTTTTACTCAAAAATCATAAACTTATTTATTATAATTTTTAATGGCGACCATATTTACAATATTGTTTTTGAGAAAAACCCTTTGGTTTTTTGCAATTTATACTTCTTTTGTATTTTAAAGTCCATTTTCCTCCTTTTTGTTTTTTATTAAATCTTATTTTTCGAGATTTCATATATATTATAAAAATAAAAAATATTAAAATTTATATTATTTTATAATATATTTTATTTATTTTCAATTTGATTTACACCATTGAATAAAAATTACTAAAAAGTAATTTAAAAACGTAAGGATGTAATCAAAGGGCGTACCCGCAGTATAATCGCTGTATAAATATGTTCTCATAAATGTATTTGAAAAACGTAAGGAAGGGTCATAGGGGAACCTAGGTTTCCCTAAAAGTATTTGAAAAACGTAAGGAAATAAACAAATAATATTTCAATAAAAAATACCCCCGAAGGGCAGTTTTGCGCCACTTTTTCAAAAGTGGCAAAAAAATTGAAATAAATAAATAAATAATAAATAAAAGTAAAAAAGTAAAAAAATGAGAGTGACATTTGAAGTGTTAAACGTGAAAGTGAAAGAATCAGAAATGTTAGATATGTTGAGTGTAATGTTAAAAAGTGAAGTGAAAATATTGAAAATGACAAAGGAAAAAGTGAATAATAGTAAGAAAGTGAAAGTGGAGGAGAAAACGGATATATTTGAAGAATTATTAAAAGAACACGAAGAAGTAGAAGAAGTAGTATTAGAAAAAGATAATATATCAGTATTGACAGAATCAAGTTTTGATAAAAAAGAATCAAAGAAAACGAAGAAAGAACAAAAAGAAGCAGAAATGAAAGCAAAGAAAGAACAAAAAGAAGCGGAAATAAAAGCGAAGAAAGAACAAAAAGAAGCGGAAATAAAAGCGAAGAAAGAACAAAAAGAAGCGGAAATAAAAGCAAAAAAAGAACAAAAAGAAGCGGAAATAAAAGCGAAGAAAGAACAAAAAGAAGCGGAAATAAAAGCAAAAAAAGAACAAAAAGAAGCGGAAATAAAAGCAAAGAAAGAACAAAAAGAAGCGGAAATAAAAGCAAAGAAAGAGGCAAAGAAAGCAGAGGCAAAATTAAAGGCAAAGGCGAAAAGAGAGGCAAAGAAAGCGGAAAAGTTATCAAGCCTATTATCAACACCAGTATTAGATTCAGATGTATCTAATACTGATGAAGTAGAAGTGACAGAAGAAGAGGAAGATGAATGTATCAAAATAAACTATGAAGGAAAAGAATACATCAAGTCAATAAAAACAAATGTGATTTACAATATGGACGAAGAAGTAGTAGGTAATTTTAACGAAAAAACAAAAAAGATTGAATTTGATGAAGAATTCCAAGAAGAAGAATACGCATAGAATAGTTAAGTTAAAGATTGTAGAATAGTTAAGTTAAATATTGTAGAATAGTTAAGTTAAAGATTGTAGAATAGTTTAGAATAGTTAAGATAGTAATTTAATTATTTTTTTTATACTCCGTATTCCGTACCGGTATATCGTTTTGTCACTCATTTCTTGTTAGGGTAAACCAAGCCTACACCCAATTACCCCTCTACTAACCAACCTAACCCAAGCATTCCCAGCGCGGGCCCTTATAACACGATCCTTACTTTTTTCTCTCGCGAAGCGAAATAATAGAGTATAATATCTTTGTTTAAATACCTTGCGGAGAGAAAGATTAGAATTTTTCACATAGGTGGATACTGTATATATCATAAGCGATATACCGTTTTGTCACTCATTTCTATAATGGTTATATTCCACGGTTATATTCCACGGTTATATTCCTCGGTTATATTCCACGGTTATATTCCACGTTTATATTCCACGGTTATATTCCACGGTTATATTCCACGGTTATATTCCACGGTTATATTCCACGGTTATATTCCACGGTTATATTCCACGGTTATATTCCACGGTTATATTCCACGGTTATATTCCACGGTTATATTCCTAACCTATATATAGTTTTGTCACTCATTTCTTGCACCATATATGGTAACAAATAATAAAATAAACAACTATAAATAAAAACCCAAACACACCCGCGCGGGCCCTTAGAACACGATCCCTACTTTTTTCTCTCGCGAAGCGAAAGAATAGAGTATCATACCCTTGTTTAAATATCACGCGGAGAGAAAAGTTTATTCCATGAAGGGCCGTTTTGTCCTTACGGGACAACTTTTCCAAAAAGGGGTAACCTTAGGTTCCCCCTAAAACGTAAGGAATTACTCCCCCGAAGGGTAAAGGAGGGGTCATAGGGCATAACGTAGTGAAGACCTAGGTTCCCCTAAAAAAATTGAAATGCTTTTTGATTTTCTCTCGAAAGATAAATTTATAAAGTAAATCTTTAACAAAATCGCAAAATAAAATCGAATTAAAATGATGAGTTTATACATTCCACACGTTTTCGCCAATATTGGAGAGAAAAAAATGATGGAAGTATTTGAATCAAATGGAATCGGTAAAGTGAATCATGTTGACCTTATTACGAAAATTGGTAAGGATAAAAAAGTCTATAATTCGGCTTATGTTCACTTTGATTATTGGTACGATAATATCGCATCCAAAAACATTCAAGAAAAATTAAACGCAGGCAAAGAGACAAAGATCGTATATGATGATCCATGGTTTTGGAAAGCATACAAGAATGAAACCAAGAAGTTCGGTGGAAACGGACAACGCAAAGAGAGATTGGTAATTGAAAAAGAAGAACTTCAACCCGTTTCTCTCCGTCGATTGACATACGAAGATATCTTTGAAGAACCACCAAAAGAACAAGAATTTACACAAGAAGAATTGGACGAGATCGAGAGAAACTTACTGTCCGAGTTTGACGCTGAAGATTTCTCTCCCCAAACAGATAGAGAATGTTATGATTTGGTAGATGCAAATTATGTCGCCATCTTGGAATCTAGATTAGCCTTTTACGAGGGTAGATTAACATGTGTTTAAATAAACTAATAGTAAATAAGTAGTAAATAATTTTATTGTAGTAGTTAATGTAATTTAAAAATAAAAATAAAAAGGGAACATCAACTTCCTCTTTTTTCTCTCGTATGATTATAAAAAAAATATAAAAATAAAATCTTTATAAAAAGTAATGTTAGAAAACAATGAAATAAATGAAATAAATGAAAACAATGGAAACAACGGATTTTGCTCCACTTTTTTTAAAAGTGGAAGAATAAGAAGACAATATACCTTAACAAATGAAGATGATTTCATAAATGTAAATAACGGTCTATGTCCAGATTATGCTCTTTGTTGGTGTGATGAGTATAATGCAAAATATTGGCCAAATAACCACGACTTCAAAGGGAATATTGAAAAACGATTAACACTCTATTCTTTGAGATGCATTATCTTACGTAAATTAAATGATATAAGAAATAAAACTCTACCTCATCTATACATTAAAGAAGTACGGTTTAATATCTTCAAAGAAATAATTCCTTTTGACGAAGATTTACCTGCATTAGATATGCAATATTTTTAACACCGATATATCGTTTTGTCACTCATTTCTGGGCCTATAGGAAATAGGGAGATTTCATGGGGAAATGGAGCGCTATAATTTTACCTAGAATTAAGACATAGAGAATTATCTGGAAAAATACATCGTAGTAAAAGACTCTCTATCTAGGGTTCTCCAGTATTCTCGCCATGATAGATTCAAAACAAATCCTTGACAAAAAAAAAGGTTTTCTTTATATTACCAACAAACAAATTAATCTATTCTATTTCCTACTTAAAGAAACCCAAAATCACGAATCACCCCTTTTTTTCTCTCTTGAGTATCCAAAATATATTGATCCAAACTTTGACTATTGTAAAAATCTTCCATCGTAAAATGTGATACAGATACTGGCTTCTTTTGACCAATACGATGACAACGCGCTATAGCCTGCTCTTCTACCATTGGATTCCAATGAGGGCTCACAAAATAAACTTCACTATATTTTTGCAAATTCAAACCTTCACATCCGGTTTGAATTTGAATAATAACCACATCATAATTCAACTCATTCAAATTATCTTTTTTACCAAGAACTGGACCACGATATTCCATTCTCTTCGGCATCTTTCCATAAATCAAAACCTTTAATCCTTCTTTAACTAATTTCTCATATAAATACATCATCTCTAAATGATAATAACAAAAGATCAATTTACCATTCCCATTTTCTCTCTTACACAATATTTCTGAAACAACAGCATTCATTTTACTACAAGAACTAATCATCCTACGATCATATGTTTCAATTTCACCAGAAACAACAAAATGATCCAAAGCGGGTTTCAATAACTTGGGCAAAATACATGTCTGCCTGGAAGCCGATAACAATCTCAATAAAGCACCACGACCTTTAATCATAAAATGTCCAGTGACTGAACATGCGGATCGATATAATTCTTCAAAATCCGAATCCGAATTCTCTAACTTTTTCTCTCTATCAATCAATCTTAAAAACTCAAAACGAGAATGTAAGGATTGCGAAAAGGCCATTTCATTCATATTAGACCAATTCACTTTATTCAAATGATAATCCAACTTTGGCATAATTAATCCAGCATCATTCTTTGTCCTTCTCAAAATCAATCCCGTTTTCACCATTTCCATAGGCATGCGTAAAATCAGACATAAACTATTAAAATCTTTTTCTTTATTTTGTATAGGTGTACCAGTCATTAACCAACGAATATTACTATTCAATGCATAACAAGCGGAAAACAATTTGGTTTCAGTATTACGTAAGTGATGGGCTTCGTCAAATACTAAACGATTCCATCGTACTGAATGCAATAAATTCACCATTTCTTTTCTATCTCCAACCTTTTTAATTTTTCGAATAACCACACTTTGATAACTCGTCAAGACAATAACCGACTTCTCCAAGATATCCAAAGTAATCTTTTTTTTTGATGTACCATGATAAATCAAGGCTTTATGACCAGTAGTATGATAAATTTGCTTGGCCCATTGTTCCAACAAAATCACTGGTAAGACAATCAAAGTTTTTCGCATGACATTCGCCACACATAACCCAATCATAGTAATCGTTTTACCAAGACCCATTTCATCGGCAATAATACCACCACGAATACACAAATCCAAACCCAAATCTAAATCCAAGCCCAATTCATTTCGTAAACACCACTCAACACCTTCGATTTGATAAGACTTCTTATCCAATCCAGCCTGATCAAGGTATCTTCGAAATAAATCAAGACGTGAGTCAAGAGTCATAATACAATAATTTAACAATTCAATTTAATATGCAACAATCATTAAGTTTAACTTATACAATATACCAAAAAAGATTTCAATTTTCTTTGCGGGTACTCCCTGCAAAAAATTGAAAGTCAACACTATTTAATATTTTATAAAATAATAAATAAAAGAATGACACTATCATTACCACAAACACTTTTTATACCAAGAACATCATCCGCTATTACATCCAATCAAATTAAAAATGTTATCTCCAACTTAAAATTAGGCACTGTCAAACGCATCGATTTAGTCAAACATCATAATCAACCGGAATACCAAAAAATATTTATTCACTTTGAAAATTGGGCAGAGAATCAACGAACTCTTTTTATAAAACAGAGATTTGAAGAAGGAAAAGATGTGAAAATTATTTATGATGCAAAGACGCTGTTTTTCTGGAAAATAATTCCTTATAAATCACCATTTATATCTAATTAGAAATATTATTTTATTTATAAAGAATTTGTATTTTTATTAATATAAAATAATACCAACAAAAACAATATGTCACACAAAATAAAAATAAGTAAAGATACAACAAACAAAAGTTATCAAATAAATTTTCAATCTTATAAGAATAACAATAATATACTAAAAATTATAATCCAAACTTTATTTGATTCAAATATAATTCAACCACATACATCTATTATAACCGACGATTATCAAACCCTTATATTAAAGGCACAAACTTTCACAAATTTTGATGATTTTTTAATGAAACAATATGAAACATACACACCAAAACAATTCGAAAACAAAAAATATGAAATCGCAATACAAATAATCAACGATTTAATGAAACAATTAATATCCCTTTTTCATTACAAATATACATTTTACGCATTTTCTCTTGAGAACATTTTTGTGATAGACAATGAACATTTTATATATTTAAATACTGATCATCTTTTACCATTTGATTTAAATAAAAATATAACAACCATTACTTTGAAGATTCCTTTTCAAAGAGATAAACCTGGACTTTTTCTATCTCCAGAGATTCAACAAATAGATAAATTACCATTTTGTATTTCTTATAAAACAATCTATTATAGTTTAGGATGTCTTATCATCTATTTTCTTTTTGAAAAAAAAATAAGCACTTTCACAAACGAAGAGTCAACAAAAGAAAACCAAGACCAAATAAAAGAAATCTTAAGACCGATAAAAGAGACGAAATTGTATTGGTTTATACTTAGAGTTATGAAGACGGATCCAAATGAACGATGGATCCACTTTTAAATCCACTTTTGGTAAAAGTGGAGCAAAAAAATGCAATTACCAGAAATCACAAAGTATTGACCCAGAAATCATAAAGAAATTACCAAAAAACCACAACGTACTTACCCAAAAAATTACTACAAAAAAGACCCAAAGGGCATTTTTTTTGCTCCACTTTTTTTAAAAAAAGTGGATATATATATATGTCATTAGTTGCATTTAAAAAAAAATCAGTAATACGTTTTGGAGCCAATGTTTCAGGAAAACCTCCAGGAGGCTATTGGTTACCACAAGGTCCGTTTGGTATAAGTACTATTCCCCTTCAAAATTCCATCAATTATCCAGGCGCAGAAGGTTTTTCCATCAATGGAGGCCATAGAAATGTAGGTTATATAGGAAAATGGAGTGGAATGTCAAAAAATGGAACTCCCTTTAGAGGTGTTCATGCAATAGGTAGTGGAGGTTGTTGTGGAACTTATGCTCAACCAGAACCAGTATTTAATGTAAACGAAGTGATTGTTTTAGGAGATCAATACAAATATATAAAACCATCAGTCTTATCTACATACGGAATGTTAGCCAAAAAATACAAATGGATTCACTATGGTAAATATCCTAATTATTGGGTCAAACCAATTTACGGAAATACAACACAATCTGAAACGGCGAGTCAAGGTCTTTATATTCAAAATCTATCTTCCGCAAATGATTGTGTAACTGATACAAATGATACTGCTAAATATGAAGGATACATAAAAAGAGGAGGACCAACACTTTGTCAAACATCAACCGCACGATTTAAATACAATGATATGGCAAAAAATGCCCCTTATACTAAACAACTTTATCAGCCACAAACATCATCCCAACATACTTTAAGAATTCAAAGAAGATGTGCAAATCCATTACCTTATCAAGAACCAATTCCAGGTCCAGTCAATGGTTGTGCTTGTCAAGCACCTGGATTACCTCTTTCTTCCAATGCTAGTAATTAAAAATTAAAAATTATCTTAATCGTTATGAACTAAATCAAAAATAACTTAAATATAAATTGAGATAATCCATAAAAATGTCCGAAACACAAACACAAACACAACCAAAAAATGAAATCATAGGAACAGATTTAGAAGAAATTGCGCAAAAATTAAATTTACAATATAATTATTTTATGTATTTAAAAATTTTTATTGATAGCAAAGACAAACAATTACATCAACTTTATAAACAAGCCGTCGAAAAACACAATCAAAAAATCATTCAAAATCCTGATATAATTGATGCAGGTTTTGATTTATTAACTCCAATTCAAAATGAAAGTGAAGACAATTCAAATATTCAAAATATTATTTTATCAGAACATCCAACAAAAGAAATTAAACCATATACATTAGATTTTAAAGTAATTTGTTCAGCAAAAATGATTACAGATATTGATACTGAAAATAAAGAAGAAATGAAATATAATACAGGATACGATATGCGCCCAAGATCAAGTCTTTCCAATACAAATTTACGTTTGGCTAATTCTATAGGCACAATTGACGCCGGCTACAGAGGCCATATTATGGCAAAGTTTGATGTAACACATCTAAATCCTATTCCAAATACTGACTTTAGTAAATCAGGAATTATTTTGGATAAATATGTAAGACTTGTTCAAATATGTGCACCTGGATTACTTCCTATCTTAGTAAAAATAGTTGATACCAAGGAAGAATTAGGAACCACAATAAGAGGAGAAGGAGGTTTTGGATCTACTGGTAAATAATCCAATATCCACTTTTGGAAAAGTTGGGCAAATCCACTTTTGGGAAAAGTGGAGCAAAATCTCAATGAAAATTAAATGAAACTTCAATCAATTTACATCAAAAACTCACCCCCGAAGGGCAATTTTGCCCAACTTTTCCAAAAAGTTGGTTTCCAAAAAGTTGGTTTCCAAAAGTTGAGTGGAAATATTAAAAAATTAGTTTAATATAAGAATCATCATCTTATATTAAAAATGAAAATCGATTTTTCCTTTATAAAAAAATCATGGATAAGTAAACTCATTATATTCATTATCATCATAATTATCATCATAATCATCTTATACTTTATAAAAACATATCAAAAAGAAAAAGAATCATTTACAACACCACCCAATACAACGAAAAGACTCGATCCAAATACAACAACAAATAATCTTACCTATGTAGCCACGACATGGAATCCTGAAACCGTTTATAATTATCTTTTAACCCAAAAAACGAATAATGAACACATCATTTATGATCCCGTTATTCTTCAACAAATGGCAACCCAAGAAGAAGCAGATTATTTCTTAAACAATGGATACTGGTCATGGTCTCAAGAAACCAAAGACGAATATATTAAATCGCTTAATAAAAATACAATCGTTAGAAATTTCGCAGAAAAATCAATAACTACAGACCAAAAAATATATCCAGAGAAAATTATTCAAGAAATATTAAAATGGAATACACGCGAAGGACAATTCGTCCTCAATGACGCCATTGTAAATCAAGAGAAAAACAAAGAAAGAGCATTCAACAAAGGAATGGGAATTTTTGGATTTACTTCAGGACTTCTTAATCCAACATCAAATAAAGTGATTGGTTGTCGTAAAATGAAAGGAGACAAAACGGACGAACCTTATCTAATTACGCCCACAAAGGGTCCTTATTCCTTATACAATCCCAAGTCGAAAAAAATCGATTACTCAGAAATTCCAGAATTACTTGACGGGTTTGAATTCACAGATGGACCTTGTAATCCTTGCTTATTACTAAATCAACCCCAAGACGATTCATGTAAATTCAAAGTTAAAAAGAATGTAAAATTTGCCTTATAAAAATAAAACACAAATAAAACACAAATAAATTTTAATGTTAAAAATAATATATGATAAATTATAAATGATGGAAGAAACCAATAAATCTTGGAAACAAAAATTAATAAAAAAACCACATGAACTGGATCAAAGTTTATTGAATGCATGTTATTTTGGAAATAATTATAAGGTAAAAAAATTATTGGAATTAGGAGCAAATCCAAATTATATGGAATTAAGAGATGGATGGCGTCCAATACATTATGCTGCAAGATGGGGTTACATAAGTATGGTATTATTATTACTAAAATTTGGTGCAGAAATAAATGGATTAACAAATAGTAAAGAAACTGCACTTCATAAATGTGCAAGATGGAATCGCCAAGAATTAGCGCAAATTTTAATTAAAAAAGGAGCCAATCCTTATTATAAAAACAGTGATGGAAATAGAGCCATAGATATGACAACAGATCCAGAAATGAAAAGAATTTTGGATATAATCAAATAAAGAATTAATAATATAAATAACTTAAAATGATATTATTAATAAATAAATAAATGGAATCAGAAAACCTTCAACAACAACAACAACAACAACAAAAACAACCACAAACAAAACTAGTAGATGTACACATTACGAACGAAAACATGGCACTCAATGTCATTATTTCCTTTGTATCTTTGGCACAAAAACGTGGTGCATTCAGTATTGAAGAATCGGCCAAAATTTGGGAATGTATAAAGAAATTTCAAAAACCAGAAAATGCCACTAGCGTAGATTTATAAATCTAGTATGGTTAATAGTTTTTCTTATTAAAAATTTTTTGAAACCCACATTAATAAATGATAATAAAACAATTTTATATTATTATTTATAATAATATAAAATAATAATATTCGCTCCGGACAGGACTTGAACCTGCGACCTCCTGGTATCAAATGCTACAAACAAGTAACAGCCAGATGCTACTAACCAACTGAGCTACCGAAGCATACACAAAAAAATCCATTTTTCCAAATTTAAAGAAAAATTAGATTGCATTAGAAGGGAATCGAACCCTTAGCGCAACCTTGGCAAGGTCATATGTTACCACTACACCACTAATGCATAAATAAATAAAACCCATATTTTTCCCAACTTTTTATTACTTCGTTGAAAAAGTTGGTGCATATACACTAGAAGGGAATCGAACCCTTGGCTGAACCTTGGAAGGGTTCCATGTTACCATTACACCACTAGTGTGAAAAATTTAATTTCCGGACTGCTAGAATCGAACCAGCGACAATTCGATAACTGACGTAAAAAACATCATGAAAACAACTACAGTCGAATGCTCTACCAACTGAGCTAAGCCCGGATTTTTAACGGAATGAACGTAAAAACGGAGTGACACTACCTAAAATACGGAAGTTTGCTAGTTTCAATAATGAAGAAACAATTCAATAAAAAATTGCTGTATGAAACCAAATCCTATCCAAATAAACAAAATAAATTATCTTTAAATGTTTTATAACCAAAAGTATTTAATAAAAAAGAACTTAAAGACCGAATAAAAACCAACTAAAAAAAATATTTCTTTAATATATAAAAACCCCAACCAATAAAAATGAATTCTTATTATAATTTATTCATTTTTTATATTTTTTTTACAAAATTATTATTCGTTTTCTTTTCATTATTAAAAATATATTATGAATGGAAAAATAAGAAATTAGAAAAAAAAACAGGAAACACCGAAACCCAAGAATACAAAGAAAATACAAAAATCATTGAAAATTTAGAATTTTACAAAAAACGATTTGAGTTTACTTTTATCATGTCTATGTCTATTTTATTAATATATCTATTTCATCCTTACCAAAAATCATTACCATTAATAACAAACGAAACAAGATTTCTTATTTTCTTATTTGCTTTTATTTTAATAGCAACTGCAAACTGGGGTATATTTATTAAAGAATCGCCACTTTTTATTGAATTTCAAAATATTATTGGAAAAAGTGAAACAACAACTCCAACACCAACACAAACAAATGAATCTTATATTTTATAAACGATGACGTCTTCCTAAATAAGCGGCAGCAGAAGTTCCAACCATTCCATAAGCACTATGAGGTTTGTAAATATAATTCTTACTATAAGTATAACACAAAGTGTTTGAACAATTATTATATTGTTTATTATAAGGAAGAAGAACAGTATCATACATAGTATTAAAATAAGTTGCTCTTCCTAAAAGATTGGAAGGATAAGAAGGAGAGGTTGAAGTTGAATTAATATTCAAACTCATTGGTATTTTTCTTATTAACGACATTTAATATATATAAATACTTTTATACTTATTTACCACAAGATCCACAACCAGGACGAACATTATGAATACGTTGAATCATAGAAGATTGTAATGTTATTTTTTTTGAAGGAACAATAGTTTTTGGTTGGGGTGAATTTTGAGACTGAGATTGGAACATTTCAGAATAATTGTTTCCATTGGAAATTTGTAAACCCATTCTTTTTGAAGGCATAATTATAAAATAACATTATATTTTTATTATTAGAAAGAATCAGAAAATCAAAATTTTTATTTTTTCCTAAAACAAAAATAAAAATAAAAATAAAACAAAAAATAAATCTCTAAACAATTGGAAGACAACTACATCCATTTACAATATTGGTTTTAACTGTTTTTCCTCCATAAACTGGGAAGGCTCTATTAAAAGGAATAAAACCACCAAAGTTAGGAGGAATAATTCCACGACGAAGTGGTGCTTTCCCTTTCAAACGATTCAAATAACGATCATATGAATTATGTTTTATATCTACTCCAATACCACCAGGAGACATTGCACCAGGACGCATTCTTACTAAAGATCTACGTAAACTATTACCTCCGTAAGTAGAACCAGAAGAAGTAACAACTTTTTGAACATGAGGCTCCTTACGATCACTCATTTGATTCCAATTCACTCGTGGTGGTACTAAATAATAAGATCCACCTGAAACAGGAATGACTTGATATTGTAGTTCAGGTCTTTGATAAACTGACAAAGCACCGATATTCATCGTATACTCAGAAGAAGGAACACGAACCTGATTTTGAATTACTTTTAGTGTATGATATAAAACTTCTGGTCTAGTAGATGAATAATTTGTACAAAAACGAC
>Ga0214917_10004717_pt1 | contig 14967 bp, 15 predicted proteins | sample LL_1208_BB_MetaG_FD_177983 | JGI IMG/M metagenome (GOLD analysis project Ga0214917, IMG submission 177983) | Freshwater microbial communities from Lake Lanier, Atlanta, Georgia, United States - LL_1208_BB | ecosystem: Environmental > Aquatic > Freshwater > Lake | place: USA: Georgia | collected... | reverse complement strand
ACCAGAGCGAATGTCGCGATTGCTTCTATCAAGATGCCCTGGGTAGAAGTTACGGTATTGCCAAGTTTCGGAATTCCAGTCTTCCAAAGATCTCCGTACGCATACTTTGCCAGTAGCGCGGCAGCAGCTCCACCAAGAACCTGAGCCACAATGTAGGCCAGGCCATCAAGTGGCGCAATGCGCTTAGTTGCAGCCATTGCCACTGTGATTGCCGGATTGAAATGTGCTCCTGAGATGTGGGCAAAAGCACAGACTGCAACCAAGATTGCCAAGCCGTGGGCAAGTGCAACAGCAACTAGACCATTATTGGCAACGATTGCTCCAATGCCAAAAAGGCATAGGAAGAACACGCCAAGAAATTCAGCGAGTAGGCGGGAAGGGGCGTCCTTCATGGTAGTTCTCCTTTGTTAGTGACCGCAGGTAACGGTCGGCTATCTATCAAGATATCCAGCAGGAGTGCGAGATTAGTGGTAGCTCTTCGGCGAGTCGGATTAGCTAAAAATCAGTAGGCACAACAATTGGACGGCCCAAATCGTTAATAATCCGCACATTTGCGCCGTAATGGGCTGAAATATTGGCTTCGGTTAAAACCTCAATTGCCGAGCCAGAAACTTGCACCTGACCTTGTGCCATCAGCAGCAACCGATCCGGATAGATACCCGATGTGGTCAAGTCGTGCATGGTTGAAATTACCGCAATCTTCTTTTCTTTGCGTAAGGCATTAATCAATGTGAGCACTTCCTGTTGGAAGCCGATGTCTAGAGCACTGGTTGGTTCATCAAGTAAAACGATAGGTGAGGCCTGTGCTAGGGCTCGGGCAATAGTGACTCTTTGGCGCTCGCCGCCAGAAAGTGAAGCTACTTGCCGAGTAGCAAATTCGCTAAGACCCAGTTCGGTTAAGACATAGTTCGTCATTTCCAAGTCAAAGTCTGATTCGCTGGCCAGCAGTTTTAGGTGCGCAGTTCGGCCAAGCATCACATAGTCAAAAACAGTCATGCCAGGTGGAATAACTGGTGCTTGTGCCACATAGGCAATCCAGCAAGCCCGATCACGATGTGAAAGCGTCGATAAATCAAAGTCATTGACTTGGATAGTGCCGGCACTTGGCAGAATGCCCGCAATCGCCTTTAGTAATGATGACTTTCCTGCACCATTAGGTCCAATCACACACACCCAGTCACCGCTTGAAATCTCAAGTGACACATCTTGCACAATTTGTCGATTGCCAATGCGCACACCAAGATTCTCGATCCGCATTGCGGTTGAGGTTAAAACGGTGTTCATACCAGTGACCCTTCCTTGCGAGCCGCCAGAATGTAAAGAAAAAATGGTGCTCCAATCAGCGCAGTTACCACACCAATTGGAATCTCTTCTGGCGACATTGCGGTGCGGGCGATAATGTCAGCTAATACCAAAAAGACGCCTCCGAAAACTATCGACAGCGGCAAGAGCCGACGATAAGAGTTACCAGCAATGAGTCGGATCGTGTGGGGCACGATAATTCCAACAAAGCCAATAAGTCCGGTTACGGCAACGGCAGCAGCGGTTCCCAGGGATGCGGCCAGAATTATCACTGCTCGCGCTCGGGCAACTGGCAGGCCAAGCGTTGTTGCTTCCTCATCACCAACAGCAAACACATCTAGCACTCGGCGATATCGCAGCAAAACTACTGTGCAAACCACGACATAAGGCGCAACTAAAGCCAAGTCCGACCAACCTGCAACTGCAAGGCGTCCCAATATCCAGGCATATACTTCCCGAACTTTGTCTGAGTTTCGCTGCTGTACTAGCGTTTGTGCCGCCGTAAGTAGCGCGGCTACTGCAACCCCGGCTAGCACTAATGATGATGCAGATCGCCCAGCGATGGATGAGCTACCTAGTGCGTAAGTCAGTGAAACTGCGATCAAGGCTCCGATAAATGCGGCAACGGGCAACGACCAGCGGACCGGAGATTCGAAGACCACAATTTCAACTGTGGCGCCAAGTCCAGCGCCGGCCGACACACCTAACAAGTATGGGTCTGCAAGGGGATTACGAAAGGTGCCCTGATACGCCGAACCTGCCGTAGCCAGCATCGAGCCGACCACTAGCGCCAAAACCACGCGAGGTAATCGCAGATCCCAGATGATTGCGGAATCAGTCTCGTCCAAGTTCGAGTGAATGCTTAGACCAGGCAGGTGGCTGAGCAGTTCCAGGGCGGTTTGTTTTGGCGAAATTCCTACGGCCCCGATGCAAACACCCAGAAGTATGGTGACCACCACAGCACCAGCACACGCAAACCACCATTTCGGCGGAATGCGTGTGCTGGTCTGAACTGAGGAAAGTGGCACTATTTAGCGGTTACTGCATCAACGATTTGCTTGAAAAGCTCTACCGTGCGTGGACCCCAGCGGGAAGCCACATCGTCATCAAGTTCGATAACTTTGCCGTTCTTAACCGCATCAAGAGCGGCAAAACCTGGTCGGTCCTTGAGCGATGCTGCGGTAACTGAACAACACTTGGTGTCGGCTAGGAATATGAAATCTGGATTTGCTTTCACAATGTATTCAGCCGACAACTGTGGGTATCCCGAATCGGCTCCAGGAGCTGCATCGGCAATATTCTTTAGCCCAGCCATTTTGTAGAGTGCGCCTAAGAATGTGTCAGAAGTGACTGAATAGTAAGTGTTGTCTAACTCGTGATAGAAGGATAACTTCTTTTCGCTCGAGCTAATTTTTGCCTGCGCATCAGTGATGTCTTGCTTCATCTGATTAACCAGACCCGTTGAATCTCCATCATGCGCTGTTGCAATTCCGATTTCCAGAATCTGGAAGTAAGCATCATCAAGAGTTTTTGCAGCAGGTTCAATCAGCACGGGAACTTTCGCTGCTCGTAAACTTGCAACGATGTTGTTGATGTCATTGCTGACAATCACTAGGTCAGGCTTCTTGGCGAGAATCGCTTCAACATTTGGTGTGTATCCAGAAAGGTCACTCTTTGGCGCATCGTCTGGATAGTTCGATTGATCATCAACTGCAATTACCTGATCGCCAGCGCCAACGGCAAACAATGCCTCGGTAGCAGTGGGCGAAAGCGAAATAATTCGCTGCGGTTCTTTGTCAATCCTGACCTGGCCAGAAAACTTTGTGGACATGGTCACTGGATACTTAACCGTATTTGCTGGGTAATCTGCTTTTTTTGATGTAGTACAGGCAGCCAACAGGCTTACTGAAATCGCTAGCAGGATGAGTTTCTTTTTCATTGCATCTCCTGTGTTAGCGAAGAAAAATCGGCGAATCACAGGATGTGAACCGACGAACTCTTCCTCGAGAGTTGTTAAGGCAATCGATTTAACAGGCGACCTGGCTTGTGGCGAACCACTTCACAGTTGCGGGACAGCGTCGGAATTGCACCGAACTTCGCTGTCAAAGCGAATAGATGAAACAGTAGCACGGCACCACACCCTGGGTGGGGTGGACTGGCAAAGTTCTTATTACGGGCGTGTTTTCGGAGACTCGGTTTGCGCCGGATCGCTCACGATAATGTCTGCAAGGACTTCGTCTATCGCTAGCATCGTGGCAGGACTTAACTTCACGCCACTTGCGCCTACGGCTTCGGAAACCTGCTCAGGACGAGAAGCACCAACAATCGCACACGACACATTGTCATTCTGCAAGACCCAGGCAACTGCAAGCTGTGCCATCGTTAAACCTGCCTGCTCAGCTACTGGCCGTAGTCGCTGCACTGCAGTGAGAGTTTCTTCATTGGTCAGCCAAGACATGAATCGCTCACCAGCTTCTGTAGCTGCCCGCGAACCAGCAGGGAACTGATGTCCTGGCAAATACTTACCCGTTAGCACACCCTGTGCCATTGGCGACCAGACCACTTGGCCAAGTCCATGCTTACGCGAGATTGGCACAACTTGGCCCTCAATTACCCGATAGATGGCTGAGTACTGAGGCTGATTTGAAATAATCCGATCAAAGCCCATCTCTTTAGCCATCTTTACTGCCTTGTTAATTTGCTTGGCCTTCCATTCGCTAACGCCAACGTAAAGCACTTTGCCCTGTCGCACTAAGTCATCAAAAGCGCGCAAAGTTTCTTCAAGTGGAGTTTCATAGTCAAAGCGATGCGCCTGATACAAGTCAATGTAGTCCGTACCAAGTCGCTTTAGCGAGGCATTGCAAGATTCCATAATGTGCTTACGCGACAGGCCAGAGTCATTGGGCCCACCCGGGCCTGTTGGCCAATAGACCTTGGTGAAAATCTCGAGAGATTCTCGGCGCAGTCCAGCAAGGCCACGGCCTAAAACAGACTCGGCTGCCGTATTGGCATAAACATCAGCAGTATCAAAAGTTGTGATGCCGGCATCTAGTGCTGCCTTAATGCAGGCCTGCGCGGTTGCTTCTTCGACTTGCGAGCCATGGGTAATCCAATTGCCATAAGCAATCTCTGAGATTTTTAAACCACTGTTACCTAAATACCGAAATTCCATACCGACACATTATTGGTAACTGTCTGGTTTGGCATGTGGAACCGAGTAACTCTTAAGTGAATTTTTACTTGGTTTTAGGCTCCACTGGTCGGCCACCAATTTTCACCATTGCTGGCGGGATCCGGAATCTGCGAATCTGTAGGGCACGCAAGATGGCATAAAGTGTGATGCCTTTACGGTCAGCTTTGACAGGGAATTCTTTTCTCATGACAGAGTTAACCCGAATACCAAGGAAAACACAGTCAACCAAAAGCATAATTATCAAGATTTGTAATCCATACATGGAGACATAGCGGGAGGCATCGCTTCGAATCATTCCGCTTAACATGATGATAAAAGCAACTGGTACAAAAAACTCACCTACGGTGAACCGTGTGTCAACGTAGTTGCGAACTGCTTTGCGAACTGGCCCGCGATCTTTGGCCGGAAAGTAGCGCTCGTCACCGCGCATCAGACCGTTACGCGCTGCAAAGCGAAGTTCATTTTGGCGCAAGCGCTCAGCCTTACGGGCCTCTTTTGAGTCTGGAACTGCCAGCCCTTGTTTGCGCGCGGCTTCAGCCTCTTTACGTTTTGGCGTTGGTCTGCCTTTACCTTGTGGCGATTCGTCAGTCATAAGTCCTAATGCTACCGTTCACGCATGCGCGTTTTAGTCAGCCCAGATAGTTTTACTGGCACCCTTTCGGCGCTTGAAGCAAGCAGTGCAATTCGAGATGGCTGGTTGCAAACCAACCCGAATGATGAAGTTGTCATCCTGCCAGTTTCTGATGGCGGGCCTGGGTTTTTAGATGTGGTCTGCAATGCCTTTGGGGCCAGTCGAATTCCAGTTGTGGTCAAGGACCCAATAGGCCGTCAAATTCCAAGTGAGTTTGCACTGGCTGGCACTAGTGCGTGGATTGAATCTGCCCTTGCCTGTGGTGTGCAGGTATTGAATCCCAGCGAACTAGACCCAGCCATTACCTCAAGTTTCGGTGTCGGCCAGTTGCTAGCTGCAGCTATTGAAGCTGGAGCAACGCAAGTCACAATCGGCGTTGGCGGCACCGCGACCAATGATGCCGGCGCTGGCATCTGGGCAGCACTAGGTGCAACCAGTGCTGGTGGCGAACTAACCCAGGGTGGTTTAAGCCTGCGCGAAGTAACGGAAGTAAATCTAACGGCCGCTCTTGAAAAAGTTGCTGGCGTAAAAATTATTTTGGCAACTGATGTAGACAACCCCTTACTCGGCGCTCGCGGTGCAACTGCTACTTATGGCCCACAAAAAGGTGCCAAGAATGATTTAGTGTTGCGCCTTGAAGTTTCGCTCCGAGACTTCACAAAGCGAGTTGGCAAGCGGACAGACGGCAAGGATGCTGCAGTTGCGCTAGGCGCTGGAAGTGGCGGCGGAATCGGTTATGCCCTGCTGCAACTTGGCGCTGTTCGTGAGTCAGGAATTGGCTACGTTTTGGATTCAGTTAATTTCGCCGAGCAGGTTAGGCAAAGCGACCTGATAATCACCGGAGAAGGTTGCCTTGATGACCAAAGCCTGCACGGCAAAGTCGTGGCCGGCATCGCTCGACTAGTCGCCGATCACGGTAAGCCCTGCATTGTGTTGGCCGGGGAAGTTAGGTTGGGCAAACGCGAATGCGCTAGTGCTGGCATAGATTCTGCCTATTCGATGAAGGATTTATTTGGGGCGCAGGCAGCCAGAGCTGATGCAGCGAACAGCCTAAGAGAACTCGGCGCTCGAGTTGCTAAAACCTGGGGCCGAGCCTAATTTGGCAAATTGTGGCAGTTAGCGCAATGTGTCGTACGCTAGGAATGTATCGCGAGATTGCAGCGTTGTATCAATAGCAACCAACCTTGCGACCCGAAGGAGAAACATGACCGCCGAAGTAAACACTGAAGCACAGGCAACAACTGTGAACACTGACCAGTTGATTAACCTCACCGAGGTAGCTGCCAACAAGATTAAGTCTTATCTAGAACAGTCCGGTCCAGAGGCAGCAGACAAAGCGCTTCGCGTGACCATCCGTCCAGGTGGTTGCGCTGGACTTTTGCAGGAAATTGGCTTCGACGATCGCAACGCCGAAACTGATTATTTCCAAGAGGTACACGGAGTCGCAATTGTTGTGGACCCATTGAGCTTGGAATATGTAAATGGTCTAACCATTGACTATGTTGACACCATTGCCGAGCAGGGCTTCTTGCTCGAAAATCCAAACAAGCAAAGTTCTTGTGCTTGCGGAAATTCATTCTGCTAAAACTTTCTTAAAAGAGCCCACGGTCGTATTGACTGTGGGCTCTTTTCGTTAGGCTCTACTTCATGCAGATTGCCATCACTGGTTCAGTTGCCACTGACCATCTAATGTCATTTCCCGGACTCTTTAACGATTCATTGATGGCAGATCAGTTACACAATGTCTCACTTTCATTCCTGGTTGACGATTTACAGATTCGCCGAGGGGGAGTAGCGGCCAACATTTGTTTCGGTATGGGCGTGCTTGGAGGACACCCACTGCTTGTCGCTTCCGTAGGCCACGATTTTGATGACTATCGCACCTGGCTAGTGCATCACGGCGTTAATTGTGAGCATGTACATGTCTCGCTGATTGCCCACACGGCACGGTTTATGTGTACAACAGACCAAGAGCAGAATCAGATTGCTTCGTTTTATCCCGGGGCCATGAGCGAATCTACTGCACTCGATGTTAGCCAAGTGCATCAAAAAGTTGGCGGCCTCAAGTATGTACTGATCGGGGCTGATGATCCGGCCGCTATGCTGCAGCACACTCAGGCGTGCAAAGATTTGGGAGTTTCTTTCATCGCCGACCCGTCACAACAACTGCCTCGACTAGATGGCGAACAAACTCGCGCAGTGGTCGATGGCGCGGCCCTGCTGTTCAATAACGAATATGAAGCAAGTTTGATTGAGCAGCGCACAGGATGGTCGGCCGAACAAGTACTGGAACGCGTTGGGGTTCGGGTAACTACTCTGGGTAAAAATGGTGCTCGCATCCAAAATAAGAATGGCCTAGATATACATGTACCCGTTGCTAAAGAAGAAGTAATCAAGGACCCAACTGGAGTTGGCGATGCTTTTAGAGCCGGCTTCTTAATGGGCTTGCACTGGGAGAAGTCGCTTGAGCGCTGCGCTCAGATCGGCTCACTATTGGCGACTTATGTAATCGAAACTGTTGGCACCCAAGAGTTCGTGCTATCCAAATCCGAGTTCTTATCTCGCTTGGCAACCGCCTATGGCGATGAGGCAGTTGCTGACATCGAAAAGTTAATCTCCTGTCCTCAGCCATAGCAAACTCGTAACCTTTAGTTATGGCCGGCGAACTTGAGATTGATTTTCCAGATCCACGTTTGGCGCCGTCCAACCTAGACCTACTAGCTGTAAGTGCAGTAGACCTTGCTGGCAACGAGGTGTTTTCCACCGATCCAGATTCACCGGTAGCCCTTACCAAATTTGGTATCAGTTATGCGCCAGCGGTATTGCTAGCGGCATATGAGCGTGGACTATTTCCGATGCCGCTGCCAATCGGTAAATTCGAGACCGGAATCGGCTGGTGGTCGCCAGCAACTCGGGCGATTTTTTACCCAGACCAGATTCGAGTGACGCGTTCACTTGAAAAATCGCTGAAAAAGTTCAAGGTAACCGTTGACCACGCGTTTGAAAAGGTGGTGGTCCATTGTGGCAACCCGGAGCGAGAGCAAGGCTGGATCGATTCTGACGTTATTGCTGGATTTACCAACCTGCACCGGCTCGGTCACGCCCATAGTGTCGAAGTCTGGAATTCCCGTGACCAACTAGTCGGTGGTTTGTATGGGGTTGAGATAGGCGGCGTCTTTGCGGGTGAGTCGATGTTTCACCTGGAGCGAGATGCGTCAAAGGTAGCACTCGTACATTTGGCAGAAATTTTGACTGATGACCAGCAACGAATCATTGACACCCAATGGATGACCAGTCACTTAGCTTCTCTGGGCGCAGTTGAACTTAGTCGGGCAGATTATTGCGACTTGGTTGTGGCATTGCTCACAACACCATCGGCCTTTAATAGACAGTTCGCATAATTGGTCGCACTAAGGGGAATGCGCGCCAAGCACGAACTAGGGCAGCGCACGCCCAAACCAGAGTTGATAACCCAATTGCGGTAAGGTTAAGGCAGTGCAATTGGTATTAATTAGTGCCAGTTACCGCCCAAAACTAAGGATGAGCGTTAGGTGAATATCAAGCCTCGACGTCGGCTGCAAGCCGTACTAGCTGTAGCTCTTGGCACCCTAGTGCTAAGTGGCTGTTCGACAAACAACGTTTATGAGCGACTCGGAATGCCCGACCCAGCAACTAAAGAGGGCCCCCGAATTTTGTCATTATGGCAAGGGTCTTGGATTGCCGCACTGATTGTTGGTGTGTTGGTTTGGGGTCTGCTGATTTGGGCAATTGTGGTTTATCGGCGCAGGGACGACAGTGTGCCAAAGCAGACCAAGTACAACATGCCCATTGAAATCGGCTACACGATAGCACCGCTAATTATGATTTTGGGCCTGTTCTATTTCACTGCCCGCGATCAAACCGAACTAATCAAAGTCGATAATGGCTCAACACATACGGTCAATGTCCAAGCTTGGCGTTGGTCCTGGGGCTTTAACTATGTGAACGAGGGCGTGTATGACGTTGGCACGCCGAAAGTTGTACCTGAACTATGGTTACCAGTGAATGAGAAAGTTAAATTCACGCTTAACTCTCCGGATGTTATCCATTCGTTCTGGGTTCCAGCCTTCTTGATGAAGATGGATGTGGTGCCTGGTCGAAACAACGAGTTTGAAGTGACCCCAGATCGTATTGGCGTTTTTGCGGGCAAGTGCACCGAACTTTGTGGTGTGGACCATTCGCGTATGTTATTCAATGTGCATGTTGTATCTCGTAAGGATTACGACGCCCACTTAGCCGAACTCAAGAGCAAAGGCCAGACTGGCGAGCTCAAGAATCCAAACGCTCGAATTGCAGGAGCTGAATAATGGCAATCATCGACAAGCCGATCCTAGAAACCACAAGCACGCAGCCAATCGGCGCACCGCGTCGCAAGACATCCAAAGGTCGCTTGGTCGTTAGTTGGATTACCTCAACAGATCACAAGGTGATTGGCAACCTGTACTTAATTACCTCGTTTGCATTCTTTTTGATTGCTGGTCTGATGGCATTGATTATGCGCGCTGAACTAGCTCGCCCAGGCCTACAGTTCATTAGTAACGAGCAGTACAACCAGCTCTTCACAATGCATGGCACCTTGATGTTGTTCTTGTTTGCAACATCACTATTTGCCGGCTTTGCTAATGCAATCATGCCGCTGCAGATCGGCTCACCTGATGTGGCTTTCCCGCGACTAAACATGATTAGTTACTGGCTCTACCTATTCGGTGGTCTGACCGTGATGCTTGGCTTCCTAACTCCAGGTGGCGCGGCTGCCTTTGGTTGGTTTGCCTACTCGCCGCTTTCGAATGTGGTTAATTCACCAAATGTTGGTTCAGACCTTTGGATCATGGGTTTGACCATGAGCGGTATGGCATCCATTTTGGGTTCAGTAAATTTCATCACGACAATTTTCACCATGCGCGCACCTGGAATGACGATGTTTCGCATGCCAATCTTCACCTGGAATGTTCTGCTAACTAGTGTTCTAGTTTTGATGGCTTTCCCAGTCCTAGCGGCAGCTATGTTGATGCTTGAAGCCGATCGAAAGTTTGGTGCACAAGTTTTTGACGCAGCCAATGGTGGCGCCATCTTGTGGCAGCACTTGTTCTGGTTCTTTGGTCATCCTGAGGTCTACATTTTGGCACTGCCATTTTTCGGTATCGCCACCGAAATCTTGCCAGTCTTTAGCCGTAAGCCAATCTTTGGTTACAAGGGTTTGGTATTTGCCACCATCGCAATTGCTGGACTGTCGGTAGCAGTTTGGGCGCACCACATGTACGTAACGGGCGCAGTGAATCTGCCATTTTTCAGTTTCATGACGATGCTAATTGCCGTGCCAACTGGCGTGAAGTTCTTCAACTGGATCGGCACGATGTGGGGTGGATCGGTCACATTTGAAACTCCCATGCTTTGGACCATCGGCTTCTTAGCAACCTTCCTGTTCGGCGGCCTGACGGGCATCATATTGGCAGCTCCACCACTGGATTTCCATGTCAGTGATACATACTTCGTCGTAGCCCACTTCCACTATGTTGTCTTTGGCACCGTGGTGTTTGCGATGTTTGCCGGATTTTATTTCTGGTGGCCAAAGCTCACTGGCAAAATGCTCGATGAGCGCTTAGGCAAACTCCACTTCTGGACATTATTCATTGGCTTTCACCTAACCTTCCTGGTTCAGCACTGGTTAGGTGTGGTTGGTATGCCCCGTCGCTACGCCGACTATTTGGCCAGCGATGGCTTCACCACTTTGAACATGGTCTCAACTGTTGGCGCTTTCGTGCTGGGCGCATCAACTTTCCCCTTCTTATGGAACATCATCAAAACTGCCAAGTACGCACCAAAGGTCACCGAGGACGATCCCTGGGGCTGGGGCTGTTCGCTTGAGTGGGCGACATCTTGTCCACCGCCGCGACACAACTTCATCACCATTCCGCGCATTCGCAGTGAACGCCCAGCTTTCGACCTACATCATCCTGAGATTTCAGGTTTAGATGTGGCAACGCGCAAGCAGATAGTGGATGGCCTAACGAGCAATGGAACAGGACACTAATCATGATCGTAGGTGGACGCCTTTTCGGAGCCGGCGCAATTTTCTATTCGCTAATCGCCGTAATTTACTGGTTTATGACAGGTGAAGTAATCGGCACAACAGCCATTGCACTTACCGCTGGCCTGGCATTTCTAATCGCTTTCTACAGTCTGTTCACTGGTCGGCGAGTTGGGGTTTTGCCTGAAGACGTCCCAACCGCAAACATAGAAGATGCCGATACCAATTACGGCTTCTTTTCACCACATTCATGGTGGCCATTTGTTATCGGGCTATCAACTTTCATCTTTGTGCTTGGTTTTGTCTTTGCGCAGTGGTTGATGGTGCTCGGTGTAGCAACCATTCTGTTTGGCGTTTTCGGGCTCGTATTTGAGTACTATCGCGGCAATTTCGCCGACTAATCTGCCTCATGTCTAAATCGCTACGCCTTGGTGTGGCAAGCGCTGTTGGGGAGATTGCCGGTGTTGCATCCAAAGCCTTAGGTCGAGGTCGGGGCGAATCTATTCGAGGTCAAGCGCTTCTGGCCATCGATCCACAGGCGATCAAAAAACTGGCAAGCGGTCGTGACATTGTTTTGGTCAGTGGCACAAACGGCAAAACCACTACCACTGCAAATTTGGCCAGAGTGCTGGCTGATGGCACCGACGAAGATGTAAGCACCTCAGTTTATGGGGCAAACATGCGCTCGGGAATTGCTGCAGCTTTGGCAGCAAAGCCGCGCAATCGGTATGTAGTTCTTGAAGTTGATGAACTTTATCTGCCCCAAATGTACGATCTGATGCAGCCGAAAGTGATTGTGCTGTTGAATCTCTCTCGCGACCAACTTCATCGAACTGGTGAAGTGCGCAAAGTCGCACAGTTATGGCACGACCATTTCACCCGCGATGATGTCACACTAGTTATTGACCGCGATGATCCATTTTTGGAATATGCGGTGGCAAATGCTGGCCATGTTTTGCGAGTTACCTTTGGTGGTCGTAGACATCCCGACGCCGCCACCTGTCCGAATTGCAGTGAACTTTTGGACTGGACTGCAGGTGATTACCAGTGTTCGTGTGGACTAGGCAGCAAGTTAGCAACAGTTCGAGGTGAGCGCAGTTTAAGTGGTCCAGCTCGCAATGCAGTACTAGTTATTGAAGCCGCTCGGTTGATGGGGGCAGTTGTGCCCGTGGAGACTGCTGCGAAATTAACTGCCAACCCGCCCGACCGAGTTGCCGACAACATAGTGGCTGGGCGATTAGTTCACACTCGTCTTGCTAAAAATCCCGAGAGTTGGCGTACCTCACTTGCTCAAGTCAGCGCCCCAAATGTGATCTTGGCGGTAAATGCCAGAGGCATTGATGGCAAGGACACTTCGTGGCTGTGGGATGTGGATTACCGCTGTTTGCAGGGAAAGCAAGTGATCTGTGTTAGTGAGCGCCGACGCGATGTGGCCTATCGAATCAGTGTGCAGGGCATTGTGCCGCAGGTTGTTTCTTCCTTTGAGCAGGCAGTTGCACTTTTTGACGACCAACCAATTGATGCGGTTGCCAGCTACACCGCATTTCAAGATTTGGCCGCGCAGCAAATGGGTTTGAATGTCAGGACAGGTGGTCGCACATGACCATCTCAATAGTCCGGTTGTATCACGACCTCATGGGCACTTATGGCGATCAGGGCAATGCAGAGGTGTTGATACATCGTGCTAAAGCCCGTGGCCTGGATTGCGAACTCGTGGAAGTTACGCCACACATGCCCGTACCCACATCAGGCGACATCTATTTGATTGGCGGGGGCGAAGACGGACCACAAACAGCAAGCCTTCGTATGCTGCAAAAAGATGGTGGCCTCTCAGTGGCAATCGACCGAGGCGCTAGTTTGTTTGCCGTGTGTGCTGGCTTTCAGATAATTGGTCGCCAGTTGCCCAACCCAGATGGTGGAATGATTGAGGGACTTGGCCTGCTAGATGCCATCACAATTGTGGATGAATCGCCACGCAGTGTAGGGGAGTTGGTGATTGAACCAAGTCAGCCAGAATTGCCGGTCTTCACTGGCTTTGAAAACCATCAAGGACTTACCGAACTCGGACCAGAAGTTCGACCACTGGGCAAAGTCTCATCTGGAATCGGCAACGGCTTTGACGGCCTTGAAGGCGCTTGGCAAGGAAATATCATTGCCACCTACATGCACGGCCCAGCGCTGGCGCGTAATCCAGAGTTAGCCGATGTTGTGCTTAAAGGTGTAGTCGGCGAACTAACGCCTTACGATGACGATTTTGCCAATGAGCTAGCTCGCGAGCGTCGGGCAACGCTGGCAACAAAGTAACTTAGCTGCTAACGGTAAGCCAAGCTTTGTTTACTGGGTTATTAATTGGGCTTGATGACCGATAACACTTTGTCAGCGATTGCCTGATGTCCCAAATCATTTGGATGCACTTTGTCCGAAGCTAACATCTCAGGGGTTAACACTGAAGGAAAGAGCAACGGAATTCTGGTGGATGAGATGGCGTTTGCGGCTTCTGTAATGAAATCATTCATGCCAGCCATCGCGGTTCCCTTGGCTGGATTGCCACTTGGATATGATGGGCCGACGGTGAAGATAGTCGCCTGTGGAAACTCAGATTTTAGATCGGTAAACGTCTTGTTGATTAATTGCCCAGCAGCCCATCGATTTTTCGAGTAAATCTCTAGATCATTTTGGCCACCAGCAACAAATACATAGTCCGGCTTAACCAACTTTAAGTCGGGAATTAGTGCGTCATAATTTGGACAAGTTGGCTGACCACAAAAATTCTTACCAGATCTTAGATAGCCAGCACCGCCGATGCCGAAGTTGATTTCGTTCACATTAAATTCGTTGGCCACTAGAGTGCTCCAGCGCTTTGAGGGAGTCGATGCTCCAGCTCCGAATGTGTAACTATCACCGATGAACAGGGCCCATTTTCGTGAAGATTGGAGATTTTTCGGTAGTGAATTTTGCACAACCAGTGCAAGTTGAGTCTGGCCCACAAAATTAAGTCGAGCGGGATTAGGCTTTGCGAATTTAGCTAGAAATTTATTACTTTTTAGAGAGTTGATGTAGTAGGCATCAACTTTCTTAGCTGCTCGAACAATTGTGGCATTGACTTTCTTGGTTAAGGTTGTCGGACTCGTGGAAACAGACCATGCGCCAACGACAACCAATTTGGCCTGCGGCAACAGTCGGCGATAATTTTCTAGCTCTTGCTGAATCGGGTAGGCATTTTCGAATTTCAGACCAGATCGTAAGTTCTCATAATTAGCGCCAGCTGAAATAACCACGATGTCAGGATCAAGTTTTGCAACGCTGTCGGCATATTGCCCAATGGAGGTCACAGTTGGATATTGGAAAAATGAACCCGAAAAGCAGCGCCCACTTACGTCATTCCAGTTGTTCCAGTTCGCTACTTGAGTTGTCCAGATTCGAAAGGGCGACAAAGAGCTATTGGTGCAGGCACTATCGGCTCCAACGAAAACAACACGCTTGTTCGTAGTAGCGCCAGCCTGGGCATCAGCCCAGGTCAAACTCGAAATTGACAGGGTAAAAACTAGAAAGACTCTGGCTACAAAGTTTTTCAAAAACATGTCTTACCCAATTCCATTGCGGTTTTAAGTCTAAGTCTACCCGTTGCGCTAACCCAACTAATTCGGCTAATTAGAGCGCAACCTACCCAACCACAAACTTGGCTTTCACCAAGTCGCGACCACGGGATGAACGGCCCACAAGTAACTCGAACTCGCCCGGCTCAACCACGCGCTCGGCATTGGCGTTAACCAA
>Ga0214917_10004716_pt1 | contig 14969 bp, 13 predicted proteins | sample LL_1208_BB_MetaG_FD_177983 | JGI IMG/M metagenome (GOLD analysis project Ga0214917, IMG submission 177983) | Freshwater microbial communities from Lake Lanier, Atlanta, Georgia, United States - LL_1208_BB | ecosystem: Environmental > Aquatic > Freshwater > Lake | place: USA: Georgia | collected... | reverse complement strand
CGGCCTTTCCTGATTTGGTGATGTAGAAAACACCGTTGGGTTGCACATAGAAATTTGAATTTCGAGCGGCCCCTTGCTTCAATATCAATTTACCGTGGCTCGAGTTCTTGCAACAACCTTGACGACTGTTGACCATCAGGAGCCCCATGGGATGACCGTTGGGCGTTGCGAGGTACATGCCGGCATTCATACCCAAGATCATTTTTCTGCGGCCCTGGGCAACGTTAGAGTTTTCCACGAAAGTTTTGAGTCGTCCCAAATCCCCCAGCAGGTCTCCGTTCCGATCTTTCCAATGCACTTCGATGCGGTAACGCGCCGGATCGACCACCAGAGACGAAAACGGGTTGGCCATAACCCATCCTACGCCAAGAAGGATTAGGAGAATTAGCCCTGTTATTCCATAGCCCCAAAAGCGTTTCATTGCTAGGAACACGTTATTTAAAACCCACGATCTATGCTGTCCCTCAAAGCTTTGGTGGAGAGTGACATATTAATGTAAATATTGCCAAAATCAATGAATCGCTTACCCCATTTTTGAGCTAAATTTAGGTTGTACAAGTTTGGCGGAACCGCAAATAGGAGGTGGGTGGGGTCGTATTCAAAATTGGTTATCTTTCTAAAATCCAAGTTATCTAACAACTCACTCAAAATTTTTTTTCGGTCGTTGAATTCTAATTGAATACCATGGGTTGGTAGTAAATTTAGAATCAAGACATTTTGCTTCGCCAGTTCTATTAAAACATCCCGTTTGCTCATTTCTTGAATGTCTTCTTGGTGCATTTCATACATAAATCCACGGCATAACCGATAGAGATAGGCGTCTTTGACTGGATTAATTAATTGATGAAGATTTTGGATAGCGAATATATAATGGTTATCCGCTGGCCAGGTCCCCTTCATTGGGGCTGACTCGGTAATGACAATACGGGGAACAAGGTTGGGGTTAGAAAATTTGGAATAAATTTTCTCAAAATAATCCCACCATTCCTTTTCGCATTGAAGGTAATATGAATAATCTGCATGCTCTGCGGCACGAGGAGAAATTTTTTGGAGCAGTTCTTTGTACGAGGATTCCGGCAGAAACCTTAAGTTCGTTATATATTTCTCCTCGGTTTGGTCCATCAACGTTCCTTCAAATCCTCTTTGGTATTCCCAAGTAAATTCTCGAAAGGAGGAGACCCTAAACAAAAAGTCGGGCGTTGCATAAACCTCAAAAGAAAACAGCCCGACTTCTACCCCGTCCTCTCTCCGGTTTTGCGACCGGCCTTCGCCTCTAAGTGTATTGTCCTTGTTTTGATAAAAGCTCTGAAGTTCTTGGGGTAATTGACTAGGTAAGATAATCTTGGTTTGGACCAGGGTTTGTGATGGATGCAATGGGCTCGTCATCAAATACCTTTTGGCCCAGCCTGCAAAGAATCTTAATATTTTGGTCGGTCGTTTTATTTCGATGCTGTCATCTTTCTTTTTAAACCAAGTATCTGGTGGCGGTAACATGACCCCTACAGAGGAATGGAGAATTTCTTTTAAGTACAGCTTTTCAAAAATCTGTCTTCTATTTATTTTCCTTTGCAAATTCATGACATCCTTGCGGAATAACTTAAAGTCTGGATGTTCGTCCAGAGACCAAATATTCATTTCTTTGATGTTATCGAGCAAGTAGAGTTGAAGGTTTTTGGGATTTAAGTCGGCGTGTATGCTTGCCTGTATTTCCAAAAGCGTATATCGGTAAGCAAGTACATAGTGCCTGCCCAAGTATTCCAAAATGAGAATGGGCATGGCCAAAACTTTTTCGGACCAGCCGAGGAGTAAAGGTTGGCCTTGGGAGTTGTCTGTGCTTTGGTCGCTTTCCGATTCGACTTGATACTCAAAAAATACAACCTTGTTGGTCTCTTCCAATTGAAGTATGCGATTCAATAATTGATAAAATTCCAAGCTCTTTTCAAACCGCGGACTTACCGATCGAAACAAAGGGGCGTTTTCTTCTTGACTGGTTTTCTTTTCATCCAAGTCCAAAATTTTTGTAATGGAGCGCGGGAGCACGTTTTTGTAGGGCTTAAGCAAATCCCTTGCCAAGGCCTCCTTTCTCTTTTCTTCCAAGGGAAAGTTTGGCTGGGTGGTTAACCCATCATGGTTGATGCGGTAAACACGACGGGCACGGTCATAGAAAATATCGAATTTTTGACCATCAATGCCTGTTTCACGCAGTTTGTGCAAGTGGTTATCCAGGTTCCTTTGGCTCTTGGTATCCCCCCCAAATTCTTCCTTCAACTCTGCAATACTGGCCCCATTTTCTTTATTCAGGGTTTTTTCTTGGATGCGTTCGACGAGTTTCAATAGGAACTCTCGGTACTCGTGTTGTTTTCGTCTCATTTTTGAATTATCTTTTCCAGTGCTAAGGTAGTGTCAAATGATGAAAATAGCTATTTAATTATAAACAAGTAAAAGCCACCTCAATTTTGTATTTTTGATCTAATTCTCTGTTTTGAACCAAAATTACGATTAATATATGGTGTTGAAAAATATATTTTATAGAAAATACATTTTTTTATATGGAATATGCATTTATCTTTGCTGCCCCAAACCCCAAAATCAATTTTATGGAAAAATTTATCGTTGGCCACGCCCATGCCCCCGAGGGCCTCGATGCTGGCAACCCCCTCGGTTTCTCTGCAGAAAGCCGTACCCAGGACGGCTATCCCGTCCTCCTTGGCCTCCTTCAGGAATTGCCCGGATCCCTTCCCCAACACCTGGCGTGGGTTCATTTTCCATCGCTCAAGGCGGTAGAGGCCTTTTTACGGGCTCAGAACCGCGTTGATTTTGCGGCGGCCAATTCGCCCCAGCAAGCCAAGGAACGGGCCCAAGCCAAGGCCCAGGTTCGTCGTGCAAAGGCTCAAAAGAAAGCCGCCAATGGCGGAAGCATTTTTGAAATTATGAAAGTTTATGGGGGTGACATGCAGGCCTACCACAGCGCCAAACGGGCCGAAGAGAACGAAAATCGCGCTAAACCAACCCCGCAAATCCCACCTCAACAATTGGCCACATCGCCGGCCCAAGCCATGGCGTCTTCTGTCCCCTTCATGGTTTTTCGGTCCATCAACCTGCTTCCGCGTCTCGTTGCCATTGCATTTGGCCGTGAGTTTCTCGCCGCTCAGGAAAAAGCACGGGTCGAGGTGTACCATTCGGCGGACGCGTACATCGCGTCCATGCGATTGAAGTTCCCGCAAATCCTCACCGGGAATTCCGCAAAAGTGGCCCTACGTAATGCCCGCAGTGCTCAACGAAAAACGGCAACGGCTCTACGCCGGGCTGAAAAGACCGCACAAAGACCTAATAATGTCCCAATAGAGCCATTGAAGGAAATTTTCACGAATGCTCAGCATGGTATCGAGATCCTCAACATAGAACCAATCGCAGCCTAAATCCTCGTAAGCATGACCTTACATCCTACCCTTGCACTCGTGTGGCGCCAAACTAAATTGATGGCGTCAATCCTTGTGGTTTGTGCGCTTTGCTTTACCCTGTTGGATGTGGAGGTCAGGGCCACAGGGGAGGGTCAAGGGGATCGTGATTATATTACCTACCATTTGCCAATCGTAACTACGTTTCTGCACGTTGATTACCAACACCTTGAGTATAATTTGATCGTTTTGTTTTTCTTGATGTTGCCCCATGTTAACCAACAATATGTGTTCCTGGATTTCATTAAAATCATTGCTTTGATGTCGGTGGTATTAATTCCCTTTGATTTCATGATTCAGCAAGTTTCAGTGGGCATCAGCGGGGTGGTCTATTTTTTGTTTGCAAGGGCTTGTTTGAGCAGTAATCATCGCCTTATTCGCATCTTCTTTGTGGGTATGATGTGTCCAGAAATTGCGGGTCTTGGTGATTTTACGGATGAATATGCCCAACAAGGCCATGTTTTGGGTGCCCTTTTGGGTTGGATCTCCCTCAAAACCAAGCATCCTCGGCTACAATTTTTTCTCTCCCCGGCTTCTTCGATTTAAATTAACCAAACGGTAGTTTCATTTATTATGAAAGTTTTGACGCAAATTTATTATTACTTGGATTGTTGCACCGGGTTACTAGGTGATAGGAATGCTAAAGAGGCTATCAAAAATCGATTGGAGCAATTTACCTCCATGGGTGACTCCAATGAGTTAAGGAAAGAATACTCGATTCAACAGGAGGACGATTATTGGTATTACGATGCTTGCTACCAAATCTTTGAAGATACAGGTGATTGCCGGGATGAAGATCCTGAAGGGGCTCAATTTGAATGGGAACAAAGGAAAATTGTTTCGGAACGAGTTCGTCATTTCCAAAAAGCCAAATATCATCGGCATCATGTAAGACGTAGCAAGGCCCAAAGAAGAACCTAATACAGGAAAACTACAACCCCATGGAAACCATTACCCTCAATCAAGCCAAATCTCTTCTAAAGACTTTGGCTAGCCGTGAAAGCATACTCTTGCTTTCGCCTCCAGGCGTTGGCAAATCCGATATCGTGCATGAGGCAGCGATGGAGGAAGGTCTGGAGGTACGCTCCCTTTTAGGTACCCAAATAGCTCCAGAAGACGTCAGTGGCATCCCCAAAATTGTCAACGAACGGTCTGTATTTTGCCCTCCAAGGGTTTTGTTGCCAGAGTCACCGCAACCTTTTTGTCTGTTTTTGGATGAATTTCCAGCAGCTGCCCAGGACGTCCAAAAGGCCCTTTATGCTTTGCTTTTGGAAAGGCGTTTGGGCGAACACCGTCTTCCTCAAGGCACTTGGGTCGTGGCTGCAGGCAATCGCCAACAGGATAGGGCTTTGGTTCGATCGATGAGCAGCGCTCTGCTCAACCGCACCTTTGTCATGCAGGTAAGGGTCGATTTTAAAGAATGGTTGGTTTGGGCACAACGAAACAAGATTCGCGAGGATATTATTTCCTACATTGTCTTTATGCCCGATGCCCTCATGAGGGATATTCCCTTGGAATCGGTCCCGTTTTCGACACCAAGGGCATGGGCCTCTTTGTCCAGGGCCTTGGATTTGGCCGAAAAATCCGGTATTTTGAACGACGACGTGTTCAGGGCACTTTGTTTTGGGAGAATTACTGCCACAGATGCGGCTATCTTTTGCGTAATGGCTGATTCCAGTTTCCCCAAATTGTTACCGCTCGAAGATTATCTTCTAGATCCAAAATTGTTACCCAAAGATCATACGGAGTTATGGTTTTTGTTGAACCTATTGCGCAAACGTCTGCTTAACGGGGAGTTGAAGGTTGATGCCGAGATTCTTAATCATTTTTTGATGGGTTTGCCTCAAGAACATCGATTCGCTCTTTTTGCTAACCATGTTCGCGAATGGGGTAAATTGGGCGCCAACGAGGCTTTGCTTGATTCATTGTTGGAAGTTACTGGATTACGATGAGGATATTGGACGTCCAAAATTCAGAATTTCTGCACAAAGCCATGCATATGGTACGGCTAACCGTTCCATTTTTATCTGAATTAACCGAAGATTTGGAGCTAAAACCCTCCAAAGAGGTTAAGACAGCGGGCATTTTTGCTTCCGGGCGTTTGGTGTATAATCCGGATTGGATTTCTAATTTAACGATACAGGAATGTGCCTTTGTCTTAGCGCATGAAGTCATGCACCTGGCCTTACAATCTCATGACCGTGCCAGGGCAGGCGACGAAGCACTTTTTAACATCACCCATGATTTTCTAATTAACGATTTCCTCAAAGAATCCTTTGGCTTATCGATTACACCTGTTGACGGATTGGACTGGGAAATTGAATTCAAAGGATATTACCCGCTTCAAGGCAAATCGGCCGAGGAATTGCTCAAATTTATTATTGATGCGCTCGAGAGCGGCCAATTATCACGCAACATATTTCAATTGCATTGGAATAGGGGCTTGTCTTTTGATGGGGAGAAACCTAATCTTCCTCTAGAGGATAAGCTACGGGCGCTATTCCCTGAAATTAATCCTCAACCTATTCAAGTTGCCGATACTCTTCAATCCATGGATGGCATTGACACCGATGTTTTGGACGAGGAACTGGAAGAGTTGTTCTTTCCAAACAAGTCCAAAAACAATCAACGTAAGCGCCAGTCTTTAATCAAGGAATTAGGTATTAATGCTCTTAGTAACCATATGGTTATGGAGGCAGCGGAATCGCTTTTTCGGCCTATGGGCAGTGAATCCGGTAATGTTAGTCGATGGTACGAGAGCCTTCAAACCGCTTATCAAGTCAACTGGGAGGCTGCCCTTCAAAGGTGGATGGAAAGTGTAAATCGTATGGGGCATTCCTATGCACGTCCAAGCAGAAGAGGGCAATTTTCGGATTTTGTATTGCCCGGGCATCTCCGGGAAGGGCGGACTTTGAATATCATTATGGACACGAGCGGTTCCATGAGCTCTACTTTGAGCAATGTCTTGGGTGCTATTAGCTATTCGTGCCATCAGCATCAAGTTGATCAAGTAAGGATTCTGCAATGCGATACGGTCACAACGTGCGATAACTGGTATTCACTAGAAGACTTGAGCAATTTTGAGGCATTTGGGTTTGGTGGAAGCGATATGTCCGATGCAATGTACCGATTGGCTTCGGATTTGGAGGTTCAATATGCGATCATCATTACCGATGGTTGCATTGGTTTCCCCGAGGAGTCCATGCCCTACGAAGTGTTATGGGTTTTAACGGATCCTTACGGCGCACGACACTTTACGCCCCCTTACGGAACGGTCCTAACCATAAATTAATTTCTAAATCCCTGCCAATCATGAAAATTATGCTCTTTTTCCTAGGCCTTGGTCTTGTACATCCTCCCATGCCCCAATCCCCTTCGGATACCTTGTCCCATTCCAAGTCCAGGAAATCTCAAAGCTCTAGTTTTGATGCAGATGCCTTTCGAAAGGCCGCCGACAAGGAAATGCCAAGGGTAAACCGCGAATTTGAAGAAATCCGGCAAGCCCAGATCCGCAAAAGGAAGACCAAAAAGTCAGCGGGGAAGCCTCAAGCCAAATAAGGAAGATATTGCCCTGCCCATAATAGTCACAATTATTTCAAAATTTATTTGGACAGCAATATTCTTTACTTAAATTTACTTAAATAAGCTTAAACTAATATGTCATGATTACAAATCCAGATTACGCCTTTCCCTTAGCAATTCCAGGCGGCTATTTTAATGGTAGACTAATCCCGCCGTTTACTATTTATTTAACGGACTATCACATTCATTTTATGCGGTATTTGTATTACATCTGCATTATGGGCGCTACGGGGCCTTATCCAATTGATATGGATTTAAATGAGATTCAAACTGCATTAGACGAATGTAGGAAAACAAATTGCGAAAAATGTCAGGGAAAGATAAGTAAAATTCTAATTGCTGAAGCGCCGCCACCGAACCCTCTTAATTACTTTTATAATCCTAATTCCCCATGGACAGCTTTGGGCGGTCCAGGGGCTGGAGGCGCCGCTTATACAGGAGCAATTAAAACAGCACTTTTTCCAGGCATTGCCTTTGCTACGAAAATTGATTTTTTGATTGCTTGTGCACGCAAGGGCTTTTTGCTTTTGGATTTATTCCCATATGCTATCCCTTACACTAATAGAGGTGGTGCTAGATATCATGCTGCTTGCCTAAGTGCTTGGGGTTTTGGATTGACTCCATTTCCTTTCAATGTTTTAAATACTCTAAATAATTTGAAATGTTGCATTGATAAATCTATTGCATTTGGTTTTGCACTTACTAGTTTTGGTAGAAACATATTAGTGACTCCTGGCGCTGTAATGGCGTTTGACACTTGGCGCGTAACAAATGGAATTGTTTTAAATCCCCCCCTAAATCTTGATCAAGTTAGAGTTATTACGCCTCCAGGCGCTTCAAATTATCTTCGGTTATGTCATAGGAGAGGTTTATTTGGTCCCTGCCCGAATTTATTGAATTTGGCGGGTTTCTAAAGGATTAGGTCAGGCAGTTAAATTATTTAATTTATGCATATTAATCAAATAACGCCGCAAAATTTTCAAGAATCTTTTAATCTTTTGGATATTTTAAAGAATAGCGTATTTTATCCAGCCTCAGGCATTGATGCCATCGACATTGAAAAATTTTCGTCAGAACGTTTTTTTGGGAAATTTGTAAGTTTTGTTCACGTAGATTACTCTATGTTGCCGCAAGACGTTAACAATGCTATGACTAATGATTTTGTTGGAGTAGGGTATAATTTAATAGGCATTCGACAACTAGAATACGTTGAAATCTTCCCTAATGATTTTATACCATTGGCTTTAACATTAAATCTTCAAGAAATAGAACGAAGGGAGAAAGGTTGTGGTCAAAATATTGTTCCATTTTTTGCATTTTGGGCAGTTTATGAATTTATTCCACAACCAGGTGGGCCTATTTCAAATAGACTGCCTCGTTTTCAATTATTACACATAGGTGGTGAGGCTTGCCATGTTTTTGAGGCAATATATTTGTATAATAAAATTAATCCACGCGCGATTATTATTGTGCGCCAAGCTGCCGGGTATGGCGATAACTGGACAAATTTTCTTGATCCAGATTTTCGCTTATATAGATTATTATTACGGAATGCAAATAAAAATTGTACTACAATGCCAAACTTCGTATTAACTGATACACCAGTTAATTGGCCTAGTTTCGAAGTCATTGATGACTTCCTAGAAATACTAGAACCCGGTCACTATGTTACAATCTATTTGCATAAGAGACGTATTTTGTGGAATGAGTATATTTTATCTATTTTAAAAAAATATATATTCAAAATCTTTCGATTGTAGTATTAGTTTTCTTATTTTTTAAACGAAAAGATCTTTTAATATCGTAATCTGATGTGACTAGTTTAAATATATTTCAGTATATGGTTGGCATCTTTAGGTTTCGCCAGGAGTTGCTTCTCTCTTGAAATGGGGTACTTGTAGAAGAATTTTACCCTTGATTTGCCTTTAAGTAGGGCTGAATTTGCTTTCGGCATTTGGCGCAAAAGCTTGATTTGACTTTGTCGATGCTTGTTTTTCGAGCGCCGAAATCGACCATTACACAGGCTTTTTGGTGTTGACAATGTGATAGGGTAAGGCTGTGACCAACCTCATGAAGAATTACTTTTTGCAGTCGTTTGCGTAGCCGTTTCTTCCTTGAGGCTCGTTTCATTCGGTGGGTCGAAACGATTAGGGCTGATGGGGTATATGGACTTACTTTATCGACAGGTTGCAGGGCAAGGCCCCAGACGGTATTGCCCTGGATAACGGTGCTCTTCATTACCTTATCGTAACCCAAGTCGGCTTGTGTAATCCAAACTGGGATTTCAGTGGTGGACTCAAATTTACTGAGAAGGTACGGGGCATTGAGCCGACCTTTACCGACGGAATCGGGATAGTAAAAATCCTGATTTAGCGCTAGGCCCTTTCCGATTTTAACGGGCAGGTTATACGTTTTTTTGAGAATGTCGGCAGTCCATTGGAGGTATTGGGGTTTTACCTCGCCCAATGGCCTAATGACCAGAGGCCGGTCTTCGTGCGGTATGCCGTTGATTAATTTTTTGGTGGTTTCATGAATTTCAGCCAAGGTTTTTTTGGATTCTCGGCAAGCTCCCCACAAAACGAGGGCTAAGCCAAGTATCCAATGTGACCAACGAAAACCACGATTGATGTAGGGTAGGGGGAGTCGAGGCACCATTTAGACTTTCACTATTACCGCTTTAATATTCTTTTTGCTTTGTTCAAGACAATTTCATGCAATTCCTAGGTCACCCAGTATTTTCCAATCAATTTCTTTATCCAATCCTTTTTGATGCATGTCGTAGACAAACAAAAAAGTTTCGTAGCGTTCCACCCAATGCTCGAAGTTTCTGTAATCCGATCGAATGGCATGCAGGATATTGAAAATATGCCTTCTCCATCCCATTTTTGATAGGGTTTCGTAGTTGTCCTTGTAAGGATCTTCCATCTGATTGTTTACAGAAAAAACATAGTCAATGTTGGGATAGCATTTGTTCAATTCTGCTAATGCAAGGACTTTTGTTTCCAAGGCCCTGTAATTGGATGTTTTAAATAGGTTGTTGTCTTTCAGGATATCGTTAATCGCAACAAGATTGCCGGGTCTATTCCAAAATTCAAACGCTGTCGTTGGATTAACTAAATCCTCATAGATGGACTTCGAGTGGTACTCGTCGAGGTAATGAACGATTTGAGGTTCGATCGAGAATTTCTCTGGTGGGTTAGGGCCAGGTAATTGAACCGCGTTGTTTTCGGATGGGTTGTTTTCGGGCATGTTTATTGGGTTTATAAGTTTGATTTTGAGTTAATAAAAGGTTTATTTCAACCCCCAATGATGGGCGATGATGACCATGGCCATGGTATCGAGTTGGCAGTATTGGAGGAGTTGGTTTCGTAGTTCTTGCCGGTCTGTGTCATTCAACGCGTGATCAAATCGTATGCGTTGATAGGCCCGCATAGCGGCGGTTCCACCGCGGATAACTTCTTCAGCGTCCTTCCATTCGCAGCTAGGATTGACCGCCACCAAGGTTTCATAGGGGTCGATCAGGCCCTGTTCGAATTCGGTGGGAGCGTAATCTCGAAAGGCAATCACCTCATGGAGGTTACGATGGGCCGACCACACGGCAGGCAGAACCTTTTTGATAGAGGTTCTTCCCTTCATGTTCGGATGAAAGTAGTATTGTGCGGTCAGTTTGTTCATGTCCACCAGGCGGCCTTCTCTATCGCGGCTACGGTCTTTGGTTTTGCTATTGAAGTGGGTCATGCCGGTTAACCATTTGCGCAAGGTTAAATCTGGGTGGCTTTCCGCTTCCATGCGTTCGAGGATTGATCTCAAAACGGTGTTTTCGTGACTAGCCCACATAAAGGGGGTACCTTCATTACCGATTTGTTGCATGAGCGTGCGAGCAAATTCAATGTTCGGGTACTCGTTGGGCTCGGGGTACTCAGAACCGGTGTGGATCCATTCGGAATGGACGGGCGCGGACCCTGGTTCGGTTATGGTATGGCAACTCCACTGAAAGGCGATCGTTTCGTAGGGTCTCATCCCCTGGTGAAAGGGAATCGCACCGGTGTAGGTTTCAAAATCAATGAAATGCAGGGGGTATTCAAATCCCTTAATTATTCTGGGTAGGTCCTCAGATTTCCATTCTTGTCCGCTACGGGTATACTCGATTTGAAGCTTTTGACGCTGACCTCTCTCGGTTAATTTTCCTTTGGCATTCTTGAGTCTTTCAAATTCAATATCGTACAAACTTACTTTTCTCTTATCGATTAATTCATTTAGGTACATGTAATTACCAAGGTTACCGCCGTAATACAAATCAAAAATATGCGGTGTGGTCTTGCCCAGGTCACCCCAGCATTCCAGGTAACCGTTGGGCGTTGCATTGCTTGGGTTGAATTCGCAGGCTTTGCAAGCTTTGCATAGGGGCGCTGATTTCCCAATGTTTTCTTGATTGAGAATTTCCAAAAATCGATCGGCCATGGCCGCAATTTCAACTTGCCTTTCGCTAACCTTCAGAGTGATATCCAAGGTGCTTAGTATTCCTTCGTCACGAAGCCTCTGGATATAGGTTTCTCTGTTCGGGTCGTTTTCGTAGATGAACTCCACCTGCGGACGGCGAAAGGTAGGCCTTTGACGTGCAGGCAATTCCTCAATCTCCAAGTCGGTTTCGTTCGTGCTTTTTTGATTGGGCAAGACACGAAACCACCCGGCCAGACCGTCGATGCTTGTTGCTTTGCTTTTGTCGGGCATGAGCAAGGAACATTCGATCTCAAAATCCGAATAGGCCTCCTTGAGCACCATGTACTGGTAGGCCACATCATCGATGTATTCATCGATATCTTCTAAGATTTTTGCCTCCGTTGCTGTAGAATCGAAACTTTTGGCCTTGACTTCGATGAGGTGAAGGCGATTTCCGGTTTTCTCCAGAATATCAATCCGTACCAGTTTTTGATTGGAGAGAATGGCCGCTTCGAACAAAATACCCTGTGCAGTATGGTCGAGCCAATCCCTGGTTTGATTCACACAATCCTCCGTCGTTTCTGCGGAAATTTCCCTCCCATCCTCATAGAGAAGGGTGGCCATTTTGCCAACCATATAGCCCCCTTCCGACAGCATCTGCATGTACCCGTCCGAGTCTCCGGCGGTGGGGTAGCCACGCTTTTTGTAGAGTAATTTTTGTTCGCACGTTGAGGCCAGTTGAAAATCGCTTTTGGATAGAGTTTTTTCGGTCATAGAATATGGAATTAGGCGGCTCGGAAACCTCCGATTTGGGCGCGGTTGAGTGGCTTGGAAATTTTCCAGCCGTTGAGTTCCTGGGTCAGGATTTCTTCCAAGTGCTCAGGGGTCAGATCGGACTCATGATACAAGAGGAGTTTGCGTTGCACATTCCTGAGCTGAGCACCGGTGAATTGGTAGTGACTGGACCAGTGCCGAAGGGTGGTTTCTTTGACCAATCCACCCAAGGATTTCTGCAGAAGAAGGAACTTGGTTTGGTCATCCGGGTTGGGGACGGTCAGTTTGAAGGCCCAACGGCGTTCGAAGGCCGGGTCCATGGATTCGGTGTGGTTGGTGGTAGCAAGAAACAGGCCCTTGCATCGCTCCAGCATCTCTAGAAACATCGTGACCAGGGTGTTTTCGGTGTTGGACACGTTGGACGAGGGCCCACCTTTTCCTCTGGAAATGAAGAACGAGTCCGCTTCGTTGAACAGAACCAAAGGCATTCGATCCATGGCGTCTTGGGTGGCACGAATGGCCGAAAACAAACGCTCAACAAACTTTTCGGTTTCGCCGTACCATTTGCTGCGAATGGCGCTGAGGTTCACCAGTACCAGATCTCGCTTGTGCAAACGTGCAAGCTGTCGGCACAACTCGGTCTTCCCGGTACCAGGAGACCCACTCAGCATCACCATCAAACTTGGCAACATGTTGTGGGACTTCAACCGGTCGAAATACCGATTGAGGTTACCTTCCTCCAAAGTCTGACTCAGCGTTTCAACCTGTTTGAAGAAAGCCTCGGGGTAAAAAAGCTCGATTTCGGGGATGTCGATCCACCTTTCGATTGTCAGCATGGCGGTATCGGGCACTTGGAGTTCCAACGAATCGACGAGTTTGGCGGGGACAAGAGGTAGGATCACCTCGGAATTCAAGCGAACATGGGTTACTTTTTGCCCATTCTTTTGGCTGGGTAGGAGAAGGCGTTTTCCTGCCGCAAAAAGAGAGGAGTTCACCTTGGACCACTCGGCGTGCTTGGTCAGTTGTTCTAGCGGATCATCAAAGGCTTGATCCACCAATTGCCGCAAGGGCATTTCCATTTTGCCGTTCAAACGATGCCCAATGGCCAGTAGGACCGTAACCTGCTCGCGCAATGTGTAGCGGGCCTTGTTCATGGCCTTGATCAAAGGATTGGCCTGCTGAATCGCGATTTCGGCGTAGAGTTTTTCGGGGTTTTCCGGTTCAGCAAATGGTTTGCTGCATTCTTCGGTGCATTTCAGTGCTAATCGGAGCAAATTGTCCTGGTGGCCCTTGGACTTGGGGTGAATCAATTCGAGAAAATCGGATTTACCACTCAGTAGGTAGCTCATGAGGCCTTGAGTGGGGACAAAAGCGCCCAAGATGCCATCTCTCCCCCGCCTTAGCCTCCTGGTAGGATCGCCGAGTAGCCCTTTTTTCTGAAGGACTACGAAGGACCTCCTAAAATCGCCAAGTCCAAAGCTTCCCGAGGGGAACTTGTTCAGGACCTCCTCAACAATCTCATCTTCTCCCTCCAAAAAGGCCTCAACCATCAAAAGCAGAACGAAAACGGAGCCCTCTGTAAGCCCCAGAGCTTCGCCCACGGTCCTGTTGACCTTGGTCCAGGCCCTTCCCTTGACCGGTTCAAAAGGTTCGGTCAACAGGTCTGGCCACGTAATGGCGTAGTCATTCTTGGCAGTCATGGCGCTGTCTTCTTGTTGGGATTTGATTTTTCTTGACATGGCGTGGAGGGGGGGGTAGGTGGAGGGTGGAGTTAGGCGGAGGGTGAATTATATTTCGTCTTAATAGACATAGACGCAGTTAAAATGACCATTTGGCGAAATTTGGAAGGTAAATCGGTAGGTCCAAAAAGGTAGGGAAAGTCATAATTGCGTAAATGGGCGACAAACTTAGAACTAATAATAGTTATTTGCGCCCTACATGGAAATTAATTTCCAAGTTGACCCCAATTTTGGACTGGATGTCATTTTTGAAGCTCCTTATTGACTCGTAAGTGAAGTATCAATGCGAAGTTAAATTATATTTTAATTTCGTAAAATTTGCATTTTATCGGTCAAACTTGTACCTTTGCGTTTAATTCGCCCCCAACGACCTAAACCCTAAAAATCACGAAAAGACTTCTCCCATGAAACGCAGCCAAAAAGAATACGAAGAGATTTTGAATTTTATCAAATCTGAACTTACATATACCGCAGACCCAAGCAACAAACCTCGAACGAGAGAATTGGAGACTCGATTCAATAATTGGGCCAAGAACAACAACATTAAGCCTGTTGGACTCCGCACCATCCAGAATTATATATCTGTCCTCAGAGATGAAAAGGAGCCCACTCAATCAAATTACAACGAGGGTTCAAATCCTTACCGTCCAAATAACAACAAAATTTATTCAACAAAATCCTTGCAATCCAGTGATCGATTGGAAGTCGAACGAATGGAATTGGTCCAAAAAATCCTCGATCCTTGGCATAAAGTTCTCCCCCAATCCATAATCAAGGAATTGGTTCAACCAGTCAAGGGAAAGGATAAGGCGGATTACCCGACCCTCACGGTTGCTCACCCTCGCTATCAACCCAAGAAGGGTTTTAACGATATGGTGCTTGAATTTATGTCATTGATCCACAGAGGTAAGATTTGTCGATTTATGTATAAACCAGGCCATAGCGATTTGGATGATAATATGGAACAGACCCCGGA
>Ga0214917_10004715_pt1 | contig 14969 bp, 8 predicted proteins | sample LL_1208_BB_MetaG_FD_177983 | JGI IMG/M metagenome (GOLD analysis project Ga0214917, IMG submission 177983) | Freshwater microbial communities from Lake Lanier, Atlanta, Georgia, United States - LL_1208_BB | ecosystem: Environmental > Aquatic > Freshwater > Lake | place: USA: Georgia | collected... | reverse complement strand
AATTCGGATTTCGAAATCCGAGTTTCCCTAATCCCATACCCCCTGAACCCCTGGATCCCTTCGGGTTCTTTTGGGCGGAATACTCTTTCATCGTAAGTACGACCTAGAAGCGAATCGTCACCGTCCCCATCACCGACATCGACGGCACGGACTGGCCGGCGAGGGAGTTGAGGTAGCGGAACTGGACGTCGACCATCAGGTCCGGTTCGCCCGGGTTGATCTGGATTCCGCCAAAGCCCTGATAGGCAGAGACTGTCTGGCTGCGGGTGACGTCATTGGGGGAGCCGCTGATGAAGACTTGTCGGAAGATTCCGCCCGCGCCGCCGCCTGCCACCAGCCGGATCCGCGTGGCACCCAGGGGATCGGTGCGAAAGATGAAATTGCCCATCATCGGAACCTGAAAAAGTTGCACGTTGGTGATTTGGGTCAGATCCGTGGCGGTCAGGCTCCCCGTCTGGTTGGAGTAGACAGAGTTGTAAAGCAGGCCGCCCTCGATCTCGAAGGCGACGTTGTCGTGGAACTGGGTGCCGAGCATCAGGCCGGTGGCAAAGCCAGGAGCCATGTTGACGGTGCTGGAAATTCCAAAATCCGGGTAATCCACGTTGGTGATGAAGCTCAGGCCGATTCCTGTGCGGACGTAAAATGGGGTCAGGGCAGAGGCTTCGCCCTCCGCCACTGGGGTGCCTGCCTCCGCGGGTTTTTGACCGGGCAGGGGAGCGTCGACCAGTTCATCCGCGGGGCTTCTGCCGTAGGCCGGATTTTGAGCGTAGGGGTTTGGGCTCATGGCATCCTGTAGCGCGGTGTCGGTGCCCCAGGCTTTGGTTCCCAAAGGGGCTGAGTTTTGAGCAGATCCTTCTTGAGAAATAAAAGCCAAAAAAGCGCAGATGAAGTATTTCGGCACACCCCTTCCCATGGCTGGATGGTGATGGGATGCCGTTCTGCTTCAATTGGTTGTTCCCCAGAGATCGAAGAACTTGTGAAAAGTCATCGAACTGTGACCACAAGTTATTGGGATCCAGTTCACAAAATGTGGTGTTGAATATGATGGAACACTTTGGCTCCCGTTTGGCGCCTTTCAGGCTTGATGCGTGGGCAAGCGTTCTTTCCTAAAGGGCATCGTCCCCTCAGCGATGCTTTTTGTTGGTTTGCTCATCGGAGAATTTTCAACCAGTTGGGCGCAAGGAGTTGGCGGGGTGCGGGGGCAGATTGTGGATTCCGATTTTGGCCAGCCGATTGCCCGGGCCTCCGTCACGGTTCTGGACACCCCCTTTGGAGCCATGACGGATGACCAGGGAAATTTCACCATCAGTGGCCTGCCTCCGGGGGTTTATGTGCTCAATGTGCGCAGTTCCGGCTACCTTCCCAAACTCATTCCCGACACCAGCGTCGCCTCCGGCCAATTCAACGACCTACGCATCGAAACGATCGCAGAGGTGGAGGAGCTCGAGGAGCTCGTCGTCCCGGGCGAATTGGAAAAAACCTCCGAAGTTGGTCTCCTAGGGGAGCGGCAAAGCGCCGCGGCCGTTCTCGACACGATCGGGGCAGATCTCATTTCCAAGCTGGGCGCCTCCACGGCAGGGGATGCGCTCAAGCGGATGGTAGGCACCTCCGTGGTGGACGGAAAATATGTGGTCGTCCGCGGTCTTTCCGACCGCTACGTCAACACCCTAATGAACGGCGGGCGGTTGCCCTCTTCCGACCCCGATAAGCGGGCTATCAATGTGGACCTTTTCCCCGGACCGACCCTGGAGAGCATCAACACCACCAAAACCTTCACGCCCGACCAGCCCGGGGATTTCACCGGTGGGAGCGTGGATATCCGCACGAAAAAATTTCCAGACAAACCCTCCTTGGGAGTCTCCGCCACAGTGGAGTACAACTCCCAATCCACCTTCAATCCCGATTTCCTGACGTATGCGGGCGGGGGGACCGGACCCTTCGGGTTTCGCGCCAATCAGCGGGCCATTCCGGAAAGCGTTATCAATAATCAGGCCCTTGTCGGGCTTAATCCGGCTAGCCTTAATGCGGGAGCGGGAAATCTGGATACGGCTGAAACCGTTAATCAGGCGATGCGGCAAATGAGTCCGGTCGTCGGCCTAACCAATTCCACCCCAGGCCCCAACTACAGTTTCAATCTGCAGGGGGGTGACACCGTGGAGTACGGGCCCGACCAGCAGATCGGAAGCTTTGGTGCCTTCAGCTACCGCCATAAAAACATCTACAATCCGCAAACCTTGCGCGGAAATTATTCGGTGATCGCCGGCAATCTAAATCAAGACTTTCTTCTCAGCGACAATAAGGCCTCCGAGGACGTGCTCTGGGGAGGGTTGGTCAACCTTGCCGTCCAGCCGGAAAAAAACCACAAGGTGGGGATCAACGTCCTCTTCAACCAGCAGGCGACCGATACCGTGGACTATCAGGTGGCCGATAACGCCCTTAACCCGTCCCTTCCGCCCAACGAACAACTTCAGTACACCACCATTCAGTATGGAGAACGCCAACTGGGTTACATCCAGCTCAACGGGGATCATGTCATCCCGACGTTTCGCGATATTCAGGTCGACTGGGTTGGCGGCGTTGGACGGGCGCAGCTGAACGAGCCCGACCAGCGTCTCTTTCAGGCCAAGTATGACGAAACCACCGGCCAGTATTCGGAACTGGCTCCGGCCGACCCATCCTTCACCCAGTCCAAAAGACCTCTGCAAAGATACCAGCGTCAACTCACCGAGGGAGAATACAACGCGATCGCCAACATCAGCGTCCCGTATTTCGAGGAGAAGGACAACCCCAGTAAATTCAAGACCGGCTTCTACATTGATACCACCCAGCGGCAGTACAACCAGGCCAGCTTCGTCTACGAATATGGGGGGGCCAACTTCCCGGCCAACTACTCCACCTACACCGCCGGTTCGGGGGATCCCAACTGGTCCACGGTCTATCTTAACGAGGATAGGTCAGGGTTGGTCAACCCGGCCGGCCTGGGCAACGGACAATTTATGTCGTGGACCGCAGTGAACAATTCCTCCGGATTTGGAACTTTCTACGATGCCTACCAGCAGGTGATCGCCTCTTATGCCATGACCGAATTCCGGCTTTTCCCCCAGCTTACCCTGATCGGTGGGGCACGCTTTGAAAACACGGACATCCAGATCCAGGGCCCCACCTCGACCCTTTTCCCCACCGAGGCGGATGCCAACGCGGTCATCCAGCAGCTGGATCTTCTTCCCTCGGTGGGGGCCACCTTCCAGCTGATGCCGGAAGTTAACTTCCGTCTGGCTTGGTCCCAGACGATCGCTCGCCCTTCCTTTAAGGAAATGGGGCCGGTCGTCACCCAGGATTTTTCCGATGCCACCATCTTCGTCGGCAACCCCAGGCTGAAACTGTCCAATATCAATAACTACGATTTTCGGGTGGAGTATTTTCCCCGTGCCGGGGAGGTCTTGGCCGTGAGTGGCTTTTACAAGTCCATCAAAAAGCCGATCGAGCAGGCCATCGCCCAACTTGGGGACACCCAGTTTTACCAGTACCGCAACAATCCCAACGGCACACTCTGGGGGGCGGAGTTCGAAGCCCGCAAACGGCTCGATCAGGTTCACGCCTGGCTGAAAAACTTTTCCGTCAATTTTAACACCACCTACGTCCAGTCCCAGGTGCCCCTCTCCGAGGACCAGATCCAGAAAGCCCAGAATCGCGGGGACTACTCAACGACCCGCCCCCTCCAGGGCCAGCCTCTCTATATCATCAACGCAGGTCTCAGTTATGACGACCAAGAGCGCGGCTTCTTTGCCGGGCTCTTTTACAATGTGACGGGTCCTTACCTTTATGCCGTTGGCTATGACCTGCCCGACATTTATGAGCAGCCCGCTCCTTCACTGGATTTCAATCTGACCCAGGAGTTCGCCGACAACTGGTCCATGACCTTCCGCGGCAAAAATCTGCTCAACCCCGTGTTCCGCCAAACGATCACCTACCAAGGGCAGGAGGTGGATTACTTGGCGTACACCAAAGGGTTCGATCTCTCCCTCAGCGTGAAGTACGGCTTTTAGGGGTCGTCCAACCCCTTCAAGGTAACCGCGGCACGATAAAATCCGGATCGGCCTTGGCCTTGAAAATAAGGACAGCATCGTCCGGGCGAACCAACATTGCGACCTCGGGCTCCACTCCGCGAAGGGAGCGTAAAGAGACCCAGCCTAGGACCGGTTGAGTCAGCAGAGCGAAGGTGTCCACCGCCTCCCCGCGGAACAGGCTGATGCGGTCCGTCTTTTTGGCTTGAGCGTCTCCCCAGAAACCATTGGCGAGTCCCATCGCGAAGTGCCGGAGGCTAACGGGCCGGTCAAGGCCCGGTGCGATCAGGTTTGACCCCTGCCGCAGGGGAATCCGCAGGGCACAGGTCCGTGCTTCGCCGACCAAGGCCAGGTTCAGATTGCGGTTCGCCTCACGTTGGAAAAGCCAGCCGGTTCCGGGGGGGATCGTTCTCTTTGCCTGGGCGGTGGTGTCGACGGGTTCCCAACTCCAGGCGGCCCTCGGAATCGTTTCTCGGGCGTAAAAAATCCTATAACCACTTCTTTGAGAGGGGTCAAAAATAGCGATTTGGTCAGCCAGATTCGGGCGGGGGGCGCGAAGAACGTCGCTTTCTGGCACGGGCGGAAGAAGGGTATCCAGCGTCCAATGGGGCCGGATAGAGTAAGCGGCCCCCGCCAGTTCCCGGGGCAAATCCGGCCGGGTGTTCCAGGGTTCGGCTTTCAGAGCGAAAAATCCCGGCATAGTGAGGCTTTTGCTGGTGTCTACCTCCCACCGTTCTCCTTCCAAGGTCCGGTCTGCCGGGCAGGACTCGATTTCCAAATAGCAGGGTTCCCGACCCCATGCCGTGAGGTTGCGGGCCTGGATCGGCGGGAAGGAGCAGTCTCGTATCCTGAAGCCGGAGGCATCCACGGAAACGATCTTACCGGCGTAAAGCGCGGGACGGACCAGAGGGATGCCCCGGTGGTTGTCGCCGGGTCGGAGGCAGTAGCCGAGGATCGTTTCACCGGCCCAACCGGGGAGGTTTGCGGCAAAAAGAACTAAGAACAGACTGAGGGCCAAGTGAAAAAAAGGGCGGGGGCGGGCGGATTTCATGGCAGGATAGTCATGGTGGCGGTTTGGATGGTGTAACCTCGCGCGTTGGCGATGTAAAATTTCATGGTGAAGGTGCCCGCCCGGGTGGGCGTGCCGCTGATTTTTCCTATCTGCCGGTCGGCGGCGGATGCCAAGGACAGTCCCGGGGGCAGACCGATGGCGTTAAAGCCGCTGGGATCGGCCGGATTGCGGGAGGCACCGGCCGCGGTGACGTAGCCGGTATAGCTTTGTCCCACCTGACCCGGAGGGGGATTTTGAAAACCCACCGTTCCGGCGGTGGGGAGGCTGCCGATCACGGTGATCACCAGTTCCCGGTTGGTCGATTGGATGACCCCTGCCACATTGGTGTTTTGGGCGACCTTGAGAACGGTAAAGGTGCCCGCTTGCGTGGCCTTGCCGGAGAGGGATGCGAATGAGCCCGAGGCGGACGTGTTCGTGGTCATTCGTAGCCAGGAGGGGACGTTGGAAAACGTGGTGAGGGTGGCGAGGTTATTCCCCACATCGAAACTCCTTGTCATTCCCAATGCCATCGAGACGTAATCCCGCACCTCGCCAAGCCTGTTCGTGATCGTCAGGTAAACAGAGGCGTCGCTTAGGTTTGGCAGAGTAGGAGGAGTGACGTCGATGACGAAGGTGACCCCCAGCGGGGAGCCTGCCCCTCCGCCGAAGACTGTCCCCGGATAACCCTCGCTGCTTTTCGCGGTGGAGTTATCGGCCGTAAATTCCGCTTGAAAGGTGCCTCCTCGGCTGGGGGATCCGGATAGCGCCCCGGTGCTCTCGTTCAGGGTGACACCCGGAAGAACCGTGGTGTTAGTGGCGATAACCCAGTTCGTGGTCAGGCTGTTGGAGATGCGCAGCAATTTGAAAATTCCAGGTGCCACTGTGGTGTTGGTGATGGCGGCAGCGAGGTTGTAGGCGATTGGACTAAAGGTCAGCCCGTCCACCCGGTTCGTGCTGGACAGGACGGGTTTGGCGGTTGCCGAGGAGACCGTGATCAGCCCGGAACCGACCACTCCCAGCGCATCCAGCGACTCCACCGTCAGAGTCACGGGCGCAAAGGCACGGGTGGGCGCGCCGATAACCCTTCCGTCGACGGTGTCCAGATCCAGACCTGGGACCAAGTCCCAATTTCCCCCGGCCGGCTTGCGGAACTCGGTTGGATTGTATCCTACGGGGACGCTCGGCGCCGGGCTACTCGACGAGACACTCAGCTGGAAGGAGGTGTTGGAGAAAGACAATGCCGGTTGGACCACGGCGAGGGTGTACTTAACGCTCTTGCCCTGACCGATGGCGTTGGAGGCGCCGACCACCACCGAGTAGGTTCCGGGAAGGCTGGGGGTTCCGCTGATCAGCCCATTGGTCCCGTTGAGGGAAAGGCCTAGAGGCAGGCCCGAGGCCTGATAGCTGGTTGGCGTGTTGTTGGCCGTGATGAGGTAGCTGTAGGCCAACCCGGCGGTGGCGGTCTGGGCGTTGGTGCTGCTGGTGATTTGTGGAGTCCCCGGGAGGGGATCGGTGATTGTCAGTCTCAGGGAAGATGTATAAGTGCCCGCCAATCCCTCTGCACGAAGTACGATGTTGCTGTAGACTCCCGCAACAGTCAGGGAGCCGGAGAGTTGGCCGGTGGCCGGGTCGACCGAGAGGTCGGCGGGAAGCCCCGTGACGGAGAAGTTGGTAGCCCCGTGGTTAGCCGTGATCCGGTAGCTGACCTCGCTTTCCACGAGTGAGGAGTACGAATTGGTGCTGGTGATGCCAAAACCCTTCCCGAGGGAGGTGAGGCGGTACACGTTGTCGGTTCCGAGGGAGCCGAAAAAAGGCCGCATTCCGGAGAAAGCGTTGGTGGAAGAAAAATCCAGATCGGCAATTTGGTCTGAGGCGATTTCGGGAAAATTGATTCTTTGGGCGTCAAAATTGTTCAAGTAACAAAAAATTCCCGCTTGGGTGGCGTTGGTGATCGAGCTGGAATTGAAGACCAGCACAAAGACGGGAAATCCCTCAAAGTTGGCCGTGCTAGAGCGGCTTAGGGTCGCCAGACCGGTGTTGAAGACTGTGTTCACGGTGGTGGCTCCCCAGAGCTTGTTGGTGCTGGCGGCTTGCCCTGTGGTGAAATAGCGATTGAGGTTTGACCGGACCGTGACCAGGTCACCCAGGAGCAGGTTACCAATTTCCGCGTCCGTCAGTCCGGCAAAAGATCCCACCCGGATGACGGAGTTGCTAGCCAAGGCAACGCTCTGCTCATTGGCAATGCTGTCCGGGATACCAAAAAGATTAATTTTCTCGATCGCCCAAAGGCTGGGAGAAAGAAAGAAACCACCCAAAAAAAAGCCTAGGCCGATTGCAAGTGCAGTCATACCACGGGTGGTGTTCGGAGGCACAAATCTGGAATCACAAGCTTGTGGGAGGGTAGTCCGCTGGCTCTTTGGTGGGTTGAACGCTTCAACCATAAAGAACTAACCAAGCCTTGGAATTCGGTTCGTCAAATCACGGAGTGTGACAATTTGATGGCAAAAGAAGACTCACGAGGAAGGTCATGGGCTCGGTTTTTCGTCACAAAAAAGTAACAATAAACCGGTTGAATAAATGGGCATCGAGAATACGTTTTGGGCAGCCCGAAGGAATCAAACCAAACAAATCATTTCTAAAAACCAACCCAAGGAGTAGATCCAAACAAAATGAAAAACCTCAGCCTCGCCCTCTGCGCCCTTCTCACTCTCATCTGGTCGACCCCGCTCCGCGCGGCCGATGTCGGCACGGTCAACTTGAGTCTTCCCATTCAGGTTACCAGTGGCAGCTCCAAGTTGGTGGGCGTCTTCCTAGCCCGCCCGGTCCTCGCAAAAGGCGAGCTGAACACCGCTGTGACCAACGGGGCCACCAGCTTTGACGCATACGGAACCGGCTTCTTTAGTTCTTACACTGCCGCCAGCGAATCGGGCACGGCCGAGTATGCCCCCGCTTCGGACAATCTCTTTGTGGTGGAATTCACCAGCGGTCCCTACACCGGCCTGATCAAGCAAGTCTCTTCCTTTTCCGGTAGCATTGCCACCGTCAAGGGGGCTTTGCCTGCGTTGGATGCAGGCACCCGGTTTGTTCTCCGCAGAGATCACACCTTAGCCTCTCTCTTTGGGGATGGCGCCACCATTTCCCTGCAAACGGGTACTAGCACTGCCAACGCGGACACAATTTCCATTTTGGATTCCCAGGGGGTTTTGAAACGTTATTTCTACGAGGGCGGACGTGGTTGGCGCTCCGAGTTAAACCGTGGAGCATCCGGAACCAACCGCGCCAATGTGCGTGTTTCTCTGGGGACCGGTTTTGTGATCGCCCCCAAGGCCACGAAAAGCATTTTTCTTTCTGGTGAATATCGTGGGACCCGGAGCCGGATTACCATCCCTGATGCCGGCGCGATCGTGGCCAATCCCTACCCAGCCGCCGTCACCCTGCAAAACTCAGGCTTGGCCTCCTATCTGACGAAGGCTTCTTCCGCCGCCAACGCAGATAGTTTGCGATTTTTGGAAAGCGGCCGCTACGTGGCCTACCACAACACGGGAACCAAGTTTGTGCGTTCTGTCAACGGGGGAGGGGTGGATGTCGGTACCACCAAAACCCTCAGTCAAGGGGATGCTTTTCTAATTGTCCCCCAAGCCAGTACGGATGTGGCCTTCGCCCCGCAATACCTGACCAAATAGTTTCGACCTAAGAAGCCCGGAGCCGTCATGACCGCCACCCCCCTTCAGCGCCTGCTCTGCCAAACCGTTGGCTTGGCGTGGGTCTTGGTGGGGCTGGCGGTGCCTGCCTCGGCGGTACAGGTCTCCGTGTCTCTCGATTGGGTCGACGGTTTTACCGCCAAGGACTCCTCCGGTAACAATCTGGGTACCAATGGTGTCGCCGTCCAGTTGGGTTGGTTTACAGGCGTCGCGTCCAACAACATCGGTTCAACGGTGAATCGTTCCAACCTCGGCACATATTTCAACAGTTTCGCCTCCACCAACTTCCTGGGTATCCCTGCCGGATCCGATGTCCAATATGCCTTCGATGGTAACAACACCACGGTCGACGAGTATCTTACGGATGCCAACGGCAATCAAGTTACGGATCCTGACACCGGCCTCGCCATTCCCACGGGCAACGATCCCGCAACCAAGACAACCCTCTACATGGTCATCACATCCGGTCTGGGTGATTTGGGGATTTTTAAATGGGCCAGGAGTGCAGTGGATTTCTTTTTCCCCCGGGATCCTGGTACTTACACGACCGATAAAAATGCTTTGACAACCCAAGTCGGTACAACTTCTTTTAACACGGTTGCAGTAATTGGCACGGTCTCCACCAATGGTTTGACGCTCGCAAACACGGGTGGGGCGGTGACTCCTTCCATCACGATCGCTCCAGGGTCAGCGAATATCGCGACGGCCTTTACCACGACTTATGGCACGGCTTCCGCTGCGCAGACGTTTGGCGTCTCTGGCGTCAACCTCACGGCCGACTTCGTGGCCACCGCTCCCACAGGCTTCGAAGTTTCCTCCGATGGCACAACTTACGGCTCCACCGCGACATTTGCCCAAGCGGGCGGTTCGGCGAGTGGTACCTTACGGGTCCGTTTAGCCGCCAGTGCCTCTGTCTCGGGCAGCTACAACTCCCAAAATATCGTTCTCTCCAGCACCGGCGCCGCCAGCGTCAACGTGACCACGGCTGCCAGCGGTAATTCCGTCTCGGCCAAGGCTTTGACCATTTCCGGGCTGACCGCCGCCAACAAAGATTTTGACGGCACCACCGCCGCCACCGTGACCGGCACGCCTGCTTACGTTGGCCTGGTCAACGGGGAGACCTTCTCGGTCAGCGGCACGGTCACTTGGACGTTCCCTGATGCCGCGGTGGGCTCCGGGAAAACCCTTAGCCGCTCCAGTAGCTACAATGCCCCTTCGGCCAACTACACCGTGACCCAGCCCACCTTGACGGCCTCTATCCTGGCTCTCCCCACCCTGCGCTTACTCAGCATCGGCACTCCGGTCTTTACCAATGGGAACACGACCATTACCCATACCTTTAGCGGCAACAGTAATGCCTCTTATGTGTTTGAATTCAAAACAGGCCTGACCAACACCTGGCAAACCAACGCCGTGGCCGTCGGCAGTAGCACCAATTTCAGCGTCACCTTCACCAACAGAGGAGTCAATTCAACCAATGATTGGAAAAACCGGATGTTTTTCCGCGTAAAGAACGGTTAACGCATCCCCCACCATCCAAAAAGGAGCACCCAACCATCCATGAAAATCCAAAATCTAAAGTGGGTCCTGGCCTTGGCCACGACCCTCGTCCTGGGCGGGACTGTCCAGGCTGCCAATGCCCCATACCGTCTTTACGCGGACTATTCGATTTTTTTGCCGACCTCGTCTAACCCAGGGAATCAGGCTGGCCGCCTTTGGATCGGCAATTTCGGGGACAATACCGCTGGCACCCTCCTTAGTCCGGAGACGATCAACTCCAGTTATAACCCCAACACCGATCGGACAACTGCCCTGAACCTGCTTAACCTTTTTAGGCCCGCCACCAGTTGGGCCATCACCAGCAGCGGCTCGCTTCTCGGGGACTCGGGCAACGGCCTATCTGGCTCGATCAACGTGGGCAACGCGGTCGTCAATGACGATCCTTATGTCGTAGCCTCCAGCCAGTTTGCCGCCCAGCCTGCCTATCTGCTCGCGCTGAGCGACACCGGTAGCACCTGGTCCACCGCCTACACCGCTTGGCAAGCGGACGCCAACTCCACATTCATTCTGCTGCGCGCGATTGACTCTTTCGGTGCCGGCAATACCGGGGATCCGACTTCGGATTTCGGGCTGGATCCCTACTCGGGAACTATCCTCGCCGGAAACGCCGATACCACGAACACCACAATCACCGGTGTCGTTCCTGAGCCTTCCACCTCGGCCCTGCTACTCCTCGGAGTGGGGGGTCTTGGCGTCCTCCGCGCCGCCCGCCGCCGGGGCTAAATCCAAGGAAACTTAACCCAAACCTCACCGATTAAGGAAAACCCAACCATGAACAAAAAACTCCTCAGCCTCCTCGTCGGGATCGGCCTTGCAGTTGGTTCCGCCCACGCCATCAACTTCCAGCACGTCAACAACATTCCGGGGAACATCACCAAGAACAGCGGTTCCCTGGCCGGTCGTATCACCGTCATTACCAGCGACCAGCGTTGGACCTCGGACACGGTCTACATCCTCAATAACCTGACCTTCGTCGAACCCCCCGCTGTCCTGACCATCGAACCGGGCACCATCATCCGGGGTGAAGAGGTCACCGCCGGTGGAACCAGCACCCTGGATCCTGCCGATCCGGGTGCCCTGATCATCTGCCGGGGCGCCAAGATCGTTGCCGTGGGTACCGCGGAGAGTCCCATCTATTTCACCTCCACCTACGACCCGTTTGTTCCCGGCGGCAAGGCAACCATCCCTACCTTGGTCAACAGCAACACGGTGACGCAGACAACCATCGACACGCAAGCTGCGCTATACAGTGCCACCAACAGCACATCAGGGGCGCTTGAAGCGCACCGAAATGACGGCAAATGGGGTGGCCTTATCGTGCTTGGTCGTGCCCCGGTAGGATTTGGCGGTCCTTCGGGCGCTGCCGGCAATATTCAAGTCGCCATCAGTAATAACTACACGGGACAAGCCTACACCAGGAACCCCACCTTCACGTTCAGCAATAGCACGAATGCCAATATTCCCGGGAACAGCTCCGGCTTTAACCTTGAGGCCCTTTTTAATCCGGTGGGGGTTGCTGGATTGACCAACGGAACCAGCGGAACTTTTTCCAAATTCCCTGGGACTGCCCTCAAGGCGACCGTAGCCGACGGGTCCCGCACAGCCACCAGGACCACCCTCAACAACATCCCGGTTTATGTGACCAACACGGCCTCGGGGACGGATGTGACTGCCAACTACAGCACCATCGGGCAGTCTTTGACCAACGGCGACACCGTGGTGGTCAACTGGGGAGCCGCCACTTTTGGGAATCGGGGATTGCAATATAACGTTCCCACCAAATCGGGCACTCTTCCCTTCTTGGCGACCTACGGGTACAGCGGCGCTGAAATTGCCTTGGAGTTGACCAACAGCACAGTATTCAGCAGCTCGGCGGTTCCGACCTCGCTGACCAACGTGGCCAGTGCCTATCCCTCAGCCCAGTTGGTGCTCTCCAACACCTACCTTTATGGTGTCATTGTGAAGGCTCCTGGGTTCCTCGGCACCTTGACCGCCTCCAATCTGCCCACTCTCACCATCACCGGGGGAAATTCCCCGGTTCAGGCAATCGCGACGACATCCATCGCGTCAGCGGTCTCCGATCCTTCCGCCATCCCCCTCAAGGGTGGTATCGGAGCCAACTTTATTGAAGGGTTCCAAGCGATTGACGGGGCCGCCTACGGCCTGTCCGCCGGTTCCAATCCAACAGTGGATGCCGACGGAAATGCCTGGACCACGCTGAGCGGCGGGATCTATGGCGGCACCAATCCCAATGACAACAGCGGAATCATCCGTTTCTGTCGCTTCTCCTACGGTGGCTTTGTGCTCTCCCCGAACAATGAAATCAACGGGGTGACCTACGGCGGGGCCGGCAGCGGCACCGTGACGGAATTTGTCGAAATCTTCAACAATGCGGACGATGATTTTGAGATGTTCGGCGGTTACAACAATCTCCGCTACGTTGCCGGAATCTTCGGCGGGGATGACGGTTTCGACACCGACATGGGCTACCGCGGAAAGGGCCAGTTCATGTTCCAGTTGCAGAACAACCAAAACGGTTCGACCACGGCCAAGATCACGGGGCGGGTGGCCGGCAACGTGGGCGATAACCTCACGGAAAACGATGGCAACGAGGATCCCAACACCAACACGAACGACACTTATCCGGGCACAGAGTTCACCTACTTCAACTACACGGGTATCGGTCTTGGTTATACAGTGGGCAACAGTGCCTCCACGTCGGACCGTTCCGGGCCAAACTTCAAGGACAATTCGGGTGGAAAGATCCTGAATTCGCTCTTCATCGAGGCGCCAAGGGGTGCTGTGCAGATCCAGACGCAGACGAAGTTCGTGAATGCAGCTGAAAGAGCAAGCATGGCCTCAGTGACAAACGAGCCTATGGGTGTGTTGGCATTCAACACCTGGTCCAAGTGCGGAGGTAGCAGCGCGACTGCTCAGACCAACACCGCGGCAGGCGGAACTTTATTCCCCCAAACCAGCGGCCGTACATCCTCTGGAGGCAGTACTATCAATGCGGCCGCTGATGTCACCAAGCTGACAGTTGCCGCCTTGGGTAACTCCTTCACCGACGGGGCTGTGGTGGTCAGCACCGGGAGTAACGGTCGACTAGCCGGGGTGAACCCGACTTTGGCCAGTGGGGTAGCTGAGCGCAGCAACGGTACTGATCCACGCAACTCGGCATCCATTGCCACGGGCTCCACGGGCGGCCTCCAGGCCTCCAGTGGAACTGATCGTGGCGGCTTTTTTGCCAGGACCACCTTCCGCGGTGCCTTCAAGGACTTCAACTGGCTGGCGGGTTGGTCCGTGGCGGATAATATTGGCGTGTTTTCGGCCAACTCCGTAAGCGTTCCGGATGTGACGGTGACCCGCTCAAATGGCGTGGCGTTTGCGAACTTCTCCACGGTCAACGGGGTTCAGTACAACGTGGAGGTTTCCAGTGACAACAAGACGTATAATCCAGTCGGTGTGGTCACGGGAACGGGGAACGCAGCCAGTCAGTCGACTGGTGTCACCAACTCCATCGCTTTTGTCCGGGTGACGCCTCTCTAAAGACAGGTTCTTGGGTTTTGTGAAACGGGCCGGTCAGGTAACCTGACTGGCCCGTTTATTTATGGCTCCAACCTTCCTTCTGGCTCTGCTCCTCTTGGGGGGCTGTAGTCCTCTCCGTCAGGAGGGAGCTGTGCCCCGCCTTATGAATCTTGCGTGGGCGAAAACCGGATTGGTCGAGGGAGATCCGGATGCGAGGGAGGAACTGCGGATCGGTCTGGTTCGGGAGGCTGCGGATCGGTCCGATTTTGCCTGGTGTCTGGCTCACATCCCTCAGATGGATGCAAAGGCTAGGGGACTCGCCTACGCCTTGGTGGCATGGGACGCAGCTAACGAGGGATATCCGTCACGGGCCCGGCAGTTTCTGCACGCAGCGGAGGAGGACAATTATATCCGCACAGATCAGGAGACTGCGCGGCTTCAATCCTACTTGGCGGCCACCGAGGCGAGGGTGGGCAAGCTGCCCGAATCCCAAAAGCGCCTCGCCGCAATTCTTGATGTTCGCGGCCGTGGGTATGGGCGGGCCCTGGTTCAGGCGGCCACGTGGGCCCGTCGGATGCCGACGGAACCGGCGGAATTGGCAAGTTTTGCCCCGGAAGCGATGCCGGAACTGGTCAAGACCATCGACGCGGCTCTGCGGGATCCGGCGGAGGATTTGGCGCGGAAACGGCAGGTGTTGAGCTTAGTCGAAAAGATCGTGATCAAGGCCGATCCGGCCAACGGGGCTCAGGGTTGGTCGCAATTGGCGCTCTCGGCCCACGCTGCCGGGCTCTTGGGTGAGGCGGCCGTTTTTTCCCGGCGCTCGATGGAATTGGCGATGTCCCTGGACCCCCGTACGGAGCAGTACGGCATTTCCCTCGCCGCAGCGGCGCGCGCCTTGGCGCGATGCGGGGATCAGGCGGAGGCTCAGCGTTGCCTGGATCTGGCCGCGGCCAAGCCGGGAGTGGTCGCCCTTTTCTTTCAGCCACCTGTTTTGATGGCGCTGGCGGAGGCCCACCAGGCTATGGGCGATGCCACCAAGGCGGACGAGGCTTGGCTCAAGGCTTT
>Ga0214917_10004714_pt1 | contig 14969 bp, 7 predicted proteins | sample LL_1208_BB_MetaG_FD_177983 | JGI IMG/M metagenome (GOLD analysis project Ga0214917, IMG submission 177983) | Freshwater microbial communities from Lake Lanier, Atlanta, Georgia, United States - LL_1208_BB | ecosystem: Environmental > Aquatic > Freshwater > Lake | place: USA: Georgia | collected... | reverse complement strand
TGGGATAGCAGGAAATATACTTCCAAGGTACCATTGGAAAGGGAGAATTGTTAAATAAAAATTTATTCAAATTCACTGATAAAGTGAAAAGAAATTTCTGGATTATTCTCTTGTAAGAGTTTTAAAGCCCAGGGAGACTCTGCCAGATAAACCCATTTTCCAGATTTATCTTTTGCCAGATCTCTTCTTCTGCGTTGTAAAAACTGTTGAAGATCAACATCTTTTTCTGCACTTATCCAGCAGGCTTTATAAAGATTAACGGGTTCAAATTGCACAGATGCACCATATTCGTGAAGTAATCTATACTGAATGACATCAAATTGAAGGGCCCCAACTGTACCAATTAACTTTCTGCCGTCAAATTCTTTTGTAAATAACTGCGCCACTCCTTCATCCATTAATTGATCGAGTCCTTTTGCTAATTGTTTTGTTTTTAGTGGATCCACATTATTTACATACCTGAACATTTCCGGTGAAAATCGAGGAATACCTTTAAAATGTAAGATTTCACCCCCTGTGAGTGTATCACCAATTTTGAAATTACCAGAATCATAGAGTCCTATCACATCGCCAGGAAAAGCCTCCTCAACAATCGTTTTTTTTGCTGCCATGAATGATGTTGGATTAGAAAATTTAAGCTTTCTGTTTTGTCTCACATGCAGATAATTGGTATTCCGTTGAAAAACACCAGAACAAATCCTTAAGAAGGCAATTCTGTCCCTATGATTAGGATCCATATTTGCATGAATCTTAAAAATAAATCCAGAAAATCCTGCTTCATTAGGTTCAATATTTCGCTCTTCTGCCTGTCTGGCCAAGGGTTGAGGAGCTATTTTAATAAAACAATCCAATAATTCTCTAACGCCAAAATTGTTGATGGCACTTCCAAAGAAAACGGGAGAAATCATACCGAGGAGATAATCTTCTCTTTCAAAGGCAGGATAAACTTCTTCAATCAATTTGACTTCATCTCTAAGTGTTTTTGCTTCTTGAAGACCAACCGTTTTCTCTAATGAAGCATCATTTACGGAGGTAATTTCTATGGTATCTTCTTCATCCTGTTTTCCATGAGGTTTAAATAATTTCAGATTATTTTCGAAAATACTGTAAACACCTTTAAAATGTTGCCCCATTCCAATAGGCCAGCTCAGAGGAGTTACCTGAATATCAAGTTTACTTTCAATTTCATCGAGTAAATCAAATGCCTCTTTACCTTCTCTGTCCAGTTTATTGACAAATACAATGATTGGCGTATTTCTCATCCGGCAGACCTTCACTAATTTTTCCGTTTGACTTTCAACCCCTTTTGCCGCATCAATTACAACAATTACACTATCGACTGCAGTCAGGGTTCTGTAAGTATCCTCTGCAAAATCTTCATGACCTGGGGTATCAAGAATATTAACTTTTAAATCTTTATAATCGAAAGCCATGACAGAGGTTGCGACAGAAATACCTCTCTGCTTTTCAATTTCCATAAAATCAGAAGTTGCCGATTTCTTAATTTTGTTTGACTTAACAGCCCCTGCTACCTGAATAGCTCCACCAAAAAGAAGTAACTTTTCGGTCAGTGTTGTTTTACCTGCATCGGGATGACTGACAATGCCGAAAGTTTTCCTTTTATTTATTTCGAGTTCATTCATGAAAAGTTATTTTCTTTAGATTTGGTGTGCAAAATTAAAGATTTAACCATGAAGTTTTAATAAAAATTTATTGGTACTTTTATCAATAAATTTAAACGATTTATGACACTCATTTCAAAAGTTAATATTCATAGTGGATTGTTTTTAAGGGACCCCAAAGAAACAATTTTAGGCCGTTCCATTTTGAAAAATGGTATAATTTTAATTGACGAATTAGGATTTGAACATTTTACCTTTAAGAAACTAGCCACTTTTATCCACTCAACAGAAGCTTCTATTTACAGGTATTTTGAGAATAAACATTTATTCTTAGTTTATATTTCTAATTGGTACTGGGAGTATATGCATTTAAATATTCAGTCAAGTATGAATAATATAAATTCTCCGTTAGAAAAATTAAGCATTGCTATTGAAGGCATTTTATTTAGTATTATAAACAATCATGAAATCGATTTTATTGATGAAGAAATATTACATCGTATTATGGTCAGTCAGGCTGACAAGGTTTACAGAATTAAGGAAGTAACGGAGGAAAATAAAAATGGTTATTTCCTTGCTTACAAAAAAGTGGTTAAATCTATAGCAGATATAATGCTTGAAATTGAACCTGATTTTCCTTATTCCCGAATTCTGGCGAGTACTTTGATGGAAATGCCTAATCAACAACTATATTATGCGAAAAATTTACCTTCTTTAACGAACCTGGAAAATACTTTTGACAATCATAAAGAACTTCAAAAAGTTATGAAAAATATGGTTCTTGCATGGCTAAAAGGATTTAGAAATCACGACTGATAACTTATGGCTTGACTGGCAAAATCCCAGCTGCCTCACCTACACATTTAATGGAGTTTTGTATTTTTTTTTGTTGATCTGAAAAAACAGAAACCGTTCTTTTTAATCCGCTTTTATATTGAATTCTAACTTTGTTCACTTTATAAAGAGATAAAGCATAATACAAATCGACAGGAAGAACGCAAACTGCTTCATACCTTCTCATATTCGTTTTCTTGTCTAGAGTTCCTCTATCTTCCACATTATTTAATTTAAGAACATTCTCATTTTCAAGCAATAAAAAAACATTTTGACCTGCTTCCAATACCTGATATTCCCATTCCATTAGCGCGAGGGTAAGAAAGAAGGCTTCCAGAGAATCTTTTTCAGCGAAAGTGACTAATAATTTAGCTTCTTCTATCATTTTATTTCCCTCTTCAATTTCAAAATTGGAGCTTACAAGTCCTCCTATATTTATCGGTTTATCTAAAATTATTCGAGTACTGTCAAAAGCATCTGTCTCTACTTTTACTGTGGAGCACTGGCCTGAGACCTCATATATTGGTAGAATCGATAAAGCTAAAATGAAAAATCTGTTCAACACCCTAATTAAAATTTTTGCAAATATACAATGTCTTTATTTAATTAAAGTCACGTTCCCTCTTTTTGCAAAATTTCCTCCATCGATGCAACGAACGGATAGATAGTAGCCAAATACGTCAGGTCCAAGCTCTTTACCTTTAAAGACGCCGTTCCACCCGTCTGCTTGATTATTACTTGAAAACACCTCTTGACCATAACGATTATATACAACAAACCGCAGGGAGGTAATCCACCTGCCTCTTACAAGCAGGACATCGTTAATTCCATCCTTGTTGGGTGTAAAAGCATTTGGAACAAATATATTAGGCTCTTCACATTGAACATCATCTACGTTGATTCTGATGGATGCATTGGCCTTACAACCCGATTTACTTGCTGTGACGCTATAAATAGTGGTATCATTTGGCATGGCAGTGACAACACTATCAGTCAAACTGTTCAATGTATTGAAAGGAGACCATATATATTGGCAACCTAAACAACCATTAACCTTTAAAATAGCTTTTTCTCCCTTATTTTTAATGAGGGTTTGTTTATCAGAAGTGACAGTAATAGATGGATTAACTAAAATTAATTTCGTATTTAACATTGATTCACATCCATATTTATTTAACAGTAAAACAGATGCAGCAGTGTCTTTACTGATTTGAGCAAGCGCAACAGGTCCTTCCAATGGATCTGATTTAATCACCCCGTTGGGAGACCATAAATAATTTAAAAACTGAGAAGTATCTTTATCAGTAACTTCTAATTTTACGGTATCATAAGGGATACAAATATTATAACTATTGGGTAAAGAAGCATCTACTGGAAAAACATTTAATTTAATAGTATCTAAATAAATGCATTTATCCATATTTTCACCTCTAACATATAGTGTATTTATGCCTCTTTCCAAGGGATAATTAAAATTATTCCCGCTAAAAGAAATCGTTTTAAAAGTAGCATCTTTAGACCAGTCTATCTTCACAGAAATATTGGTATTTACCTTTAAAAGCATATTTCCGTAATTACAAACCGTACTATCATTTCCAGTTTTAAAAATAACAGGAACTCTTCGGTTTGAAAAAGAAATTTGAGCCCTTAACTCGGTTTTACATCCAAATTGATTACTTATATCAACCCTTACAATGCCTGTATCTCTCATTAAAAATTTTCCTATACTGCTATTTGAAGGGTTAGAAACCAAATTAAATTTTGGATACCAATCATAAGTCAATTTTTGAAGGGAATCCTGATTACTAATTAATAAAGTAGCTGTATCCGGATAATTACACAAAACAATTGATGATGGCATGTCAGCTTTAACTGGTGCTGCTTGAATAGAAATTGAATCAATGATACTGCAACCTATAGCGTCATTTGATTTAACAAAGAATTGATTTTTTCCTTGCTTTATATTGACTGTCAGTGTATTCCCGGATCCTAAAATTTCTTTGAAACTTAAATCACCTGACCATGTGTAGGTTAAGACATTCGAGGGTTCTTTGACAACTAAAGATAAGTTATTTAAGTTGCAAACTATGGTGTCATTTCCAATATTTAAGGAACTTGAAACCCCTTTCTTTATTTTGACTTCTTTGATAACTTTGCAATTATTCAATGGATTAGTTACCGTAACTATATAATTTCTGCTTATGGGTAAGGAAAAAACAGGATTGCCAATTGTTTGATTATTCAATCCAAAGCCAGGTGACCAAAAATAAGAAAATGAAGGATTGAAACCAGCATTTAAAACGACTGGCGTTGCGGAACAAACTATGATGTTAGTATCAAGTGCAGGATCAAAGGTCTGTGCTTTTAAATTAAAATGCTGTGTAGCAGAACAACCCACTGTATTCGTTATTAGCAATTGCAGCTTTGTCGATTTATCTGAAAAAACAACTATACTGGGAGAATTCTGACCCTGTTTAATGATATTAGCCGGAGTCCACAAATAATTATTTCGATAAACAGAAGAGGAAGTTTTAACCTCTAAAGGAAAATCATTATTAGAACAAAAGGATAATGTATCCTGTGATAAAGCATTCAATATATGGATAGATCCTGGAATTAACCTGACTGAATCTATCTTCTGGCAACCAAGTAAATTTGTCATTTTGACATAAACGAAATTCTCCTTTGAGGGATAATCGAAGAAAGGAGAAGATGTAGCTTCATTTTTTACCCCACCCAATGAGGAAGTCCATTTATAAGAAACCGAATCTAAAGGATTTAAAAATACCGGAATTATTTTTTTTGAAATGGAGTCACAGAAAACCAGAGAATCAGGATATACCGTTGAAAAGGGAAGGTATCTAATGTCATCCAGCTTGAGATCTAAGGTATCTTTGCAACCTAGATCATTCGTTGCTATGAGGCTCTTTGGTCTTTTTGCTGTCCAGGGCAAGGTGAATATTGAACCAGTTTTTAAAACATCCCCCTCTTTGCCTAACCATAAATATTGAGTTACCGGCTTTAATGAATTTGCTCTCAAGAACATTGAGTCAAGACATAAATCTATCTCATTTACAGATAAATTAAACTCACTGCCTGAAGGAGGAAGGGTGTTAAATGATTTTATTAAACTATCCACACAATTAAATGGAGTAGTAATTTTCAAAGAAATAGTACCAGAAGATCCCAATGGAATGTCAAAAACAGGATTTTTTAAAGTACTGGATAGGATACTGTTACCAAATTTTACTGTCCAGGTATAGGTAAAAAGCGTTTGGATGCTGCTGACTGAAACATCATTCAAGATAAAACGCGAAAAATTTTCGCACAGAAAATCCTCTTTTTGTACCGTAAAATCAACTTCATTTCCGACAACTTCAAATTTTCTGGTAAGTGAACTTTCACAAAACTGACCTTTATCGGTAATCAAGGTAAGCACATAGGAACCTATTTCATTGAATTTCAACTTAACTATAAAATCACGGCTAATTAACTCTCTGTCCTCTCCTTCCCCTAAATACCACTCATATGTAGTAGCTTCAGGATTTCCTCTGGATACAATAATTTCTGCATTCCTGCAAATTTTTTCAGGTATGCTAAAAGTTGCGTTAGACCCTGTGCAATTAACCACATTATATTGAAAATCCCTCCTTGTCTGAGAAAGTAATGTTTTTGTCACTTTATCATATTCTTCAATACAAACTCCAACAACAAATTGACCCAATATTTGGGGAACCCCAGTCATTAAACCTGTTTTTGAATCTATGACAAGGGGAAAACTACCTCCCAGCATATTTGAAAGACTGTAAGTAGGATTAACCCAGACCACGGTATCAAAGGGAGGGCCGTCAGGAGGAACAGGTTGCGGGATGGCAAAAGTAGCCCCTTGAAAAGGGGTACAGAACTTATAAACCAGAGAATCGAAATTTTCATCTGTTGCCTTAGAATTGACCAGTAATGGTCTGTTATTACATACATAAACAGGTGGCCATGAGTTGATAACAGGGCTTGAATTACAATCAATCATTGCTGCTTCAGTAAGCAGAATATCAAAAGTTGCCCCCGTTTCCAATGGATTAATAATATTAACAATAGTCTGGTTTCGACAGCATCGCTGGTAAACGAATCGATAACCACCAATCCGTGGAGGAAGATTTATGGTATCCTTATAGGTAGTTGTATGCACACAAACAGGTCTGGAAATGGTAAGGCAAGGATCGGCACCTTCACTTAAAGTATCATTACCAATAGGGCTAAGGGAGAAAGTAGAAATAAGGATTCCCTCTCTGTTAAAAACGCCAATAGTTGCAGGGTCATCAAAATAAGCACCATCAGCAGCATTGAAACAATCTCTAAAAACTCTAAGCGTAATTTCAAAATGATTATTTCCAAGACATCTGTAACCAATTTCCCCTCCAACGATATGTGTTGCAAAGACTGGATTTGAAAGGAGAATACCTATAAATAACCCAAAGATTATTTTATTTTTCACAAAATAAAAAAGGTAAGAGTCAGATAAAAAAGTTGATATTCTCCACATCTTAAAATAATCAATTTCAACTAAAATGCTTAAGTCTTAATGATTTTATCATCATAATCATTACAAATATACTAATTTTATTTAATATAAAACGCAATGACAATCTAGTATGTTCTAAAAATGAAAATGGCAACCGAAGTTGCCATTTCTAAGAATTTTTCTTTAATAAATGGATTATTTTATTAGACTGGTATTGCCTCTTTTAGAGAAAATTTTATTATCCAGGCAAGTAACCTGCAAAAAATAATTATATACATCTGGGGCAACTTCATTTCCTTTATATATCCCATTCCATCCGTTATTAACATCATTAGACGAGAACATTTCCTGTCCCCAGCGATTGTAAACGACAAATTGTAATTTAGAAATCCATCTGCCTCTTACTTTAAGGATATCGTTATTTCCGTCATTATTTGGAGTAAAAGCATTAGGAACAAAAATATTTGGCTCTCCACAATTCACATTATCTACATTAATTCGAATTGTTTTCTCCTCTTTACAGCCTTTTTTTGTTACCACGACTTTATACAAGGTGGTATCTTGAGGAGTAGCTTTCACCGACGCGGTATTTGTGGCATTTAACCCTGTAGAAGGTGTCCAGGCATAACTACAATCTGTGCAACCAGTCACTGAAATATTGGCAGTTTCATTATTGCCTTTAATTAAAGTTTCTTTATCTGCTGAGATATTTACTTTAATATCTATCAGTTCTAACTGAGTTTCCAAGGATTTCTTACAACCATATTTATTTTCAAAATTAACATTTACCAGGGTTGTAGCGTTTATTTTAAATATAGCATTAGGTCCTTCATTTGGTTTTGTTGTCAAGGAACCTACAGGAAACCAGCTGTAATTTTTTAGACCTTGACTTGGATCATTATCTTTTATGGTAACTGTAGTCAGGTCAACAGGTTTACAAACCACATAATTATCAGGCATTGTAGCTTCGACGGGAGCTACTCTTATCATAACGGTGTCCGTCCAGAAGCAACCTTTTTTGTCTGTTGCTTTCAAAAGATAGGCTGTTTCACCTCTAGGAATTGAATCTCTGAAAAGAGCCTGGTTACTTCTGACCACATTAAAATCAGGGGACTTTGACCATTGGAAAGAGAGGGGTATTGAAGAAGTAGCGTTAAGGGAATAAAGTCCATAATTACATAAAATGGTATCTTTCCCTGCTGAAATGGTAGCTTCTGGACTAACCTGAGCATTTATTTTCCACATTAAGTTACAATTTGTCTTCGGGTCTGTAACTTTTACCGTATATAGTTGGCTGCTCTTTAGGTTAAAAATAGGATTAGCAACATTTGGATTATCCAAACCTGTTGCCGGCGTCCATAAGTAGGTAACCAAAGGACTTTCGGGAAGATTTACTTTTTTAGAAATGTTTGGACAAAAATCAAGGGTAGTATCTAATTCTACAACAGGAAGCATCGGACTAACTTCGATTCGAACATAAATGGTTGTATCACACCCTGAGACAGGATTTTGTATAAACACCTTATAGGACATTGATTCTTTCAAAGTGACTATGGGATTTCCCTTTGTTGAATCATTAAGACCTATAGCTGGGCGCCATAAATACTTTAAGGTGTTATTGAATGTAGGATTAATTTGCTTGCCCACATTGTAACAAACCGTCGATATACTGTCAACCCCAATGCTTGCACCAAAGGGCTTTATAACGGCATTGAAAGAAACGGTGGTATCACACCCTGAGACAGGATTTTGTATAAACACCTTATAGGACATTGATTCTTTCAAAGTGACTATGGGATTTCCCTTTGTTGAATCATTAAGACCTATAGCTGGGCGCCATAAATACTTTAAGGTGTTATTGAATGTAGGATTAATTTGCTTGCCCACATTGTAACAAACCGTCGATATACTGTCAACCCCAATGCTTGCACCAAAGGGCTTTATAACGGCATTGAAAGAAACGGTGGTATCACATTTCGAATCAGGATTGGTTATTTTTACGGAATAAATCTGACTATTCTTTAGCGTAATAAAGGGATTACCGATTTTAGCGTTACTTAATCCAGTTTGGGGAGACCATTCGAAGGTAAGATTTTTATTAAAATCAGGATTTGTTGCCGTTGGCTGATCCCTGCATAATTGAACCCCATCTTTTAAGCCTGCTGTTATTGCTGGAAAAAGGGCGACAGGAAAAGTAAGAGTTGATTTACATCCCAGGGCATTTGATAGTTGTAGGGAAATTTCTTCAGGAGCATCTATTTTAAAAGAAGCAGAAGAAGTATTTTTGCCTGAAATTAAAATACCATTAGTTTGCCAATTATAGTTTAATAACCTATTAATATCCTTATTTTGAACATTGATTTCAAAAACTGAACCTCTGCAAACCCTTGAGGTTTGGCTTGCCAAAGGAATGGTAGCCACATCAATAGCAACGGATTCTATTATTACGGAAAAAGTACTCTGACAGGCAGTTCCTTTTTCAAAATAAAGGGTAATTCTATTTTTGCCGGCTTTTGTGAAGGATAATTTAACAGAGTCACCCATTCCAACTAACTTCTCAGCACCAGGTTCTCCTTCATACCATTCAACTTTTTTTGCACCAGGCGTATTTTGATTCAATGTAATACTTGTTCCTACGCAAACCTCCTTTGGAGCCTCAAAGGTAGCTTGAGGAACCTGACAATTTACTACATTATACTGAAAGTCACGACGAACTTTAGACAATAATAATTTTGTAGCGCGATCATATTCCTCTATACAAACACCAACAACAAACTGACCTAATATGGGTGGAACCCCTTTCATGATACCTGTATTAACATCGATAGTCAAAGGTTTTTCACCACCAAGTATATTAGAAATAGAATAAGTCGGTGCAAGCCATACGACAGGTTGAAATGGAGGAGCTGTCGGAGGAATAGGCTGAGGTCTTTGCAATGTTCCACCAACTAAAGGCTCACAAAGTTTATAAGCAATAGAGTCGTTATTGATGTCTGTGGCACCCGAATTTACATTTAATTCCTGATTTGCACAAATATATACAGGAGGCCAAGAATTCACCACAGGACTTGAATTACATTTTAGCATAGCTGCTTCCGTCAATAAAATATCATACGTGGCTCCTGCTTCTGTTGGATTAACTATATTGGAAATGGTGGTATTCCGGCAACAGCGCTGATAGACAAAATGATAGCCACCTGTTCTTGGAGTAAGGGTAAGAACTGTTCTATAAACGGTAGTATGTACACAAACGTTGTTTATGAATGAAGTATAACAGGAATCGAGTCCTTCTCTAAGGGTGTCATTACCAATGGGTCTAAGTGAAATATTATTTAACCTTAAACCATTAGAGGCATAAACACCAATAATACCCGGATCATCAAAAAATGCTGTTGGATTAGCATTAAAACAATCTCTAAAGACCCTTAAGGTAATTTCATATTGATTTCCACCTAAACATTTGTATCCAATTTCACCACCTACAATATGGGTCGCTTGAGCAGAAAAAGGTAAGATTAGAAATACAACGGGTATTAATAATAGTAACTTATAACGAAGCAGCGTGGCTAAGTTTATTTTTTTATTTATTATGGATTGATTCATAGTCCTAATTAATTAAGTATTTTAACTAAAATTTCAACTCTTCTTTCAACCGAAGCCACCAAACTGAACACCGAATTTCGCTTATCTTTTGGATTATCGGACACCTTCTTATCTGATTTTCCTTCACCAAAAGCAGACTTAATCAACTTTAGCTGTCCATTTTTGACATAATCGGCAAGCTTAGCCTGATTGCTTTCGAGAAGGAAATTGTGTACTGTTTTAATACGACGATCACTTAATAATTTATTAGCATTAGCACCACCCAGGGGACTTGCAAAACCATTAATGGTAATTTCCAGTTTTTTTCCTTCTTCCAGTTTACTTAGAATTGCCTTTGCCAAATATTCCAGACTTATATTACCCATCTTTACTTCTCTGTCAAAAAACAAATCATATTGTTCTTTCAAAACATACTTTTCATTTTGTGGAAGAATCTGTGTAAAATTTGAAATAAAAGATTCTTTTTGGTTGTAATATTTATTTGCTAAATCAATATAATTTTCAGTTCCCTTTATTTTCATTTCGTTTGCTTTTGGTACATCATTATCAAAATACAAAGCAACTGGTGCTGATAAAGGTGGTTTTAAGTAAACTTCAATGGTAATCTTTTTACCCATGCCTTTGACATCATTTAGTGTAAAACTAATAGGCATTTCAACGGACTCATAATTTTCCTTACTGGCAACCAATTTATACTTATGGTTTTGAATAACTGAAAAAACAAAAGAATTTCCATTTGCATTTGTTTGGCTGTTTTCTTCTGTTTTTTGGTTAAGCAATAACTTAGAGAGGGTAACGGTAGAGCCATTTAAAGCAGCTTTTGTTTTGTCGTCGAAAGTTAGGACCTGCAGTTCTATGACTGTTGGAGTCAAAAACACTTCAATTTCCACAGTATCACCCATGTATGGATATTGCTCAATACTTAAATTTTCATTAAATGGATCAAAGCCATCACTTTGAATACTAACCTTATGATTATCAGACGTATTCCAGGAAAGATATGGCCAATTCCCATAGGCAACCTTAAATTCATCTGACTGACCGTCTGGAAGCAACTGAACGGCTAGATTTGCTTCAGAAATAATGGCAGAATCATTGGCATTACGAGCAATAATTCTAACTTTCCTTTTAGGCATTTCCCAAGAAACGAGGTTATAACAACAAGCATCAGGAACTTCGGTAGTACATGCACTACCCTTTTCTCCTCTTACCGTTAGCCATCCATTTGCTCCTTTTTCACTTATTGCAAAAAATAAATCGTCAGAAGATGCATTCATCTGAATGCCCATATTCATCGGATTTGACCAATCATTTTTAGTTAGAGAAGATGCATAAACGTCAAAACCACCAAAAGTAAATCTGCCTTGAGTACTAAAGTAGAGGCGTTGAGTATTTGAATGAAAAAATGGCGTTACATCTTCTTCAGAGGTATTCAAAGACGATAAATTTTCAACCATTTCAACATCACCATTTTCCAGAATCATGGCGCGATACAAATCATCTTTACCTTTTCCACCAGGCCTATTTGAAGAAAAGTATAGCCATAGCTTACCTTCCTTATCCTTACCTACGGAAGGATGCTGTGTTGAAAATCCGCTCTCATTCGCTTTTATCTTCAAAGGTTCGCTGACTTCTCCATTTTCATTAAACTTCCTAAAATATATATCACAACGGATATTCATCAAATTTACCTTTTCACACAAACAATAGTAAAGTCCTTTATTTTCTGGTAAAAAACTGAGCCCTGAAATTATTTTGTTGGGGACAGCCATCTGAGGCATCCAGTTGGTATCTGCCTGATTACTTGTCATCAATCTTAAATTTGAAATGAAGGCAATAGTATCTGATTTGGCAGTTCCCCTATTATTTTCAGAAAATTTAGCATAAATAATATCTTCTTTGAATGGAACAGCTCCAAATTCGGCTTCTAAACAATCATTTGACGTTGATAATTTCTTTGTTTGCTCTGGAATATTTGTATAAGAGGGAAAACTCTTTAAAATCTTATTACTGCTACTCTCTAAGAGCATAGCCTGAGTTTTTAAGGGATCTCCATCCTTCGCCTTACGAAAATAAGACTGAAGATTTTTTAGAACTCCTTTATAATCACCCAGGCGCATATTAACCCAAGCAGAATAATAAAAATTTTCTGCCGTTAAAGCAGAATCAGGAAAAAGAAGAACTTTGTCATAAATTGATCGTGCCGTTTGCAGACCTTGCATATTCCTGGCAGATTCTGCCATTTTCACCCAGATATCAGTCCTGGTAGAATCATAAGCGCTTGCCGCCTGATAATAATTAAAGGCAGTACGATAATCTTTTTCTACGAAAAAGGACTGATCTCCTGCTTTCATCCAACTTTCCAGCTTTTGACCGTATGAAGTTGCATGAAACAGGTATATAAATGAAAAGCTTAATAAAAGCTTAATAAAAAATTTTGAATTATAATTTCGCATCATCAATTACTTTTAATATCCGTGTGAAACAGATTAGGAAATAGTTTTTATTCAAATTAAATCAAAGGACACACCCTGACTGTTCTAAAACGAGGTATCTTTTTAATTACATAATGTACAAAAATTTCAGGATCAGCTTGTCCAGTGGGTAATACCCCTGTTTTGGTTAAATTAATATCATAACTGAAACCCGCGCGAATGTTTCGATATAACATTTCAATGGAGGGTGCAATGCGATTGCCAATTTCTCTTTGCTGGTAATTCACATTCAAATCAATCGAAAAGGTATTCCCTGGGTTTTTATCTAAATACACTCTAAATCCAGCGCTCGCCATCCATTCATTATAGGCTGCCTGAGTGACGAAAATAAGATTAGAGGTTAAATCAATGTTGTTAGAAATTTGAAGTACCCCCATCAAATAAGGATTTAATCGCATTGGGATTCTTGAAACAGCACCTGGGAAAAAACTGGTGTTAGGTGACAGTAAATGATGGACCCCAACCCCTATATCCATTTTACTTCTTTTATTAAGAAGGTCAACCCATTGTCCAGTTTGATCTGCTTGAATCCTAATATTTGCACCAAAGCCCGCATCAAAAAATATTTTAGATAAATCCCACAAACCTTCCCCATTAGGAGCAGAAGCATTAACTCCATTGATAGAAGGATCATATTGACGGTCAAATAATAAAGCCCCTGGGTCAAAACCTCTCTGATTTCCACTAATATTCATGCCAAAACTTCCAAAAACTTTAGGGCTGAATTTCTTTGTATATCCACCCCCTATAAATAATCCTGTTTGTTGTAAACGAGAATCACCTGCCAAATCGTAGTTAATCCCACCATTTAAAGACCAAAAGCCATTATCTTCAACAAAAGATGGAAGCTTTGTGTCAAAAGCAAGGGTAACTGTTCTGTAATCAACCGGAATTTCTCTCCATTGATTTCTTGCCTGAAACATTAGCCTGGTATCTCCATTGAAAACACCAGACAGACCAGGAGAAACCTGAAGCGGATTTCTAAAAAACTGGGTGAAATGAATATCCTGTGAAAATAAGTTATAGGATAAAAGCATGACAACCACTAGTAAGGGAAATGATTTAAAATGAATTGGGTAAATTTTCATCATAAAATGCGAATTAGTGGATAGTAAATATTTTTTCGTAAAATACAAATTTTATTCTTAAGTATAATAAAAAAAATAAATTCTGCACATATATAATATTTTTATTATGTTAGTTATTATATTGTAGTGTTTTGCATAAATAGTAAATGACTTAAAATTAGCTAATGAAAATAAAACTTAATCGATCTTTAATGGTAGGATTTCTCCTTTTTGTTATAAAGGGAAATGCTACTACTTTGTATGTAAAACCCGATGGTAAAGGGAATGGAGAAAGTTGGGAAAATGCCCTTTCAAATATACAAATTGCCATTGGAATGGCTAAACAAGGAGATGAGATATGGGTGAAAGCGGGAAAGTATTTACCTACAAAATCAAGTAACAGGAAAATACCTATCCTTATCGATAAGTCCATAAAGATTTTTGGGGGATTTTCAGGTAAGGAAAAAGAATTTTCCGAACGGGATTTTAATCAGTATCAAACTATTTTTTCAGGAGAAATTGGAGATAAAAACTCAATGCTCGATAATACTCATAATATTTTACTGGTTGATCTGGAAAATGGTGAAGTCGTCATCGATGGATGCACCATCATGGGTGGTATGGCAAATATTTCATCCCATTCAAGGGACAGAAATGCATCAGGGTCAGGGCTTTTTTACAACTCCAGCGGCAAAAAATGTACCCTTTGGATAAAAAACTGTTTGTTTTTAGATAATCAATCTTTATACGGAGGTGCAATTACGGCCATTTCTCAAGCTGGTTGTAGTTCTTCTGTTTTCATAGAAAACTGTGTATTTCAAAATAACTT
>Ga0214917_10004713_pt1 | contig 14975 bp, 13 predicted proteins | sample LL_1208_BB_MetaG_FD_177983 | JGI IMG/M metagenome (GOLD analysis project Ga0214917, IMG submission 177983) | Freshwater microbial communities from Lake Lanier, Atlanta, Georgia, United States - LL_1208_BB | ecosystem: Environmental > Aquatic > Freshwater > Lake | place: USA: Georgia | collected... | reverse complement strand
TTTTAGAAACTTCCAAACTAGACCAACTTAAAATCTGATTTAATTGTTTAAAAGCAACAGATTTTGGAGTTTGTTTAAAATAAAAATATAAATAATAAATTGGAGTAATTACATAAAGAATGCGAAAATAAATTCTTTTAAAATTAATATTTTGTAAGTTTTCAACAAAATACGCCGCCATTAAAGAAGCTCCGAAAGAAAATAAAATAAAAGTTCGTTGCCAATGTCTAAAAGATGCAATAATAGGAGTATCCTCATTAAAAAAATTATTGTATCTAATAATTGCAAAAATTAGAAAAATCCAAAATGTAACATAAGCATAAAGGGTAATTTTATTAGTTTTTAAAAATAACAGTCCTAAAACAAAGAATAAAAAGGTAGTTAATCCTAAATAAACATAAATTTCGGTGTAGGTATAACTATAGTGAATGTTTCCTCCAATAAAATCTTTAATTTCACCAAACTGATAAGGTAAAAATAAAAATGAAATCATATTGGGGTAAAAAGAGCCTTGATAGAAATCTAAGTGAGCTTCTCTACGACTTTCATCGTAAAGTTCTTTGGCAGGAATTACCTGAGGTAAAGTTTGGACTAAAATTGCTAAAGCCAGTAAAACTCCAAAAGCAATTACTGATTTAGAAAATAATTTTTTACCGGCAAAAATTAAATAATAAAGTCCAACAGCTACGCAAAATAAAATAGAAGACTGAATATGGCCATACAAAATTCCAAACGAAATAACAATTGATTCTAAAATTATGTATTTTAAACGTGGTTTTTCTAAGTATAAATCAACTAAATAAATACCTACCGGTAGCAAATAAAAAGTTAAAATAATATTGAAGTGAATTTGATGATCTATCTGAAAGGTATTAAAAAAATACACAACATTTGCAACTAAGTAACCTAGCAAACCTAAATTTTTTCTTTTTAAAATTAAATAAAGGCTGATTGATCCGAGTAAATAAAAAACAAGATGTAGAACTTTGTAAGAAAAAGCCGGGCCAAAAATTAAAATACTTAAAATATTAATGGGATTTAAGTAGCCGTTTTCAGCGTCAGCATAAATTGGAAATCCAGAATACATTTTTTCAGTCCAAAAAGGAAAGGTAAAGTCTTTAACAACTCTTTCGTAAAAATAGACTCGAGCGGGAAGATACTCGTTTTTAACATCGCTAAACCAAAAATAATAATTGGGAAGTAAGAAATTTCCAAAGAAAATTAAATAGGTTGAAATAGAAATTAAGAGCACTAAGATTTTTTCTTGATGTTTTTTTAAAAAAGGGATAAATTTGGTAAAGGACATTAATAAATTTTACCAAATCAATTTAATAATTATGTTTATTGCCTAATATGGTCTAACATAATTTAATTTTCGATTATTTGATATTTAAGTCAAGAAATTGGATTTAAGATTTAAAAAAATCCCCAGGCTAGCAGATGCTAACCTGGGGAAACAACTATTCTTCGGCTCGGCCGAAGAACGCTTCATACAGCTTGCGCTGCATGATTAAAGAAATAATCAAAAGGGCCTCAGCCCAGATTAAGCCGGACCAGCCATGGAGTTTTATCTCCATGTTGATCAGGCACTGATCAATAATGAATGCAAAAATCTGCATTCGAAAGAAAAACCAAAAGGTTCCCCAGTTTATGACTGGGTCTTTTGGCTTTCTGTTATTGAAGAGCTTTGCAAGCCCTTCAAGAACTAACATGAAAATAAATGGCAGATAAACTGCCAAAACACCTTCAGTTAGGGGTGCAATTTCCCCCCTAAACGCTGAATAGCTTGCCACAGCAAGCATAAATAAAATGAAGATTACTTCCATATTTTCTCCTCTTAAAATTCCTTCATAAGCTTAGCACTTTTAAACATTTTGTCAATACTATAGGGTATAAATGCGTTAAGTAGTTTTTTAAAAAATAAGGGTAATAAAGAGAGCAGGCTTTGGGCGCATTCGCGCCCAAAGCCTGAAAAAGAAAAAAAGTTAGCGGATAAGGGGGCTTGTAGTCCCAAAATAACCGAACTTAAGGGCATGTTCGACACGCCAGAGAAGAACAAAAAATGGACTTTGGCTACAATTCCACGAGCTCGCCTCGTAAGAATGAAATCCAAAGCTCTGATACGGGCGAAATACTTCGTCGCCCAAACCAGTCCAAATCCAGGTGTTTAACCCTGGAACATACATAAGGCTGTACAGATTTTCAGCCTTACACCAAGAATTTTCTTGGTTTACAAACTCCAATTTACTTAAATTGTAAATTGGCTTATAAACCGAAGCGTCTTGACGCTCCCTAAAAATCTTCAAATTAAGCCCACTCATGTCTTGAGTGGCCGCCTCTGAAAGTGGCTCGTACTCAAAGAGCACTCCGAGAAGGCTAATTACAAAAATAAACCCAAATCCCCACATCATAAATGTGAGAAATTTGTACTTCAGATTTTTTTTCATTCTTTTCTCCTTTTTGCCCTGGATTTAGGGCGAGTTATATTCTATCAATAATCTCACGATTTATCAAGACTATAGGGTATAAATGACTAAATCCCTTAAAATATGCTAAATTCTATAAAATGAGTGTGCATAAATTTACCAATTCCGAAATTATTCAAATCTTAAAAGAAGTTGTAGCTGCGATGGAAGTTAAAGGCGACACCTTTTTTAAAGTTCGGGCATATCATACAGCCATCGCCTCAATCGACACTTTAACCAATTCTGTTTTAGAGCTTTGGGAAAATAAACGCCTAGGTGAAATTCCTGGTGTGGGTCAAGCTTTGATAGACCATTTAAACGAGCTTTTTACCACTGGAAAAGTAAGAGAATTTGAAAAAAAGAAAGAAGGTTTACCTGAGGGTATGTTTGAACTAATTGGTCTTCGGAAAGTCGGCGCTAAAACCGCCTTCAAATTAGCCTCAGCTTTTGGCTTAAAACATCGAGAAACCGCTCTTGAAGAAGTTAAATCTCTTGCAAGTGCTGGAAAAATCAGAGAACTAGACGGCTTTTCTGAAAAATCAGAAGCTAATATTTTAGACGCCATTGAAAATCTTAAGATGCATAAATCCGAGAAAAAGCGCACTCTTTTAGCAGTGGCTGAAAAAGTAGTGGAGAGAATTAAATTTTACATGGAAGAAAATCCGGCGGTTGAATATTGCGAGGCAATGGGTTCCTTTAGAAGAAGAGCTTCAACAATAGGGGATTTAGATTTTGCTGTAGCTTCCGAAAATATCGAGGAAACAATTGCTTATTTCTTAAAGTTTCCCGAAATTAAAGAAGTTTTAAGCCAAGGGGATAAAAAAGCTTCGGTGGTTTTAAAAAATGATTTACAAGTCGATTTGCGGGTAATTCAGAAAAAAGAATTGGGCTCCATGCTTCAGTATTTTACCGGTAACATGCAACACAACGTAATTTTAAGACAATACGCTTTGCAAAACGGAATGTCACTTTCTGAATACGGTATTAAATATAAAGAAAAATTAGAAGAATTTGCTCATGAAGAAGATTTTTATAAAAGATTAGGCCTGCAATATATTCCACCAGAATTAAGGCACGGAAGAAACGAAATTGACTTGGCCAAGAAAGGTGAATTACCAAAACTAATTAAATTCGATGAAATAAGAGGTGACTTACATACTCATACAACCTTTTCCGATGGTGAAAATACACTTGAAGAAATGGTTCAAAAAGCCATTGAGTTAGGTTATGAATATTATGGAATCACCGACCACGCCCCAAGCGTTGCTTCTCGTGGCGAAGCTGAAGTTAAAAAAATGCTTGAGAAAAGACGCGAAGAAATTGAAAATTTAGACAAGCACTTCAAACAAATTAAATTATTTTATGGATTAGAGGTGAATATTCTGGCTGATTGCACTTTAGGTTTGCCAGACGAACTTCTTAAAATATTAGATTACGGAATTGCTTCAATTCATAGTGCCTTTGAAATGGATCGAGATAAAATGACCGAGCGAGTTTTGGCAGCTCTTTCAAATCCTTACATTAAAATTTGGGGACATCCTTCGGGCAGGCTTATTAATGAAAGAAATGGAATTGATATAAACTGGACTAAAATTTTTGAATTTGCTTCCAAAAATAACAAAATTATCGAAATCAACGCTCAACCACAAAGACTCGACTTACCAGATGACCTTGTAGCTGACGCTTTAAAAATGGGTTGTCAGTTTGTAATCAATACCGATTCACATAACCTAGAGTCTTTAAATTATATGAAATATGGTATTGATGTAGCTAGAAGAGGTGGTTTAAATAAACAAAATATAGTAAATACTCTAAGTCTTGAGAATTTTTTAGAAAAATTTAAAATATAGATAAGTATCAAAGTTTGTAAGGATTAAATAAAATGATGATCGCATTAGTAGTAGTTGGTGTTTTATTAATTGCATTTGTAATGGTTTACAATTCATTAGCTCAAGGAAGGGTAGCAATTAACGAAGCTCACTCTGGAATCGAAGTACAGCTTAAAAGAAGAGCTGATTTATTGCCAAATTTAGTTGAAACAGTAAAAGGATATACCAAACACGAAAGTGGAGTTTTTACAGAAATTGCTCAAGCAAGAGAAAGAATGCTTTCAGCCTCTAGTGTTCAAGATCAAGCCAAAGCCGACAATATGCTAACAGGAGCTTTAAAAAGCGTTTTTGCCTTAGCCGAGAATTACCCAGATTTAAAAGCTTCAACCAATTATGTTTCGTTACAAAGCGAGCTTTCAGATATTGAAGCCAAAATTTCTTATGCTAGACAGTTTTATAACAACAACGTTAAAAGCTACAACTCAAAATTAGTTACTTTCCCTACAAATTTAATAGCCAATGCTTTTGGTTTTAAAGCTGAAGTTTTCTTTGATGCTGATGAAAAAGACGAACAACCTGTTGCAGTAAAGTTTTAAAGGAGTTTAATTAATGAGAAATTTTTTTACTGAAGTTGAAAACAATAAAAGTAAAACCTTTTTTATAATATTTTTATTCACTTTATTTATTGTTGGCTTAAGTTATTTAGCCTCTCTTTATTACGGTAAAGGAAGTTTTTTATCTCTTTTAGGAGTGGGTTTGATTTTCTCTGGAGTTTCTTCTTTTGTAAGTTACTATTATTCCGACAAAATGATTTTAGCCATGAGCGGTGCTACTGAAATTGTCAGACGTGACAATCCTGAAATTTACAACCTGGTTGAAAATTTGTGTTTGGGTGCCGGGCTTCCAACTCCAAAAGTTTATATTATTGAAGATACAGCCATGAATGCCTTTGCTACAGGTAGAGACCCGGAACATGGGGTGGTATGTTTGACAACCGGAATTATATCCAGACTTAATAAAAGGGAACTTGAAGGGGTGATTGCTCACGAATTAGCTCATATCGGAAACTACGATATCAGGCTTGCTTCAATTGTTTCAATTCTTGTTGGAACCATAGTTTTTATTTCCGACTGGGTTTCTCATGGAATGTTTTATGGAAAATCTGATGAAAATAAAGATATGCCGGCTTGGGTTGGGCTTTTATTTATTGTCCTACTTATTGCCTCGCCTATTATTGCAACTTTAATTCAATTAGCAGTTTCAAGAAATAGAGAATTTTTGGCAGACGCAACTGGCGCCTCTATGACAAGGTACCCTGAAGGTTTGGCCAGTGCTTTAGAAAAAATTTCTGGAGATAAAGAAATTTTAGAAGCTGCCAATGGAGCCACAGCTCACCTATATATTTCTAATCCTTTGAAAAATACTGGAAGTACAATGGCAAATTGGTTCTCGACTCATCCTCCAATTGATGAGAGAATTAAACGACTTAGGGAAATGTAATGTTTACAGAAAAAGATATCGAGAAATTAAGTGAATTGGTTAAACTTCCGATTTCTGAAGCAGAAAAAAAGAAATTAGCTGGAATGCTTTCTCAGACAACAGAATACATGGATATGTTAAACGAACTTGATACAAGCGAAGTAAAGCCTACTTATCAAGTAACTGGACTTTCAAATGTTTTTCAAGACAAAGAATTATCTCAAACTTTAACCCAAGAAGAAGTTTTACAAAATGCTAAAAATACTAAGGAAGGAATGATTGCAACGTCCGCAGTCTTTGATAGAGAGTAATGAAAACCGAATTATGTTTTTTAGATTTAAAAAGTGCTTTAGAAGGCTTAAAGAAAAATGAATTTACTTCTTATGATTTAACTCTTTCTTGTATTGAGAGAATTAAAGAGTATGACGCTAAAATCAAGGCTTTTTTAGCCTTAAATTTTGATAACGCCCTTGCGGAGGCCAAAAAAGCCGATGCTTTAATTGCTGAAAAAGGTGATTTAGCTTTTGAAGAATCTCCACTGCTTGGAATTCCTTACGCCTTAAAAGATAATTTCTCCACCAAAGGAATTGTTACTACTGCATCTTCTAAAGTTTTAGAAAATTATGTCCCTCCTTTTGATGCAACTGTTACTAAAAAATTAAAAGAAGCTGGAGCTATTATGCTTGGTAAAACCAACATGGATGCTTTTGCTCATGGATCTTCTACCGAAACTTCTGATTTTAAAAAAACCGCCAACCCTTGGGATTTAGAAAAAGTTCCTGGAGGCTCCTCTGGAGGTTCTGCGGCAGCTGTTGCAGCCAACATGTGTATTTTTGCTATTGGGTCAGAAACTGCTGGTTCTATTAGAGGTCCAGCTTCTTGGTGTGGGGTAAGCGGATTTAAACCTTCTTATGGAAGAGTTTCTAGATATGGTGTTGTAGCTATGGCTTCATCCACCGACCAACCAGGTCCCCTTGCTAAATCAATTTGGGATTGTGCTTATATTTTAAATATTATTGCAGGACAAGATATGAATGACGCAACATCGATCCATAACGAAGTTCCTGATTATACTAAAACTAACTATCACAACTTAACTATTGGAATTCCAAAATCTTATTTTGAAATTGAGATGGATCCAGAAGTTAAAAAACTTACTTTTGATTTCATTGAAAAATTAAAAGAATTAGGTTTTAAAACCAAAGAAATTGATTTAATTGCCCCAAAATATTCCATTGGTGTTTATACCATTGTTCAAAGAAGTGAAGTTTCCTCAAACTTAGCCAGACTTGATGGAATCAGATTTGGTTATTCAAGAGATGCTTTTGGTTTTGAAGCTAAAAAGAGAATGTTTTTAGGAGCCCACGTTTTATCATCAGGTTACAGTGATAAATATTATGAAAAAGCACAAAAAGTTCGCACCCTAATTATTGAGGATTTTGAAAAAGCTTTTGAAGAATGTGATTTAATTGTCTCTCCAACTATGCCAATTACAGCTTTAAAATTTGGTGAAGGTGAAAAGAATCCGTTATTTGGTGAAATGATGGATATTCTTCACGAGGGAAGTGCTGTTTCGGGGCTTTCGGCAATTTCAGTTCCAATTGGAATGGCAAACGGTATGCCGGTTGGTGGGCAACTTATTGCTCCAAGAGTTGGTGAGGAAAAATTAGCTTACGCTGGAATAAAATTTCAAGAAAATACCGATTTCCATACTTTAGTTGTAAAGGAGATTAAATAGTGGCTTCAAATATCTTGGCTTCAGTTTTAAGAGCTTTGTGGGAAATTATGGTTATGTTATTTAAATTCTTTTTTAAAAAAGGACCTCAAGCAAAAATAATTTCTGCAAATGTTATGAATTTAGTAGTTTCTGACTGGAGACAAATAGACCAGGACTTAAAATCCAAATCTCCTGCAGTTTTAAAAAATGCACTTATTAAGGCTGATAAAGCTTTGGATAATTTGCTGAAAGAATTAGTTTATGGAAATACAATGGGTGAGCGAATGATTGCTGGAAAAGAAAAGTTTTCTTCTGATGTATACAGCGCTATTTGGTCGGCTCATAAAGTTCGAAATGCTATGGTTCACGAATCTGGCTATGAACCAACATATTATATTTTGAACGAAGCGATTGAGAATTTAAGAAAGGGTGCCAAACAACTTGGAGCTAGAATTTAATTATGAATAAATATCATTTAGTTTTAGGTTTAGAAATTCATTTTCATTTAAGAACCAAGAAAAAAGTTTTCTGTGGTTGTCTGGCTAATTTTTATGGCGCTAAACCAAATACTCATGTTTGTCCTACATGCTTAGGGCTTCCTGGGGCATTGCCAGTTGCCAACTTTGAAGCTGTAGAAAAAGCCCAAATTTTAGGTTTGGCTTTAAATTGTAATTTAAATGAATTTTCTAGATTTGATAGAAAACATTATTTCTACCCAGATTTGCCAAAAGGTTACCAGATATCACAATATTTATATCCACTTTGTTTAAATGGATATGTCGAATTAGATTCAGGTAAAAAATGCGAACTGGAAAGAATTCATCTTGAAGAAGATACCGCAAAATCAATACATAAGGGAGGCGAGACCTTAATTGATTTTAATAAATCAGGCTCGCCACTAGTGGAAATTGTTACTAAGCCGATTTTTGAATCAGCCAGCGAAGCTGTTGAATTCGCTAAAAAAATTCAGGACGTGGTTCGAACTTTAGACATTGCTGATGTTGATATGGAAAAAGGTCAGTTACGGCTTGAGGCTAATATTTCCGTTCGAACCACAGAAATGAAAGATAAAGGCATATTGCCTGATTATAAAGTTGAGGTTAAAAACATCAATTCATTTAGATTTTTAGAAAAAGCAATTAATTATGAAATTGAAAGACAGTCTGAACTTTTAGAAAAGGGTGAGAAAGTTCCTCAAGAAAATAGAGGCTTTAATGAAGTTAAAAATATTACTGTTTCTCAAAGAAAAAAAGAAGAAGCCAAGGATTATAGATATTTTCCCGATCCGGATTTACCGCCAATGTATTTTGATAAAAAACATTTTGAAGCTTTGAAAAAAGATTTACCTGAGCTTCCAAGAGAAACATACGAGAAATTAAAAACCAAATATTCCTTAAACGAAAATCAATCCCGGTTTTTAGCAAATGGTGATGGTTTAAATTTAGTTGCTAAATTTTATTCACTTTCCGAAAAAGCCGAACCTTCAAAAGTAGCTAACATTTTAATTAATAAGCCTGAATCTAGAGATTTATCAGACGACGAATTTATAGGTTTAATTAAAGCTTCCGAGGTTTCTGAGATTTCAGAAGAAAGATTACAAGAAGCTGTTTCCACAGTTCTTAAAAATGAAGTTGATGCATTTGAAAAATTAAAATCTGGCAAAGATCAAGTTTTAATGTATTTGGTAGGTCAAGTAATAAGGGAACTTAAAGCTAAAGCCGATACAACAAAAATTATTCAGATTATTAAATCTAGGCTATAAAAATTAATTTTTGGGGCATCCTTTGATATATAATATCAAAAATGATAATCAAATTAATTCAAAAATATTTCATTTATTTTACATATATTTTATTTCTTTTATTCTTGATTCCTCTTATTTAAGAATTTATGGTTACAAATTCTAATATTTTAAAAAGACTGCGTGACTCATCTAGATGGAAATTGGAGATATTGTTAAGAAATTCATTTCAAAAAGAGTACGAAAATTTATTTTCAAAAAAATCTAAAGTTAATATTTTATCGGTTTCAACTGGAGACGGTTCTTGGGATTATCAACTCCTAAGAGATAATAAAAATATAAATAAAATTGTTGCAACCGATATTATTGATTTTGGATTTACTGAAGAAGATTCTAAAATTTTAAAAAAAGAAGGTAACTGGGAATTTATTAAAGTTAATCCTGAAAAACCGATTTTATTAAAAGAAAAATTTGATTTTATTTATCACTTTGATGTTGTGGAGCATGTAAATTATCCTTATAAATTTCTAAAAAACCAATACGATTTACTATCGGATGGTGGTTATATTTTAATTTATACCCCTAATTTATTTAGACCTCTTAATGTTTTCAGGTTATTGTTAGGTAAATTGATTTTTCCTAGAATGTTAGGTGAGGGTAATTCTTATGGTGACTGTTATCATATTCAGGAATTTTCAACTTGGCAGTTAGCTAATTTACTTTTAGAAATTGGTTTTAAAAATATTAAAATTAATCATATACTATTTGGATTAGCTAATTTTTCAATTGTTGATTATCCGAAAAATGTTTTTACAAAATCCCTATGCCATGGATTTTATATACTTGCTGAGAAAAAATAATTTATAAATGTATTTAAAGGTTTTTAATTTGTTAAAATAATTCAATGGAATTTAAGTTTGACCCAGAAAATCCTAAATATGAGTATATTACTGAAAGATCCCACTACGATAAAGTTATTAAAGAATTAGAAAATGTGAATGTGGTATCAGTAGACACTGAGACTACAGGATTTGACCCACACACTTGTAAATTACTTTTATTTCAAATTTCAACTCCAAATAAATCTTACATTATTGATGCAAGGGCTTTAGATATTAGAAGTTTACCGGAAATAAAAGATATTCTAGAGGATCAAAAGAAAATTAAAATTTTACAAAACTCAAAATTTGATTATAAGTTTATTAAAAAACATACTGGAATTGAGATGTACAACATTTACGACACAATGTTGGCAGAAGGTGTCTTAACTGCAGGGCTTTCGGCTAAAATGGCTTCTTTGAAGGACTTAACTAAAAATTATACCGGCCTTGATATGGATAAAAATATCAGGAAAAGTTTTATTGGTTTGAAAGATATAAATTTTTCTGAAGAGCAATTAAAATACGCGGCAATTGACACTTTTGTTTTATTTCCAATTTTTGACGCACAAATTCCCAAGCTCAGACTTCAAGGAGTTGTTGATACTGCAAAAACTGAATTTGCTGTGACCAAAGTGATTGGTGAGATGGAACTAAGAGGCGTCTATATCAATAAACCAAAGTGGCAAGATATTATTAAAAATTTAAAAAACAAAAGAGATGAATTAACCAACGAATTTTACGACAAAATTTCTAAATATTATGAATACAACTCGATTGATTTATTTGGAAACTCCACTCCACCAATTAACATTAATTCACAGCCCCAACTTTTAGATTTATTTAATAAAAAGGTGGGGCTAAGTTTGATTTCAACAGCTGATCCGGTTCTTGAGCTTGTGAATCACCCATTGGTTAATCTGTTACGAGAGTATCGTAAATACGAAAAATTAATTTCAGCCTTTGGTGATTCTCTCCTTGAAAAAATAAATCCAGTGACTCATAGAATTCATCCAGATTTTAATCAAATGGGAGCTGCAACTGGAAGATTTTCTTGTAACAATCCAAACCTACAACAAATCCCACGAAATCAAGATGAAGCTAAATTTAGAGAGTGCTTTAATCCAGGTGAAGGTTACAAATTTGTGATCTCAGACTATTCTTCGATGGAAATGAGAATTTTGGCCGATCTTTCTGGAGATGAAAAATTTATTAACGCGATTAAAAATGGCTATGACTTACACTCCTATACTGCAGCTTTAATGTTTGGTTTGGAATATTCTGAAGATTTTAAGAAAAAACACGGAGACTTAAGGCAAGCTGCCAAAGCTATTAATTTCGGACTTATGTATGGAATGGGTCCTGGTAGACTTGCGGCTCAGATTAACGTGACTCCCGAACAAGGTAAAGAGTACATGGAAAAATATTTTTCATCTTATCCAAGTGTTCGTGATTTTTTAAACAGAGTGGCAAAAGATGCAGTTCGCAATGGTTACTCGGCAACTCCGGGAGGCCGTAAAAGATGGTATAAAATGCCTGATAAAAATGATCCAGAATATAAAAAATTAATTGGCTCTATTGAAAGACAAGCTAAAAACCACCCAATTCAAGGTACTAATGCTGATGCGATGAAGTTTGCTTTAGTTTCTCTTTACGAAAGAATTAAACGCGAAAAAATTGACGCTTATATTTTGCTTTCGGTTCACGATGAAATTGTAACCGAGTGTAACGAAGAATACGCCGATACTTTTAAGGATATTTTAAGTGAAGAGATGGTTAAAGCTGCTGAAGTTTTTGTGAAAAAAGTACCGATTGCTTCAGATCCTTTTGTTGGGGATGTGTGGGAACATTAATTGAGTTTTTAGGCATTTTGATAATCCAGAAGTACGAACCGTTTAGTTTTAATCTAAAACCTTCTTTTTTAGCAACACCCTTGCTCCCTTGCTAAAATATGCTAAGATATTTCTATGGTTGTATGTCATAAATGCGGTCAAAGACAAGCTGTAATATCAACAAATAAGATTGTTGACGGCAAACAAATTTATATTGCTTTGTGCGAAAAGTGCTACAAAGAAACTCAAGAAAATAATAATTTAAGTACCTCTCAACTAGACAAATTTGGTCGTGATCTTACCCAACTTGCCAGAGACGGCAAATTAGACCCTGTAATAGGCAGACAAGTCGAAGTCGAAAGAGTAATTCATATATTATCCAGAAGAACCAAAAATAACCCTGTTTTAATAGGAGAACCTGGGGTTGGTAAAACAGCTGTGGTTGAAGGTTTGGCTCAAAGAATACTTTCAGGCCAAGTTCCTGAAATTCTTCGAAATAAAAAAGTCTTCTCCCTTGATATGGCCTCAATTTTGGCTGGGACCGCTCATAGAGGGCAGTTTGAAGCAAGGTTAAAAGATATTATAAAAGAAGTATCCAAAGCCGAAGGCCAAATTATTTTATTTATGGACGAAGTGCATACTCTGATAGGAGCTGGTGCTGCGGAAGGAGCAATTGATGCGGCAAATATGCTAAAACCATCTTTAGCCAGAGGTGAGCTTCAGATGATTGGCGCTACAACCTTAGACGAATATAAAAAACATATTGAAAAAGATGCAGCACTTGAAAGAAGATTTCAACCAGTTATTGTTAAAGAACCAACAATTGACGAATCAATTCAAATTTTAAAAGGTTTAAGAGAAAATTACGAAACTCACCATCAGGTTAGAATCACTAACGAAGCAATCGAAGCATCTGTAAATATGTCTAAAAGATATATAAATGATAGATTTTTACCTGACAAAGCAATTGATCTGATGGATGAAGCCTCGGCTCAGGTTAGGATTGCCTCTTTTAAAGAACCTTCAAATCTTAAAACAGTTGAACAAGAAATTTTAGAAATTAGAGAAAAATTACGAGATGAAACCTCTACCAGCGAAAAGAAAGCCTTAAACCAAAAATTAGACGAATTAAAAGTTGTCAGGGATGAATTAGTAGAACTTTGGACCAAAACTAAAATTGAAGAAACTCCAAATGTTACCAAAAAAGATGTTATTAAAGTTGTTTCTTTAATGACCGGGATTCCTTTAGATGAATTATCTACTGAAGAAAAGGAAAAATTAGCCAAGCTTGAGGATAAACTAGGGGAGAGAGTTGTAGGTCAAAAGCATGCTCTTAAAGCTATTTCCGCAGCTATTAGAAGGTCTAGAGCTGGGCTTAAAGATCCAAAAAGACCTATTGGTACTTTCTTATTTTTAGGCTCGACTGGGGTTGGTAAAACTGAAGTTGCTAAATCATTAGCCGAAGTTTTATACGGAAATGAAGATATGCTAGTCAGACTAGACATGACAGAGTATATGGAAAGGCACACAGTTTCCAGGCTTTTTGGAGCTCCTCCCGGATATGTAGGCTATGATAATGGCGGTCAGTTAACAGATATTGTGAGAAGGAAACCTTTTTCTATCATACTTTTAGATGAAGTTGAAAAAGCTCACAGTGACGTGTTTAACGCTCTCCTTCAAATTATGGATGATGGAAGACTTACTGACGGAAAAGGCCGAACCGTTGATTTTAAAAATACTATAATCATTATGACTTCAAATTTAGGTTCTAATGTGATTAAAAAATCGGATATTGGATTTACCGGAGAGGGTAATAAAAATACCAAAGAGGCTGAAGTTGAGCTTAATCAAAAGAAATTAGATAGAGTCTTGAAAGATCACTTTAAACCCGAATTTTTAAATAGAATTGACGAAGTAGTTGTGTTTAGCAGCCTCAACAAAGAGGATTTAAGTAAGATTGTTGAGATCTTGATAAATAGAACTAAAAAGCTTATGAAAGAGCAAGGAATCTCTATGGAAATTGACTCAAAAGGAATCTCGTATCTTATTGAAAATGGTTATTCTGAAGAATATGGTGCTAGACCTCTTAAGAGACTTATTCAAAAAGAAATAGAGAACAAAGTATCGGAAATGATTATTGGCAACGAACTTGAAAGTGGTCAGGACCTTGAAATATCTGCTAACGACAAAGGTTTAACTTTTAATATTAAAGTTAGAGAGGAAGTAGCAGTCCACTAGAAATTTAGTTGTTTTTTAGGTAAAATCTGATAATATACTTACTTATGTCAGCAGTAGCAGAAATTCAAAACAAAGAAATAACCTCATTTAATCCCGGAGATACTGTAAAAGTACATTACAGAATCGTTGAAGGGGATAAATCAAGAGTCCAGCCTTTTGAAGGAATTGTTATTTCTAAAAAAGGTGTTGGGGCTTCCAAAACTTTTACTGTTAGAAGAATTGGTGCTGACAATATCGGTGTTGAAAGAATTTTCCCTTTATATTCACCAAATATTGAAAAAATAGACGTTGTTTCTTACGGTAAAGTAAGAAGAGCTAAACTTTACTATTTAAGAAATAGAATCGGAAAAGCTGCAACTAAAGTTAAAACCAGAGAAGTAAAAAAAGCTTAATTTCTTAAAATTTCCTATGTTAATATTAAAATATGTTGTTGAACTACCCGTGTAATAATCATACAGTTTCTCTTGATTATGGGCATGACGCAACAAACGATCCTTTAATTTCTGATTTTTATAAAGTTTTTGATAATAAACATCCAGGAGTAGACTTTGATTTACCTGAAGGTACTGATGTTTTAGCTTCATTTGAGGGAATTGTTGTTAGATGCGAAAACCATAAAGGAATGGGAAATACCATTGGGATTAGAAATGGAAATATTTTAGCTTTATATGCTCATTTATCTGAAATTTTAGTTAAATTAGGGGAAAAAGTTAAAACTGGAAGCTTAATTGGAAAATCTGGAAATACAGGTACTGCAACAACTTCACCTCACCTTCACTTTGAATTAAGAGATTTA
>Ga0214917_10004711_pt1 | contig 14980 bp, 23 predicted proteins | sample LL_1208_BB_MetaG_FD_177983 | JGI IMG/M metagenome (GOLD analysis project Ga0214917, IMG submission 177983) | Freshwater microbial communities from Lake Lanier, Atlanta, Georgia, United States - LL_1208_BB | ecosystem: Environmental > Aquatic > Freshwater > Lake | place: USA: Georgia | collected... | reverse complement strand
CGACAGGGTACGCTGAGGAGACGGTTTCTGCTAGAGGCGTCAATCAGACTTCAGCACTGGAGAATTGTGAGACTTCGGCAATCGGCAGAGCACTTGCAAATGCAGGTTATGCTCCTAAAGGAAAAAGACCAAGCCGTGAAGAGATGAGCAAGGTAGTAACGCAACGCGTTGCTAAGCCAGTTGTACAAGATCTTGTACAAGCGATCAAAGCTGCTGATGCTGAGCCAGCAGAGCAAGATTATTGGACTACACCTGTCAATGAATACATGAAGGTAGTAGATGCGCCAGTAACGCTTGAAAAGGCTATGGAAAACATCGCAGTTGTAATGCGAACACCAGAAGCAGTTGAGTCTCCATCATGCGAACATGGACACATGCAATGGCGTGAGGGTGAAAAGAATGGCAAGGCATGGGGTGGTTATTTCTGCAACTCAGCAGTTTCATCAGCTCACCGATGTCCTACGAAATGGTACCAACTTGGTACCAATGGAAAGTTCGTACCTCAGAAAGCGTGGGCATAATGGGTCACATAGGAATTAAGGTCAATGGAGAATGGATCGACCTTATGTCGGCGTTCGTACTATGTCAGTTATGCAATGAGCCAGTTCAGATTAGAGATTTAGAGAACCTAAGCTCTGAAGCGGTCAATGGTGTTGTCACTTGGCAGTGTGCTAAATGCAAAGCTGTTAATGGCTAGTCAGCATCGAAAGCATCGAGGTTTCGCGACCGAGCGACTAGTGGCAGATTACCTATCATCTGTCTGGGAGTTCGCATCCGTTGGTCGTGGAAAAGGCAAGGACATTCAGAATGTGCCATTTGACTGTGAGGTCAAGGCTCGTGCTGGGTTCCAGCCTAAAGCAGTTCTCGCTCAGATTAAAGCTCGCACAGTCACTTCGGGGGAATTAGGCTTTGCAGTTCTGAGACTTAACGGACAAGGTGAAGATGTGCGTGAGTATGCCGCCATCATCCGTTTCGAGGACTTGCTTGAATTATTAAAAATCAAATACGCTCACATCGACATTCAACCCACAGAGGCAGACATCGAGCGTTGTTCTGGATGTGGGTCTTACATGATCAGGAGATGCTTAACATGCCAGCCTACGACTACCGATGTGCAACCTGCAATCTTAGTCAGGAAGTCAATCATGGATTCAACGATAGACCAGTGATTCCATGTCCTTACTGCAATGCACCGATGGTCAAAGGATTTAGCTCTTTTGCGATTCACTTCAAGGGCAAGGGCTTCTATAAAACGGATAAATAGTTATCCACAGAAGTTATCCACAGGGTAACTATAAGGAGACATTATGAAACGAAACACCGCTCTGACCAGCACTTTTACAAATGGATTTGACAACGATGGTACCCTGACAGGGCAGAGCCTCTCAAAGGCTCACCCCGAGCCGCTGAGGCGGATCGCTCGGGGGGTGCTTGCAGGTATTGGGATAGCTCTATGCTTTATGCCGCATGCAGGATCTACAAATGCTAAACAGTATGTTGATTATAAGACTTATTCTCTTTACTTATTAGACTTTAACTATAAGCAATACAACTGTTTAGTAGAGCTTTATAATCATGAATCTAATTGGAATCCATTATCTAAGAATGGTAGTCATTATGGTATTCCTCAAGGTAATAGCGAATGGCTTAAAGACCAAGATGGTTGGACTCAGGTAGTATGGGGACTCAATTACATAGGTGCTAGGTATGGTGAGCCATGCGTTGCATTGGCGCATTGGAGTAAGTACGGATGGCATTAGATAACCTTAACAGCAGGCGTTATCGCGAGCAGCGAGAGCGTGTGTTTATGCGTGATGGTAGAGCTTGTCAATTGTGTGGCACAGATGAAGGTGAGATGCACATCGATCACATCATCCCACGCAAGTCCGGTGGTGATCACAGCCTTGATAATCTCAGGGTATTGTGCAAGAGCTGCAATCTTCGCAAGGGTGCGCTCAATGAAGGGGTTTTTTTAGCACGGACGGCTACCCCCCCTGTCTTTTCTGACTATATCTCCCCGATGCAGTCCGAGACGATGCTGGACAGTCCGTTTAAAACCCGACCCGATCCAGATCAATGACGATTAAGCCCAGAAAGTCCAAAGCCCTACGAGGGGCAACGAAACCAAGGCTTCACAGTCCACTTCTTAAAGGCAAAAACAAGCTGCAAGATGTGAAGGATCTCTGTGACATCGTAAAAATACCTTTAATGCCTTGGCAAGAGTTTGTGCTGAAAGATATGTTAACCACAGACAAAAAGGGCAACTGGATTCGCAAGACAAACCTGATTCTTGTAGCTCGTCAGAACGGCAAGACGCATTTAGCGCGTATGCTCATACTGGCACACTTAATCAAATGGAATACAGATGTCTTAATCATGTCATCTAACAGAAGCATGGCTTTAGACACTTTTAGACAGATCACTCACTTATTGGAGACAAATGACCACCTTAAAGGATTCGTCAAACAAATCAGACATGCAAATGGCACTGAGTCAATTGAAATGCACTCTGGAGCAAGGCTTGATGTTGTTGCAGCAACTAGAGACGGTTCACGAGGTCGCTCGGTTAATGGGCTCCTCTACATCGATGAGTTACGAGAAATCACAGAAGATGGATTTAGAGCTGCTACTCCTACAACTAGAGCTCACCCAAATAGTCAAACGCTTCTCACCTCTAATGCAGGAGACGCTTTCAGCACTGTCCTCAACGATCTCAGAGAACGAGCCATCGATTACCCTCCCAAGTCATTCGGATTCTATGAATACTCAGCTCCGCAATACTGCAAGATAAACGACCGGAATGCATGGGCTATGGCTAACCCCTCATTGGGGTACACAATCACGGAGGATGCGATTGAAGAAGCGATTGCAACATCTCCTATTGAAAATACACGCACTGAAACGCTTTGTCAGTGGATCGACTCATTAAGTAGTCCTTGGCCTCACGGCATATTGGAAGATACATCTGATAGCACGCTAGAAATGTCTGCTGGGGCTTATACTGTATTCGGTTTCGATGTCAGTCCTTCACGCAGGAATGGATCATTGGTCGCAGGACAACTTCTCCCAGATGGGAGGATTGGCATCGGGATCTTGGAGACTTACAGCTCTCAGGTCGCCATTGATGAACTTAAGATGGCGGCATCGATTAAAGGTTGGTGCGACATTTATAAACCGCGCCTTGTTTGCTTCGACAAATACGCAACCCAGACAATTGCCGATAGATTGAGTAATGCTGGAGTTATGGTTGAGGATGTTTCAGGCCAGCAGTTTTACAAAGCCTGTGGCGATTTGTTGGAAGGTCTGGTCAATGCTCGTGTAGTTCACAATGGACAGGCAGAATTGATCCAGCAGATGAATAATTGTGCAGCTAAGGTCAACGATTCTGCTTGGCGTATTATTAAGCGAAAGAGTGCTGGAGACATTTCAGCACCTATTGGCTTGGCAATGGTTGTCAGTAAGTTGATGATTCCTCAACCTAAGCCGCAGATTTATACTTAGACACGCCCTAGCACATTGTCTAATTGCTTGACAAATGCTACACTTTATGACTATGGGTCTATTTACGCGTAAAGAATCAAACACCTCTAAGAGTGATCTGTTGGCGCAATACGCCCCTCAAGTTTTGACTAGCAACTACAGTTACATAATGTCACCAATGATTGACAGAGCAGCAGCTCTAGAGATCCCTTCAGTCGTTCGCGCTCGTAACCTAATCACTGCAACTATTGCTGCAATGCCTTTAGAGCTTTATCGCAAATCAACTGGAGAAAAATTAGGCAAGCCAGTCTGGATGGATCAGCCAGCATCTAATCAACCTCGCGCAGTAACCATCGCTTACACGGTTGATTCATTGCTATTTTACGGCTGGGCTCTATGGAAGATTACTTCTCGTTATTCTGAAGATGGCAGACCTGCTTCTTTCGAGTGGATCCCAAACTCAAGAGTTACTCCGCAATACGAAGGCTTTAACAACTATTACATTGCTGGCTATGAAATTGACGGAGTATTTCATTCCAACGATGATGTCGTAACATTCCAGTCACTCAATGATGGAATCCTCACAACTGGAGCCCGCGTATTGCGTGGCGCACTTGACTTAGAGATCGCTTCTACTTTAGCAGCAGCAACTCCAATGCCTTCTGGATACATCAAAAACACAGGCGCAGATTTAGATCCCAAAGAAGTTCAAGGACTTTTAGCAGCTTGGAAGTCTGCTCGTCAGAATCGTTCAACTGCATACTTGACTTCTACTTTGGAATACTCTCCAACATCCTTTACACCTAAAGACATGATGTACAACGAGGCAAAGCAAGATTATGCAACACAGATTGCGCGTCTTTGCAATGTCGATGCCTTTTATCTTTCAGCAGATGCTAACAATTCAATGACTTATAGCAACTTGCTTGATTCTCGTAAGCAGTTCGTTTCACTTACTTTGCAGCCTTTCACTACTGCTATTCAAGATCGTCTTTCAATGAACGATGTAACAGCCAATGGCAATGAAGTTCGCTTTGATCTAGATAAGTCATTCCTGCGCGCAAACCCAATGGATGAACTTCTAGTAATTGAAAAGATGCTATCACTTGGTCTCATCACTGTAGAACAAGCTATGGAAATGACAGACGTAACACCTAACGGAAGCAATGGTATGGCATGACAAATCAGATCCTTACCTTCTCAGCTGATCTAACAGCCAGCGTTGAAGATCGAACAATCTCAGGCAAGATCGTGCCAACTGGCACAGGCGAGATCGGTTCAACTTCAGCAGGACGCGTCGTATTCGAGGCTAACTCGATTCAGTTGCCAGAAGATCCAAAGACAATCAAGTTACTCAACCAACATGACATGAAGCAGCCACTAGGCAAAGCATCATCTTTTACAATGGATGAGAATGGCATTTACGCTTCATTCAAGATTTCACGATCTAATCGTGGAACAGAAGCGTTGATCCTCGCTGAAGAAGGTCTGCAATCAGGTCTTTCAGTAGGCGTTGAAGTAATCAAGGCAAAGACAAAGGCTGGCGTGATGCATGTATCCGCAGCTCGTCTTTACGAAGTTTCATTGGTAACCGAGCCAGCCTTTAAGTCTGCTCAGGTTCTCGATGTTGCTGCTGAGGAAACTCCAGAAGCAGTAGAAGAAATCCAACAAACAGAAAGCGAGACAGTCTTGGACACAACTCCAGAGACAGTTGCAGCACCAGAAGTTGAGGCATCGGCTGTTGAAGCTGCTCGCCCAACTGTTGCTGTTACTAACATCCGTCCTCGCCTAAAGCCACTTACATCAGGTGAGTATCTAGAGGCGAACATCAAGGCAGCAATGGGAGATGACGCAGCTCGTCAGCTCGTTCTTGCTACAGATGACACATCAACAAACACAGGTCTAACTCTTCCACAACACATGAACGAGTTTGTGACAACATCTATTGACGGACGCCCAGCAGTGGACGCAATTTCAAAGGGTGTTCTACCAGCATCAGGAATGTCATTCACAATTCCTAAGCTTTCAACAGCACCAACGATCGATTCAGATTCAACAGAGGGCGAAGCTCTTGGTGGAACTGAAATGGCTTCTTCTTACATCACAGTAAATGTTAAGAAGGCAGCTGGTCTTCAGACAATTTCTTGGGAACTTCTAGATCGCTCATCACCTGCGTTCTACGATGAACTAATCAAGGAACTCAACTACGCATACGCAAAGGCAACAGATCAGGCTACAACAGCAGCTTTTGTTGCATCAGGTACACAGGCTTCTACACAGGCTGCAACAATTGCAGGCCTAAAGGCTTACATCTCAAAGGAAGTTCCAGCAGCTTACGCAGCAGCAGGAAAGTTCGCTCGCAACCTTGTTATCAACACAGCATGGTGGGAGACAATCATGGCGGCAGATGACACAACAAACCGTCCATTGTTCATGGCTTCAAATCCACAGAACAACCCAGGAAACATCTCAGGTCAGTCAATCGTTGGTGACGTACTAGGACTCAATACATTTGTAGATCCACACATGTCAGTTACAACATTGATCGATGATTCAGCGTTCATCGTTGCTCCAGAAGCTTTCACATTCTATGAGGCACCAAAGACAACACTAAACGTCCAAGCATTATCGAATGGCCGTTTGCAGGTAGCAGTTTATGGTTACTATGCAATCGCTCCAAAGGTAGGCGGCGGCGTTCGTCGTTTCAACCTAACTTAATCAGTTAGCAACTAAGTCGCTCTGAGGGGTAGTAGCCCTCTACCCCTCAGAGTCTTTAGAAAGGATCAGAATGTCATTAACAACAGTTGCAGAGCTACGCTCCACCCTCGGTGTCGGCAGCTTGTATACTGACAGCGTTCTTCAAGAAGTCTGTGATGCTACGGATGCAGTCCTACTCCCAATGCTATGGGGTAACGTTCATTACAACATTGCTCATAGCAATACAACAACAACGGGCACTTTATATTTTGAGGAATTAGTTTCAGACATTTTTTATGTTGGCCAAACAGTTGTGGTTGGCAACAATGGATCTAAGCACAATGGATCAAAAACATTAACTGAAGTAGGAGATTATTCCATCACTTATGCCGTAACTGGATCACCTACAGCAGAAGTTAAAAATGCTGTTGAACCTTATGGGTCAGTTACTGGCAGCACTACAACAGATTGGACTGCTGACGCAGCAGTCCAAAATGCGGCTCTCATGATATCTGTTGAGATCTGGCAAGCTCGTACTGCAACCCTTTCGGGCAGTAATCTTGTCGATTTCCAGCCAAGCCCTTACCGAATGAGCGCGCAGCTCCTCGCTAAGGTGCGAGGTTTGATCGCTCACGCGCTAAGCCCTAACTCGATGGTTGGCTAATGACAGTTGCCATCACAACACTCCGTACCACTTTAGCGACTGCATTAGTCGATAATGCTAAGTGGCAAACTTTTGCCTTTCCACCTGCCACAGTTTTAGCAAACAGCGTAATCGTGTCTCCAGATGATCCTTATATTTCACCTAACAATAACCAGCACATCACTATTAGTCCTACTGCTAACTTTAAGATCATTATGACTGTACCTTTATTTGACAATGAGGGAAACCTAAACGGCATTGAAGATACAGTAGTTGGAGTGTTTAACAAGCTTTATAACAGTGGCTTAACCTATAATGTAAGCGCGATCAGCGCACCTAGTGTTCTCAATGCGGCAAGTGGAGACTTGCTTAGCTGCGAGATGTCCGTATCAATCCTTACGAGTTGGAGTTAAAATGTCCGAGTGGGAACAAGAAAACGCAGACTTCCTGAAGAAAATCGGGCAAGTTAGCACACCAGCACCAAAGCCAGCACCTACAAAGAAAGACGAGGAATAACCTAAATGGCTGTATTTCTAAACAATAAGGTCGGCATCAAGGTCAATTCTGTTGATCTTTCTGACCATGTAACATCTGTAACACTTAACCGCACATTCGATGAACTCGAAGTAACCGCAATGGGTGACACAGCACATAAGTTTGTGAAGGGTCTTGAGGCTGCTTCAGTCACAATCGACTTCTTAAATGACACTGCTGCTGCAAATGTATTGGCAACATTACAAGCTGCATACGGCACAACAGTAACTGTGGTCCTACTACAGGAAAAGGGAACAGCAGTATCTGCTACTAACCCTCTTTACACATTCTCAGTTCTAGTCAATAACCTAACCGACATCAACGGAGCAGTTGGCGATCTAGGTACTCAGTCAGTAACATGGAACTGTAACTCAACTGTTGCTGTTGCTACAACAGGCACATTCTAAAAAACTAAACTAAGGGGCTAATCATGGCAAAACTAAAGATCGTTCGACAAGATGGAAGCGTACTAGAAGGCGAAATTACCCCAGCGGTGGAATACGCATTTGAGATGTATGCTAAAAAGGGTTTCCACAAGGCTTTTCGCGATGAAGAAAAGCAGACCGATGTTTATTGGTTGGCATGGGAAGTCACTCGCAGATCAGGTGAATCTGTTAAGCCTTTTGGGCTTGAGTTTATCGAGACACTTAAGAGTGTTGAGGTTCTAGACTCAGACCCTTTGTCTTAAAGCGCGATCTCCCGTTCACCTACCTCATTGCTAGGCTAAGCATAAGGTTAGGGATCGCGCCACAACAATTATTAGAGTTAGACAAACACATGCTCGATGCATTAGTGCAGGGGCTTAAAGATGAAGCAAAGGAGATCAAAGATGCCAGCAACAGTAAAAGGCGGCGTTAATCTCCGCAAGGCTTTGCGCACCTTCGCTCCTGATCTTAGTAAAGAATTACCTAAAGAGATTGCTGGGGCGTTAAAGCCCATTGTCAAGGACGCCAGAGGTTATCTGCCAGACGATACACAGATACTAAGTGGATGGCTTGCTCGTCCTAACTCAATGAGTAGATTTCCAACTTATACAGCTCGATTGGCTAAGTCTGGAATTGGCTATAAAACAACACCTTCTAAACCTAACCGCAGGGGCTTTAGATCTCTCGCTCGCGTTTTTAACAAGACTGCAGCTGGAGCAATTTACGAAACTATGGGTCGCAAGACACCCAATAGCCGCTTTGTCCAGAATCAAGATGCTAAGTACGGATCTCGCATGAAGGGTGATGCGAAGATGGAAGGTCGCGCTTTGTATCGCGCCTATGAGGAAAATCAAGGCAAAGCAAGAGAATCTGTACTCAAAGCAATTAAAACTGCTGGAGATAAACTTAACGCTAGAGCAAAGGTCTAATTTATGTCTAACATAGTCATCGACATTGCAGCGGAGTTCACAGGAAATAAAGCATTTAAGCAAGCAGAAAACTCTACTGATAATCTTATTAAGAATGTTAAGAAACTTGCTAAGACTTTAGGTGTTGCTTATGGATCTCAGCAGATTTTGGCTTTTGGCAAGGCTTCAATTAAAGCGGCAGCAGCTGATCAGAAAGCACAACAACAACTTGCCTTAGCCCTTAACAATGTTGGGCTTGGAAGAGATGCTGCCAGTTCTGAAGCTTACATACAGAGACTTCAGAGCGAGTTTGGCATTGTTGATGACAAGTTACGCCCTGCCTATCAGACTTTAGCCGTAGCAACTCGCGACACATCAGAAGCACAAAAACTTCTCAATCTATCTTTAGACATTTCTGCCTCAACTGGCAAAGATCTTGGTACTGTAACTGCCGCGCTTAGCAAGGCTTATCTTGGCAACAATACTGCCCTGTCGAAACTTGGCGTTGGAATTTCAAAGGCAGATCTTAAAGCAGGTAAATTTGATGACATTGTTGCTCAATTAAGTACAACTTTTGCAGGATCAGCAACAGCGGCAGCCAATACCTTTCAAGGCTCTATCGACAAACTTGGCGTTGCTTCTGCCAATGTGAAAGAAATTATTGGAACAGGCTTAATTGACGCATTAACAAATCTCGGCAAAGACACATCTATTAGCGATCTTGCTAAAGACATGGAAGATACAGCAACCTATCTTGCAGATGTTATTCGTGGAATTGGCGTACTTGGTGACAAACTAAAGAACACTCCAATTATCGGTCAGGTATTCGGTAACCTCAATGTAGGAATGATCCCTATTGTCGGATCTTATTTGGAATTATTACGCAAGGCAGGCAAGCAAGCAGAAATCCAGAAGTCCACAGATAATCAGCATTTACTAGATTTACAGTCACAATTTAAGGTGACATCAAAGATCGTAAATAATGCTAAGAAATTAACTGCATCAGAATTAGCAACACTTAAGGCTAAACAATTACAAATAGCTATTGACAAGGCTAACCTCGCTCTTGGTAAAGGTGAGGACATTTTTAACATGGACAAGATCCAGATTGCAGCAGCTCTTACAAATCAAGCTGAGCAATTAGGCAAGGCAACTACATCTTCACAGATTCTACAGATTGCCAATGACACTGCTCGCCTAAAAGTCAAGCAAGACATCCTTGCTCTCGAAGATGCCATCGCTTCAGGTGATCAAAAGGCTATTGAAGCAGCAACAATGAAACTTAACGAAGACATGAAGATTCTTGGTGCGCTTCAAGGTCAAAGCATCAAACTGCTAGACATTAAATCTATCCTTGAAAGCCTAAAGCCAAAAGATTTAATTAACTTAGATAACCTTAATGAAGCCTTGCGCTTATTGGGTCTTATTAACCTTGCTTCTACTGGATCAAAGACAACACCAGCAAAGGCAGCACCAAGTACAGCGGGACTGATTCCAGCAACTACGATTGCTGAAACTAACGCCAATGTTGCAGCTCTTGGTGGAATAGTCAGTGTGATACAACCTAACCTCAAAGAATTCACACCGAATACAGGAATGATTTCAGGTCTTAGTCCTAATAGTAAAGAATACAATTACACTGTTAATGTTTATGCAAATACTGTAGCAAACCCAGATGAACTTACTAACCTTGTTCAAGATGCAATCATTAAGATTAACCGACAGGGAAGTTCTCTTACTCAAGCTGGGGCATTGTGACCAGACCTACCCTTAACGTAACCATTGACTTCTCTACAGGAGCAAGTTTTGGCTATCCGTTTATTTTAGATGAGTCGCTTCTTGGCGGGCCAGATGTTCTTTCAGATTCTCCTAAAAGCCTTGTTGTCGATGTATCTAATCTCTTAGATAGCATCCAGACTAATCGAGGCCGTAACATCTCATCTGAGCAATTTCAGACTGGTACAGCCTCGGTCCGTATCTTGGATCAAAATGGTAATTTCAACCCACAGAATTCAGCATCGCCTTATTACAACTACTTAAACCCAATGCGTAAGATCACGATTAGCGCGACCTACTCGGGAACTAATTACCCTATCTTTTCTGGCTACATCACTGGCTATAACACCAATACTCCTAAGTTCGATGGCGACATTGTGTACACCACAGTTACAGCTGTAGATGGCTTCCGTTTATTCCAGAACGCTCAGTTCTTCGGAGTTACTGGCGCAGTTGCAGGTGAGACCACAGGTACTCGTATAGGGAAAATCCTAGACACTATTCAATGGCCTTCTACACTGCGTGACATAGATACTGGACTAACTACCTGTCAAGCCGATCCATCGACTCAGAGAACGGCTTTGGCGGCTTTACAGACAGTTTCTACGACCGAGTACGGCGCGCTATACATGGATACTCAAGGCCGCGTTGCCTTCCAAGATCGTAACCTCACAGTATCATCTGTTGCTGGCACTCCAGTAGTGTTTAAGGACGATGGCACGGCCATTGGCTACTTCGATGTCAAGTGGGTCTTTGATGATACTCAGATCTATAACTTAGCCACTATTACTAGACAAGGTGGATCGGTCCAGACTGCCTCAGACTCAACCTCTATCGCTAAGTTTTTTACTCACAGCTATAATCAATCGGGCTTGCTCATGCAAACAGATGCAGAGGCTTTAGATTATGCCAACGCATTTATTGCATCTCGCAAGGACACGACTGTTCGGGTGGATGAACTCACCCTCGATCTTCAGCAGAATAATTACACCGCTGGCACAATCGCAGCTTTGACAATGGACTTTTTTACTCCAGTCAGTATTACGACAACCCAGCCCAATAGCACTACCTTATCCAAAACAGTGCAGGTCTTTAATGTTGCCCACTCAATCACACCTAATTCGTGGAAAGTGCGCTACGGCACAGCTGAACCGATTATTGACGGTTTCATCTTAGATTCAGCATTATACGGTATTCTAGACACTAGCGTTTTAAGTTACTAAGGAGCAATTATGGCAAGCGGATTCCCATTTAGCACAGGAGCGGTTCTATCTGCTACTAACATGAACGGCTTGACAGCCTTTACAGTAGGTTCAGATCAAACAGCCGATTACACAGCTGTTTTAGCTGATCAGTATCAAGCTCTTATTCCTATGAACAAGGGAACTGCTGTGGCTTTTAAGATTCCTACTAATGCGTCCGTTGCTTATCCAGTTGGTACTGTTTTGACTGTACTTAACAAAGGTGCTGGCACTTGCACAATCTCAGCAGTTACATCTGGAACTACTACAGTTCTAAGTGCTGGAACAGTTGCTGCTTCTCCTACTTTAGCTCAATACAAAACGGCTGCTTGTATTAAAACGGCAACTGATACTTGGTATGTTGTTGGAGCTATTGCATAATGTTAAACACAATTAGTTCAATGTTTGGTGGTGGAGTTCCACCAGCAACCCCAACAGTTGAGTATTTGGTTATTGCTGGTGGTGGTAGTGGTGGACCCGATTATAACTTCAACATGGGCGGCGGTGGTGCTGGTGGTTATCGCACCGCAACTGGTTTATCTGTCACGGCTGGTTCACCAATAACTGTCACCGTTGGTGCTGGTGGTGGTTATAGTGGAAATGGAAGCGATAGCGTTTTTAGTTCAATTACATCGACTGGTGGCGGAAAAGGCGGAGCTTTACTTAATGCCGATTCTGGCAGTGCAGGTGGAAGTGGTGGCGGATCTTCAGGTGGAGTGGCTGGCAATAATCCTGCTGGTGGTGCTGGTACTGGTGGACAAGGCAACAATGGTGGTGCAGGTTTTGGCGCATCAACTGCATCTCAGCGAGCTGGCGGTGGCGGTGGTGGTGCAGGTGCTGTTGGTAGTAATGCTGCAAACAATACTGGTGGCAATGGTGGTTCTGGTTCAAATGCAAACTCAACATGGGCAACTGCAACTTCAACAGGTGTAAGTGGTTATTACGCTGGTGGCGGTGGTGGTTCTGGTTCAGGTTCATCGGGCACAGCTAGTCATGGCGGCGGAACAAAAACTTCTGCGGCAACAGCAAACACTGGTGGTGGTGGTGGCGGAAGCACAAACGCTTCTTATTATCCAGGTGCTTCAGGTATTGTAATTATCCGTTATGCAGACACTTACCCAGCAGCTATTTCAACAACTGGTTCTCCAGCAATAACCATTTCAGGTGGTTATCGTTATTACACATGGACTGGAAGCGGGAGCGTGACTTTCTAATGGCGCATTTTGCTGAGTTAAATGAAAATGACATTGTGCAACGCGTAATTGTTGTGCATAACAACGAATTAGTTGTTGATGGTATTGAAAGTGAAGATAAAGGAATTGATTTTTGTGTTGCCCATTTTGGCGGCACATGGATACAAACTTCTTTTAATGCAAACTTTCGTGGTCAATTTGCTGCGATTGGAATGAAATACAATCGAGCAAGTGATGTTTTTGAGGTCGTTGATGAACCCAAGATTGTCTAAAGCAGCAGTTCAGTTACGAGAACAATGCGATGACACCTATCCAAGTCGTGACCGCACATCGGATGGCTGGATCGGTGATACTCGACATCAGGCTCGCCCTAGCGATCATAATCCCGATGCTAATGGCTGGGTTCGTGCCATCGACATCGATCGTGATCTCAGTGGTAGGGCTAAGCCCGACCTCATGCCAGATCTTGCAGATCAGATTCGTCTCTTATGCAAGTCTAAAAAAGAAAGACGCATTACCTACATTATCTTTGATGGTCGTATCGCCTCAGACAAAAAGTCTTGGGAGTGGCGACCATACGAAGGTTCAAACAAGCACAACCACCACTGCCATATCTCGTTTGCAAAAGAGGCTGACAATGATTCGGCTTTTTTTCAAGTACCTATGTTAGGAGCAAGTCAATGAATGAATTAAAAGTAGCAGCAGGTTCATGGGCTAGAGCCTTCCTGGTAGCAGTTATCTCAATGGCAGCAGCTGGGGTCACAGATCCTAAAGCTCTCATTGCAGCAGGTGTTGCATCTATTTTGCCACCAGTGCTTCGCTATCTAAACGCTAACGATCCAGCGATGGGAATCAAAAAGTGACGCAAGATAATTTCTTCCAGATTTATTTAGCGACACTTGGTGTCCTTGGTGGACTATCAGGCTTTGTCATTACACACCTTTTGTCTGAAATTAAAAGACTCAATGGGCGTGTCGATGAGATTTATAATCTTTTACTAGAGCGATAATTTTGTCATGGCAAAAAAAAGGGTTATAGATCTTGACACCTATAGCGCGTTAGATGTATGGGCTATTGGCCTTCAAGAGATGTATCGAGCATTGCGTAGAGCTGGTTTTGATGTAGAACTATCTTTAGCAATCATAGTAGAGCCTATGGCTTATCCTCGTTGGATCTTGCCAGAGCCAGTAGAAGCCGAGAAGTTTGGCGATTATGACGATGAGGATGACGATTAAGCGGATCGTTGTAGTGTCGGACTGTCAAGTCCCCTACCATGACAGGGTTGCCACACGCAACCTTGCTTCATTCATTACCAAGTTTAAGCCAGATCAAGTAGTCACAATCGGTGATGAGATCGACCTACCCCAGATAAGCAAGTGGGAAGAAGGTCGCATGGGCAGCTACGCCCAGACCTTAGATGATGATCGCAACGAGGCTGTTAATCTGTTGTGGGAGTTAGGCGTTACTGACTGCATCCGTAGCAACCACACAGACCGCCTTTACAATGTAATCATGGCTAAAGTGCCAGCGTTCGGGGCTTTGCCAGAGCTACGCTTTGAGAAGTTTATGAAGTTTGATGAGCTAGGCATTACCTTCCATAAAAACCCTATGCCTATTGCGCCTAACTGGATTGCTGTGCATGGCGACCACACACCAATCAAGCCACAGGGGGGCTTATCAGCCCTAGAAGCGGCTCGTAGGCATGGTAAGAATGTCATCTCAGGTCATACTCACAGAGCAGGCAGATCGGCCTTCTCAGAGGCCTCTGGAGGCCGTATAGGGCGTGTTCTGCACGGTGTTGAGGTTGGCAATCTCATGGACTTTAAACAAGCTCATTACACAAAGGGTTCAGCCAATTGGCAACAAGCCTTTGCGATTATGTATGTCCATGGATCTAAGGTTCAAGTCGATTTAATCAATATTGAAAAAGACGGCACATTCATCGTGTCTGGAAAATCCTACGGCCGACCTAGATAATCGTTACCGTTTCGTTATATAAATGTGTTAGACATTGTCAGATAGGCATGAGACTCTAAGTCTGTAGCCAATCAAGGGCATTGGCACAGATAGGTAATCAAATGCA
>Ga0214917_10004710_pt1 | contig 14982 bp, 16 predicted proteins | sample LL_1208_BB_MetaG_FD_177983 | JGI IMG/M metagenome (GOLD analysis project Ga0214917, IMG submission 177983) | Freshwater microbial communities from Lake Lanier, Atlanta, Georgia, United States - LL_1208_BB | ecosystem: Environmental > Aquatic > Freshwater > Lake | place: USA: Georgia | collected... | reverse complement strand
TTTTTAAAAAATTACAAGAAATACAGGGAGTAAATAATATTTTTTATTGTGGAGCTTGGTGCGGCTATGGTTTTCATGAAGACGGAGTTGTATCAGCGAAAAATGTTGCAAAATATTTAATTTAATGGACAGTACTCTTCATCCAGGTATAGTTTTTCATCAAAGAATAAATCCAATTAATTATAATTTTAAATATAGAACCCTTTCTGTATTAATTAACTTGGATGAATTAGAGGTTATCAATAGATTACTTTTTTTTTCAGTTAATTCATCAAATCTCTTTAGCTTTCATTTTAAAGATCATGGAAAGAGAATTAAAAGTAGTAATCCAAAAGATTTTATTAAAGAAAAAATTTCTAGTAAATTTAAAGATAATAAGAAATATTCGATTTATTTATACTGCACCCCTAGATTTCTTGGTTATGTATTTAACCCTATATCTGTTTACTTATGTAAAAATTCAAAAAATCAAATTAAATATATTTGTTACGAAGTAAAAAATACTCATCATGAGCAACATTCTTATTTTCTAAAAATAAATAAAAAATATGAGAATAAAATCTACTCAGAACTAAATAAAAAATTTTATGTATCGCCGTTTTTACAAATGCAGTTAAAATATAAATTTGCTTTAGCTAATAATAAAAATAATTTTTCACTTAATGTAGACGTTTACAAAAAGAATCAACTGATTCTAAAAACTGGAATTAATTCCAAATCAAAAGCTTTAACAAATATATCATTAATTTATGAACTTCTAAAAAATTTATTTTTTTCACAAAAAATTATGATTTTAATACATTATCAAGCAATAAAAATTTTTAAAAAACAAAAATCTTTTTTTTCTAAACCTGAAAAGAAACATGATACAATATCTTTTTATGGATAGTTTATTAAAAAAATATTTGAATTTTAAGTTTCAACAAATTAAATGGGGAGAAATTAGAGTAAATTTTAAAAACACTTATGAAAAAGTTTTTAAAGCAAATCAAGGGGATTTGGCATCCAATATTGTAATCAAGGATAATACTTTTTTTAGTGATATATTCTTAAAAGGTGAACTTGGATTTGCCGAATCATACATTAGTGATAAGTGGGAAACATCTAACTTAACCAATCTTTTAAAAATATTACTTAAAAATCAACAAATAAAGAAAAAAAATTGGGCAGATAATTACTTATCTTTATTGATTGAGAAGTTTAAATTTTTTTTAAAATCTAATTCTATAAACCAAGCAAAGAAAAATATTTATTACCATTACGATCTAGGTAATAAATTTTACTCATTTTGGTTAGATAAATCTATGACCTATTCGTCTGGAATTTTTAACAACGAGAATGATGACCTTTTTACATCTCAAATTAATAAGTACGATAATATAATAAAAAATTTAAATATTGAAACTTCTGATATTGTTTTAGAGGTTGGTTCAGGCTGGGGTGGCTTTATAGAAAGAAATTCTCAAACTGTTAAGTCTAACATCGAAGGGCTGACTATAAGTCAACAACAATATAATTACATTGAAAATTTAATTAATCAAAAAGAATTAAGTAACAGTTCTAAAATTTTTCTTAAAGATTATCGAAAACTTAATTTAAGCAATACTTACGACAAAATAGTTTCAATCGAAATGTTTGAAGCGGTGGGAAAAAAGTATTGGGATATATATTTTAAAATATTAAATAATGCTTTAAAAAAAAATGGCAAAGCATGTTTTCAAGTTATAACCATTGATGATAAAGAATATGAAAATTACATAAATCAAGTTGATTTTATTCAAAAATATATTTTCCCAGGTGGTGTCCTGCCATCAAAAAAAATTTTATATAAACTTTTCAAAGATAATAATTTTGATTTATACGAAGAAAAATCGTTTGGTCACGATTATGCAAAAACATTAAAGCTATGGAAAGAAAGCTTTAATAGGTCTTGGGATAAAATTTCAAAACTAAATTTTGATAACAAATTTAAAAATTTATGGAATTACTACTTAAGTTATTGTGAAACTGGATTTGCAACTGGTCATACTAACGTTAGCCAATTTTTTGTAAAAAAAGTTGCGTAAATTAATTTAAATTCTTTAATTTATACTCCCAATCCCCTTTAAGTGTAAATTTCATATCAACCCATTTAAGGTCTTTTTCAGTATAACCAATATTTATGTCAAGATTATCACCTTTTATATTATAAAAATTTACTAGTTCATTTTTTTCATTAATTTTTTTAGTTTCTTTTTTTAAAAAAGTTATTTGTGTCTTTAAATTTCTGCAACCCTGCCCCAAAACATAATTATTATTTAACAAAGAATCATGATTCCACCAAAGCGCTGGATAAAATTTATCACTTAATTCGTAAACGTATTTTTTATTTTCTGTCATTCCATCAAATGAATACTTTCCATCTGAAATTTTTTTAATATTACAATAATCGTTATCGCTACCATCTTGGGTTTTTGATTTAAATTCTATTAACTCATCACCTTTATAAGTCTCAACCCCATAAGATTTATAGGTATGAACCTTTATTCCAAGGATTTTAACTTCTATTAATATATCTGTAATTACCTCTTTTGTATTATCACCCTTTTTTTTAATATTCACTTTGTGATATCCAACCAGATCATTATTTCTATAAATATCAAATTCAACACGCTGTAAATTTTTATAATGCTGGACATGGGAACCAGCAATTGTAGGAAATAAGATGAAACTTATAAAAAAAATTAAGTAACGAAACATTAAATCTATCGAAGAATTTGGCTTAAAAAAAGTTTTGTTCTGTCACTTTGCGGTTTTTCAAAAAAATCTTTTGTTTTTTGCATTTCAATAATTTTTCCTTCGTCCATGAAAATTACTCTGTCAGCAACCGTTTTTGCAAAACCCATCTCATGAGACACGACAACCATTGTCATACCAGCTTTTGCAAGATCAATCATAATTTCAAGAACTTCTTTTATCATTTCAGCGTCTAGTGCTGAAGTTGGCTCATCAAACAACATAATTTTTGGCTCCATGCATAAAGCTCTAGCTATTGCTGCTCTTTGTTGTTGTCCGCCTGATAACTGTCCTGGATATTTTTTTGCTTGTTCTGAAATTTTAACTTTTGTTAAATATTCCATTGCAATTTCATCTGCTCTTTTTTTAGGTATTTTTTTTACCCATGCAGGAGCTAAGGCGCAATTATCTAAAATAGTTAAATGAGGAAATAAATTAAATTGTTGAAAAACCATACCTACTTCTCCTCTTATTTTTTCAACATTTTTTAAAGTTTTGTCTAACTCATTGCCTTGAACGATAATATTTCCATCTTGATGTTGCTCAAGGCCATTAATACATCTTATTAATGTAGATTTTCCTGATCCAGAAGGTCCACAAATAATTATTTTTTCACTTTTATTTACGTGAAGATTTATGTCTTTAAGAACGTGAAATTTACCATACCACTTATTTACATTTTTAAATTCAATTACTTTTTCACTCATTAGTGTTTTTCCGTACTATATTTTTTTTCCAAACTTTGAGTGTATCTACTTAATAAATAAGAGAAAACCCAGAAAATAATTCCAACAAACACATAACCCTCCACTGCAAAACCTAACCAATAAGAATTCGACTTAGCTAAATTTACCATGCCTAATAGTTCCAGCAGACCTACTAAAATAATTAAAGGAGTATCCTTAAATAAAGCAATAAATGTATTGGTAATTCCTGGAATTACAGTTTTTATTGCTTGTGGCAGAATAATTAAAAAATTCATCCTCCAATAACCCATGCCTAGTGATTTTGCAGCTTCATACTGACCTTTAGGTAATGATTGCAATCCACCTCTAACAACTTCAGCAATATAAGCAGATTCAAAAATACTTATTCCAATAGCTACTCTTAATAACTTATCTACATTAGCATTTGCAGGGATAAATAACGGAAACATAATTGCTGCAGCAAAAATTACAGTAATTAAGGGAATTCCTCTCCAAAATTCAATAAAAGCAATGCAAAAATATCTAAAAACTGGAAGCTCAGATCTTCTTCCTAAAGCAAGTAATACTCCAAGAGGAAATGCAAAAATTATACCAAAAAAAGTAAGCATAAATGTTAAAGCTAGTCCGCCCCACACTCTTGTCTCTACTTGATCAAGTCCAAAACCTCCCCTTATTAAAATAAAACCTATAAACGGAAAAATAAAGATTATAAAAAATAAAATATACATTTTAAATTTATCTTTAACAAAGAAAGCAAGAGCAACACTAAAAATTAAAATTAAAAAAGTTAGATTAACCCTCCACAAATCTTTTTCAGGATAAAAACCATAAATAAGTTTATCAAACCAAACTTTAATAAAAACCCAGCAAGCTCCACCAGACTTACAGTCAGATTTAGTATTACCTATGAAAGTTGCTTTAAAAAAAGCCCAATCAAGAAAAGTAGGAATGGTTGAAAAAAGAACATATAAAATAAAAATGGTTATTAGTGAATAGTACCAATTTGAAAATAAATTTTTTTTAAGCCAAATTTTTATATTTTCCATATTTTTTTATCTTTCAACTAAAGCTATTTTTTTATTATACCAATTTAAAATAATAGAAATTATCAAACTGATAGTCAGATAAGTCATCATGACTATAAAAATTATTTCAATTGCTTTACCTGTTTGAGATAAAGCTGTGCCTGCAAAAACACCTGTAAGGTCCGGATACCCAATAGCAGCAGCTAATGAAGAATTTTTTGTTAAATTTAAATACTGATTAGTGGTTGGCGGAATAATAACTCTCAAAGCTTGTGGTATAACAATTAATTTTAAAGTTTGTGAATTATTAAAACCTAGAGATTTTGATGCCTCCTTTTGACCTTTACTAATGGCTAAAATTCCAGCTCTAACATTTTCTGCTATGAATGCGGATGTATATAATGACAAGGAAAATAATAGAGCTAAAAATTCAGGAACTAGTTTAACTCCACCTAAATAATTAAATATTCCAAAATTTTTAACTAATTTAGGATACTCAATTGTTATTTTTACATCTCCTAATAAGGCAAATATTATTGGAAAAATAATAACTAAAAGTAAAAAAATTTTAAATACCGGTATTACTTTAGCGCTTTCATAGAAAACTTTTGTAGCATAGTATCTTAAAAAAAAAGTGACAGCTAAGGCTAAAATAAAACCGTAAAAGATAAAAACGAAGTTACTAAAAATAAATTTTGGGATATAAAAACCTTGAAGATTTATTGTTAAAAAATTTAAAATAATTACGCTTTTTTCAGTACTTGGCAGAGATCTAATAACAACGAAATACCAAAAAAAAATCTGCAGAATAAGCGGTAAATTTCTAAATAACTCAACGTAAATTAAGGACAATTTATTTAGCATCCAATTTGTTGATAATCTGGATATGCCAACAATAAAGCCTAAAATGGTTGCAAAAATTATTCCAAAAAATGCCACCAATAATGTGTTTAATAACCCAACTAGATAAGATTTTGCGTAGCTAGAAGATCCATCATAATTAATCAAACTAAACTGAATATCAAAACCTGCATTATTACTTAAAAAATCAAATCCAAAATTTAAATTTCTTGAGTCTAAATTTATTTCAGTATTTTTGGAAAAAAAATAAACAATATAAATAATTAATAAAATTAAAAAAACTTGGGGTAATAGGTTAAGTGGCTGTAAATTTTTTTTTAAAGTTGTTTTAAACTGGGACGTTAAAAACATGCTGATGATTTTTAAAGGGCCGAATAAATCGGCCCTTTAATTAAATAATTTTAAAAAATTATCTTACAGGAGGAGCGTATAAGATTCCACCTTTTCTCCAAGAAGCGTTCAAGCCTCTAGCTAAACCCACAGGTGTTTTTGGTCCAACATTGGCTTCATAACTTTCGCCATAATTTCCAACTTGTTTGATGATATTATAACTCCAAGTATTTCCTAAACTAAGATTTTTACCAGTTTCACCCTCAAGACCTAACAATCTTTTAATTGCTGGATCCTCTGTCGTTTTTAGAGAGTCGATATTAGCCTGAGTAATTCCGTACTCCTCTGCCTCTATCATTACGTTTAAAGTCCATCTTACAATGTTTGCCCAATTTTCATCATTTCCACGAACAACTGGTCCTAGTGGTTCTTTAGAAATTGTTTCTGGCAAAATTATGTGATCAGCAGGATTTTTAGTTTTTGTTCTATTTGCCGCTAAACCAGATTTATCAGTTGTATAAACATCGCAACGGCCCGCATCATATGCAGCTACCGCTTCATCAGCTTTTGTAAAAGCAACTGGTTCGTACTTTAATTTATTTGCCTTAAAATAATCTCTAAGGTTCAGTTCTGTAGTAGTGCCAGTTTCAACGCAAACTTTTACGTTATTTAATTTTTTTGCTGAGTTGATGTTTGCAGCTTTTCTAATCATGAAACCTTGTCCATCATAAAAATTAGTTGCAGGAAACTCTAAAGCAAGTCCACCATCTCTTGATAATGTCCAAGTTGTATTTCTAGCTAGAACATCGATGTCACCAGCTTTTAAAACTTCAAATCTGTCTTTTGCACTTAAAGGTGTATATTTAACTTTAGTTGCATCTCCAAGAACAGCGGCTGCGATAGCTCTACAAACGTCAACGTCTATACCAGTCCATTTTCCTGATGCATCAGCATTAGAAAATCCCGGCACACCTTGTGATACACCACAATTTAGAGAACCACGTTTTACAACGTTTTCTCTAGTTTGATTTGCATTAGCGCTAAAAGTTGCAAATATAAAAGTTGCAACAAAAGCTAAAATAGCAAATGAATTAGTTGTAATTTTTTTCATTTTTTTATTTTTAGTTAAGTTTAATCGTTGTTTTATACTTAAATTAAAAACTAGTTAAAAGCCTATTTTTCTCATTAACAATCTATAGTTGTACTAATAAACTTTTCAATCAATTGTTTTCTAATTTTTCTATTTTTTTTTAAATTATATTCAAATTGCATAGCACTCTTTTTTGATTGTAATTTTTTTTTATAAATTAAAATCCATCTTCTTCCCCTCGTAAATTTAGCGCCTTTACCGGAATTATGAAGTTGAAGTCTTTTTCTTAAATTATTAGTCCAACCTACGTAACTAATAGTTTTACGATTTTTTATATTTAAAATTAAATAAACAAAAAAATTCTCTTTCACTATAAGAAAAATTTTTTTTCAATTTTAAATTTAGTATTGTGAATTAATGCTTTAATAAAAGAATTTATTAGGGGTAGTTCTTTACTGGTAAAATCATTAATAATTTTTTTTCCAATGTCAAAAATTAAATCTGCGCCTTCAACTGTTTCATTTGGCATTTTATTTTTTTTTGCATTTCTATAAGTTAATCCCATCCCAATAAATTTACCCATTTTTGAATTTCTTCCACCAGTGCAGCTTACATATAAATCACCAATACCAGCTAAATCCATTACAGTAGACTCTTGACCACCTATTTTTTTTATAAAATAACGCATCTCTTTTATTGATTGATTAAATAATGCTGCAGCAGTATTTAGATTTTTATTATCCTTTATATTTTTTAAATTCATACCCATAGATGTTCCAACTATCATTGAGTAAATGTTTTTAACTCCACCACAAGCAGCAACACCAATTAAATCACTTGAACATTTAATTTTATAGTAAGAAGTACTTATCATTTTTGATAAATTTTTAACTACTGAAATATCTCTATTTGCAAAGACAACATTTGTAAAAACTCTTTTTGATAATTCAGCAGCTAAACATGGTCCTGCTGCGACTGAAATTTTTATATTTTTAATTTTTTTTTTTAATAAAAAGTTTTTAATTACATCTGGATACACCTCATATTTATTTTTATTGATTCCTAATCCTTTAGTTAAAATTAAAATTTGCTGATTTTTTTTAATTTTTGTGAGCTGATCACATGCCCATTTGAATCCTTGAGAGCTTATGCCAAGGACTATTAAATCTGCGTTCTTAAGCAAACTGCTAAAGCTTTGAAATTTATAAAGTTTTACATTTTTTGGTATTTTAGATTTTAATACTGGATGAACGAATTTGTTAGATTTAAAAATATCAATAAAATTATCCTCTAAATGAGTACCTACAATTGAAACCTGATGATTATTATCACTACAAGGAAAGGCAAAAGCAGTACTCATTGAACCTGCTCCTAAAATTAAAATATTTGCCATAATATATTAAATTGGCGCGCCCTAAAGGATTCGAACCTCTGACCCTCGGTTTAGAAAACCGATGCTCTATCCAGCTGAGCTAAGGGCGCAACTAAATTTAGACCAGTTTTAACAATTATTTTTTTTTAATCAATTTGTTAATAATTTAGGCTCTCATTATAGCAATAGATGTATCAAGCATTCGATTAGAAAAACCCCACTCATTATCATACCAAGCTAATACCTTAACCAGCCTTCCGTCGCTTGATACTCTTGTTTGAGTTGAGTCAAAAACACAAGAATAAGGGTTATGATTAAAATCAATAGATACTAATGGTTCGGTGTTGTACTGAATAATATTTGCGTAACTACTTTTTGCTGAAGATTTAATAATTTCATTAATATCTTTAGTAGATGTTTTTTTCTTTGCCACAAATGTCAGATCAACCAAAGAAACATTGTTGGTTGGAACTCTTACTGAAAGTCCATCTAATTTACCTGCTAACTCCGGTATTACCAGTCCAATAGAATTTGCAGCGCCAGTCTTTGTTGGTATCATTGACAAAGCTGCAGCCCGCGCTCTTCTTAAATCATTATGATAAGCATCATTTAGCACCTGGTCATTTGTATAAGCATGAATTGTATTCATAATACCAGTTTCAATACCCAAACTATCATTTAACACTTTAGCAATTGGGGCTAAGCAATTAGTAGTACAAGAGGCATTTGAAATAATTGTGTGTGTTTTTTTTAAAATTTTATGATTTACTCCATAAACTATAGTCGCATCAACTTCTTTTCCTGTACCAGGTGAATATCCAGGACCAGAAATTAAAACTTTCTTTGCTCCAGCATTAATATGTAATTGCGCATCATCTCTTGAAGTAAAACGACCAGTGCATTCTAAAACTAAATCAACTCCTAATTTTTTCCATGATGGTAAATTTTTTGGATCTTTCTTATTTAAAACCTCAATTTTATCTTTATTAATAAAAATATAATTCTCCTTAGATTTTACTTCTTCATTAAATTTACCATGTGTAGAGTCATATTTTAATAAATGTGCATTATCTTCAGCATTACCAGATCCATTAATGGCAATAATTTCTAAATCATGTTTTTTTTTATTTTCATAATGAGCTCTTAGAATTGTTCTACCAATTCTACCAAATCCATTAATGGCGACTTTAATTTTCATAATTAATTAATACCTAAAGATTTTAGTTTTCTATGTAAAGCACTTCTTTCCATTCCAATATAATCTGCAGTTTTAGAAACATTTCCATTATGTCTATTAAGTTGAATTTCAAGATAATTTTTTTCAAACTTTTCTCTTGCTTCCTTAAGAGGAAATTGAAAAGCATCTTCAGTTTTATTTTCCCTTACTGATGAAATTTTTAATGACTCAGATAAAATTTTATCTACATCCTCATTTTTACCAGACGCTAAAATAACAACTCTTTCAATTAAATTTCTAAGTTCCCTAACGTTGCCAGGCCAGTCATAATCGTAAAAAACTGCATTTTTTGAATTAATAGAAATAGGTTTAAAACCATTAGTATCAGAGATTCGTTTAATAAAATAATCGACTAATAAAGGAATGTCTTCCTTTACATCTTTTAGATAAGGAGTTTGTATTGGAATTACATTTATTCTATGAAAAAGATCCTCTCTAAAATTCCCACTTGCAATCTCTTCTTTTAAATTTTTGCTGGTAGAAGACATAACTCGAATGTTAACACTAATTTCATTTGCACCATTTACTCGATGAAATTTTTGATCAGATAATACTCGTAAAATTTTTCCTTGCGTTTGTAGAGGTACATCTGAAATGTTATCAATTAATAAAGTGCCATTATTAGTTTTTTCAAAAATACCTGAAATAATTTTATCGTTATTTTCAGATCCAAATAATTCAAAATCAAAATGATTAGGATCTAAAATAGCGCCATTCACGACTTTAAAAGAATTATTAGATCTTGATGAGGCTTCATGAATAAGTCTTCCTACTAATTCTTTTCCAGATCCTGCGGGACCAAAAATTAAAATTCGGCTATCAGTTTTTGAAAACTTTTCTATAGAATTTCGCAATTTTACAAGCGTCGATGAATTTCCAATTAATTCATTGGATAAATATAAATTTTTTTTTAAAGACTTATTTTCTTTTTTTAAAGATGAATTTTCAAGTGCTCTATTAACAAAATTCAGTAATCTATCTTTATTAAATGGTTTTTCTAAAAATTCAAAGGCACCATGTTTTATAGAATCTACGGCAATTTGAATATTTGCATGTCCCGATATCATTATAACTGGAAGATCAGCGTCTAATGACTTGATAAATTTTAATATATGTATTCCATCTCTATTTTTTTCATCCAGTAAAACATCTAGAATTACTAAATCAGGTAATTTTTTTTTAATTTCTGATAAAGCTTTTTCAACCGTATCGGCTTCGCGGACAAAAAAATTGTTTTCTTTCAAGATTTCATGAACAGCAAATCTTATATCTTTTTCATCATCAATTAATAAAATTTCACTAGTCATTGATTGCTTTTAATACTTAGTATAATTTTTGCTCCATCGTTCTTTTCAAGAAATTTTAAATCACCACCGTGTTCAAATAAAATCTTCGAAGCTATTGATAATCCAAGACCTGATCCGTACTTTTTAGTTGTGGTTAGTGGTGCTACTAAATCTTTGGGTGTAGATTTAAAACCTACCCCATTGTCATCGATAATAATATTTATAAACTCGTTATCATCTTTAACCTCTATATTAATTAAACCTTGAAAATTTTTATCTACTTCTTGCTTTTCATGTATAGACTCTAACGAGTTTTTAATAATATTTACTAAAACTCTTGAAATTTGATCTAAATCAAACTCTATAAAAACTTTTTCACTTTTATATTCTAAATGAAATGTCACATTTTTTTCTGATAAATTGTATAAATTAATATTATCTTCTATTAATTTTTTTAAATTATTTATTTTTTTTATAGGAACAGGCATTCTTGCAAAATCTGAAAACTCGTTAGCTAAATTTCCGATATCTTGAACTTGTCTTGATATAATATTTAAATAATTTTCAAAGTCTTGTTTATCAAGGTTTATTTGTTTAAGGTATTTATCTTTAATTCTCTCCAAAGAAAGTGTAATTGGTGTTAATGGGTTTTTAATTTCATGGGCAAGTTTTTTTGCTACCATTTCCCAAGCTTGATACCTTTCTGTTAAAGCAATTTTATTTTTTTGAATCTTAATTTCTTCTGTCATTATATTAAAAGTATTATATAATTTTTTGAAATCATCATCTTCTTTTTCATCTTTTAATTTCACATTCAAATTTCCACTAGAAACTTCTTTAGCTGCATATATTAATTTGACAATTGGCTTTGAAATTTTGTTTGCAATATTAATTGCATAAACTGCAGAGATTAAAATTAACGAGCTAACTATTACAATATAAACTCCTGCAAAAGTTATTTGAAGCCCGAGTTTATTAGATTTTAATTTATAATAAAAAGTAGAAGCTTCACCAGTATTTTTTAAAAAATTTACTGTTTCAGCATCAACATATCGAATTGCATATAAAAGAATATTTTCATTTAATTTTATTAAAGCGTTAGTTTGATTTTTATTTGCATCAGAAATTAGTATTGTTTGTCCATTATTGGCCATATCAATAAATGTTTTTAATGGTGGTACAAAATTATTTTTGTTAGTGAAAGATGTTGATAATAAAAGAACTCCATCATTATTAATCAAGTAGGACTCTTCAATTTTACGAAATCTCGATTGTTGATCAAAATAATTTTGGAATAATGGTTTATTATCGGTATATAAATTTAAATTTCTATTAAGATCACTTGCCATTGCCAAAATTTCTCCCTTAATAGAATTTTGATTTTCTTCAAGATAATTTCTAGCAACTTCTACTGAATTATTTACAACATCGTTTACTTTCTTATCAAACCACTTTTCAATACCAAGATTAAAAAGCATTAAAGAAAAAACTGCTATAAAAATTGCTGGAATTGCTGTTACAAAAATAAAATATCTTATAAAATTTAAATTAGTACTTAGACCTGTAAGTATTTTAGATTTGTAAAAAAAAACAATAAGTTTTCTAATTATTAAAAAAAACAATAAGCATATAATAATAACGTTTATTACTAATAAGATTTGAATATTAATTTCATTTAACTCAACAAAACTTGTGCCAGAGAAAGTGTATAGAGTGAAAATTCCAAAAATGATTGAAAGAAAAGTGCTAAGGTATAAAACTAAATTTGAACTTAATATTTTTTTAATCATTATATATGAATTATTGCGCTATTATTTTAGCAGCTGGCAAAGGTCATAGATATTTAAAAACTATACCAAAGCAATATACAGTACTTGATAATGAGTTAATAATAAATCACTCTCTTAAAATATTTTCTGAAATAAATTCAATAAAAAAGATTATTTTAGTAGTTAATAAGCCCGATTTTAATAAATTTAGAACTCAAATTTTTAAAAATAAAAAAATTGAAATAGTTCAAGGAGGAAAAGAAAGAAAGAACTCAGTATTTCTTGCTCTTAATAAAATAAAAAATAGTAATTATAAAAAAATTATAATTCACGATGCGGCAAGACCCTTTCTTAAAAAAGAACTTATTAATAAAATTATTAAATTATCAAAAAAACATGAAGCAATAATACCATGTGTATCAAATACTGACACGATAGTTTATAAAAATAAAATTTTAGATAGAAAAAAAGTACTTTCTATCCAAACTCCACAATGTTTTTCTTATAAAAAAATATTTTTACTACATAAAGAATTTATAAACAATAAATTTAGCGATGAATCCTCTTTATTTTTTTTTAAAAATCTAAAAGTAAAAATAATAAAAGGTGATCATGACAATATTAAAATAACTTTAAAAAAAGATTATAATTTTGATAACCAAATTTCTTATGGTATCGGTTATGATATTCATAGATTGGAAAAAAATTATAAATTATACTTAGGGGGGATTAAAATTCCGCACCCTATGGGAACTGTTGGACACTCAGATGGGGACCCTGTAATCCATGCATTGGTTGATGCTTTATTGGGATCTAAAAAATTAGGTGATATTGGAACTTTATTTCCAAATAATCAAAAATTTAAAAATAAAAAATCAACTTTTTTTTTAAAAAAAATAATTAAATTATTTAAAGAGAAAAAATATGTAATTAACAATATTGATATTAATATTATTTTACAAAAACCAAATCTAAAAAATTATAAAAAGATTATATCTGATAATCTTGCTAAAATTTGTAATATTGCTAGTAAAAAAGTAAGCGTTAAAGCAAAAACGACCGATAGACTTGGCAACATCGGTAAAAATAAATCAATTGCTTGTGAGGTAATTACAACTGTATCCAATGTTTAAATTGAATAAAAAAATTTTTACTTTGTTTGGAATTGGTTTTTTACCAATTTCTGGAACTATGGGGTCACTAGTGGCTATATTTTTTTATTATATATTTTACAATTACCTCAATCTTTTAAGTTTTATTTTTTTCATTATTTTTATTTTTTTTTATTCAATTTTTTTTTTAAATAAGTCATTAAAACAATCCTTTTCATCATCTGACCCAAAAGAAATTGTAATAGATGAATTTATTGGTCAATCAATTCCACTAATATTATGTGAAAACAATTTTTTTTTAATAATATTATCTTTTTTACTATTTCGCTTATTTGATATTACGAAACCTTGGCCAGCGAGCTATTTTGATTTAAAAGTTAAAAGTGCAAACGGTGTATTAATGGATGATATTATCGCTGGATTATACACATTCTTTCTAATTTATTTATGGGTATAAATCATCAAATTAAAATCTTAAACGAAGAGCTAAAAAAAAAAAAATTAAAAATCTCAATAGCCGAATCTTGTTCTGGTGGACTAATTAGTTACAATTTAACAAAATTACCTGGGTCATCAAAATCCTTTATAATGGGAGTTGTCTGTTATTCAAATGAATCAAAAATTAAATTTCTTAAACTAAAAAAAAAAAAATTATTAAAATATGGAGCTGTAAGCATAGAGACTTGCAAACAAATGTGTAAAAATTTACTTAAAATTTCAAAATCTAATATTGCTGTATCAATTACTGGTATAGCTGGGCCCGGTGGAGGTACAGTTAAAAAGCCCGTTGGGCTTGTTTACATAGGAATAGCTAGTAAAAAAAAAATTGAGATCAATAAGTTTATTTATAATAAAAAATTATCAAGGGTTAACATTCAAAAAGAGGTTCTAAAATCTACATTAAAAATTATTAATGATCATATTAGCATTTTATAGTTTCTCTTGCTTGTTCTTCAAAAGATTTTAAAATTTTTTCAAAGCCATAATTAAAAAATTTTTTAAACAAAATATTAATAATAGGATTTTTTAGTTCTATATCTATAAAAAAAATTACATTACACGAATTTTTATTAATCTCTTTAAATTCCCAAATATTAAGTAACTTTTTAATATTACCATTAATAGAAGTTACTTCGATTTTGGAATTTTGATCATCATAAAGAACTTTACTTGTGTAAATATCTCTAAATGACTTAAAACCTATTTCTAAGTCAGCTATAATTTCTTGATTTTTTTTATTTTTACTAATCGAAAGAATCTTTGAGTCTACACACCAAGGTAAAAAATTTTTATAATCGTCAATTTTTAAGACTAATCCTATAAGATCTTTTTTTGAATAATTGAATTTTTTTATAATTTTTTTTACTGGCAATTTAAATTAATTTGTTAATTCTTTTACTTTTTAAAATCTCAAAATC
>Ga0214917_10004709_pt1 | contig 14983 bp, 6 predicted proteins | sample LL_1208_BB_MetaG_FD_177983 | JGI IMG/M metagenome (GOLD analysis project Ga0214917, IMG submission 177983) | Freshwater microbial communities from Lake Lanier, Atlanta, Georgia, United States - LL_1208_BB | ecosystem: Environmental > Aquatic > Freshwater > Lake | place: USA: Georgia | collected... | reverse complement strand
AGCTCCACAATCCGGTCCGTCAGCCGGAACGTCTTTCCCGTCCCCGCCGAAGCGGTGATGCGAAGATGGGACAGTCGGACGCTCATGGCTCCACCTCCAAGGCCTTTTCTTCAATGAACCGGCCCAGCCCCAGCTCTTCAAAATCGTCGTAATCCGCCTTCACCGCCAACCGCTCCCACTTGCCTTTCCGGATCCAGTCCAACACCGCATTGCTTCGGAACTCCTGCGCCGCCTCCTGCGCGCATTTTCGCGCCGACTCCCTTTCCTCCCCCGTCAAAACCAGAGGCTTCCAGCCGATCTCCGCCAGTTCCTCCCCCAGATAAAAATATCCCGCCTGGGCCGGCCGGCCCTCCCCCGCCACCCCCTCCAGATACAACGGCAGCTGCAGGTTGATCCAGCAGACAGGACTCACCTTCCCTTTCTTGTCAGCCCGCCCCAGCCGCGCGTACTCCGGAGAACGCGCAAACAGCACCTTCCGGTGCCCGGCAAAGTGGTACGCCGCTGCCTCCTTCTCCCGCCCCGTCTTGTAATCCACCACCCGCAAGCCGTGCTCCGGATGCTCGTCGATCCGGTCCGCACGACCCCGCACCCAAAATCCTTCCAACCCGATGGAAAAACAGCGCACCTTGTCTTTTCGACCGGGCAACTCCCGCTCCTCGCCCAGCGGCGTTTCGGTCGACCGGATTCTCCACCCCTGCTTCACCAACTCCGCCTGCTCCTCCGCAAAACGTTTCAGCCGTTCCCGCCCCGATTCCCTCTGCAAATCCAGATTCAGCCGCAACGCTCCCGCCTCCTCCCAGGGGAGAAACTTCGCATCCCAGGCTGCGCGCACCTGCTCGTAAATCCTCCCGGCATCGTCGCACTGCCGCATGACGGAATCCTCCCCAAACGCCCCGAGAACCTCATGCATCCAGGTCCCGAATCTCCGCCCGTCCAGACCCGGCGCCGGCTCCTCCCCCGGACGCCAACCCAACCGGCGGGAGAGATAAAAACGCAGCGGACACGCCAGAAACGCCGAAAAGTCGGTCACGTGGAGCAAGTCCGTCCTGCCGTCCTTGGGCGGAAGCGGGATCCGCAGTTTGTGCCGTTGGAACGCCTCCCTGGCGTTGCCCGTCTCCTTTGGCTCCGACTCCATCGCCAGCTTCTCCACCCGCTTCACCAGCTCCTTGTCCGGCACCCGAAAGAGCAGGCGCGCCGGCTTGAGCGGTTCCCCCGCCTCGCCGTTTTGCGCCGTCAGCACCACCAAACCGCCTTTCTTTCTTCCCGCCTCCATCCCGTGCAGGAGACACAGGTCGCGGGCATGCAGGAATTCCCGGTCGGGCAGACCCAGCTTCCGTCTGGCCGGCTCCGTCAGCATCGCCTCAGGCGCGATTCCCCGAGGCAGCAACCCCTCGTTCATTCCCGCCAGAATGAGAAGTTCCGCATCCTCCCCAGCCGCATCCAGCCAACCCTCGATCTCCACGGCACCCCTCTCCTTCTCCTGCGTCCATGCCCCGCCCAAGGCGCCAAGCAACTCCACCCAACCGGCCAGCCCAAGTTCCCGCCCCGTGCCCGACTCCGCCTCAGTCAACGCCTCGTCGATCGACTTCGCCGCCTCCACCTCCCCCCGGCTCTCCTCCAGCTCCCTCTCCCCGTACATCCCCAACAGCAGCGCCCGGAGCTCTTCCGGCCAGTCCTTGCCCTTCAAGGCCTGCCGCAGCTTGGCCAGACGGCGCAAAACCGGAACCACCGTGACGGCCACGGACCCTGCCGGCATCCGCAGGGAGGATTCCAGATCCGCCTCCATCGTGGCGTAGCCCGATTCCGACCAGTCCCTCAGCCAGGCCACCGGGCCCCCGGCAACCTTCCCCTCCTGCAAGATCCACCGAAGGAAATCAGGCTGGTGGAGCAGCACATCCATGGAGCGGAAGGAACCCTCCCGGCAAAGATCCGCCAGATCCCGCAGGAGTTTTCGCATCGAATGTTCCTCCAGCGGATGCCCGGCCGCCAGGTAGGCCTTCCCGCCCGCCTGCTGAATCTTTCCGGCCACATCCCGCCCCAGCACCGCATCGTCCGCCACCACCGCCGCCTTGCCCGGATTTTTTTTCGAAAACAGTCCCGCCAGATGCTCCACCACCGCCTGCGCGAGATCCAACCCGTCGCGCCGGAGTTCCGGTTCGACCTCCGCCAACATCTCCTTCTTTTTCCAGAAATCCTCCCTCGCCCGACCGTGACCATCAAACCCCGACGAGGCTTCGGCCTCCGACAAGCCTGGCGCCCAAACCAAAATTCCCACCTCCACTCCCTTTTGGCCGATTGCGGCCAGTGCCTTCAGCGCCAAGGGAGAAACGTCCACCACCCCAGCCAGGATCACTCTCCGGATCCCCTCCGGCAACACGGGCTCCTTTGCCCGGGCCAGCTCCGCTTCCTGGGGACAGCGTTTGCCGCGGTCCTGCAAACGTCGCAGGTAGCGTCGCTCCAGCTCCGCCCAAGCAGCCCAACGTTCCGCGTCCTCCGGCGCGTCGATCTTTCCGACCGCCTCCGCCATCGTCAGGCCCGCCTTGGCCGTCTCCGCGGCCAGCCGGTGCAAACCCAGGCCCAGATCCGTCCGGCCTCCCGGATCGATCCGTTTCCAACCCGCCTCATGGACCAAGCCCTCCTCCACCGCCATCACCGTCTCCACCCATGCGGCGGCCGACTGCAGGGCCGTGGCCACCGCCGGATCCTGCCCTTTGGTCAGACCAGCCGGCGTGCCCGTGCGGGGAGGAAGAAGGATGGCGTCCTGCTCCCGGGCTGCCTGGGCCAAACGATCGACGATCCGACGGCCGGTCTGGGCGGTCATGGTCAGGATCATGGTATCCTCGAAAGACAGGAGACCGCCCTCCGGTTTCCGCCCGGCCAAGAGACGGGACGCCACCGCCGACGGCATCGTCTCCTTGGCGGTCAGAAAACAAATCCGGCTCATCGTGAAAAACCTACCTGATCACCTGGGACATCCGTAGTCCTTTGTTAGGTGGTAAACCATTTAGTTTTTAGTTATGGAGCAAGGTTTCGGCCAGATTCCTTTCTTCCATAACTAAGGACCAATCAACTAAACGAATGCCCAACCGCCTTCAGCCTTTCCGTCGCCTGGCCCGTGAACGTCTTGCGCTGATGTTAACGAAAGCCATGCGTTCCACCGTCCATTTTCACATGCGCGTTCACGAAAAACCAAAACTCCGGCCAGAGCCTACCAGGAAGAAATAAACATCATCATGTCAAAATACTGCCGACCAAACCTGCTGAGCCGCATCCCTCCCTTTCCGTCCGCCTCGACCAGGCCGCGGCAGTAGTACTTGCCCTCGTTCGGCCGGCCAGGATTCGCCACCAACTCCGGTTCCGCCACGGGCAGGGCCGAGGCCCGCACCTTCAACGGCAAGCCCCACGGAGTCATCTCGATCTCCCACGATTGGGCTCCCGTGCAGTTTTCCTCCACCTGTACCCAATCGGTCCAGGCAACCCGGGATTTCGGCGCCGGGACACGCACAACGAATCCCCCCGGCTGCGCCGCCAGCGCTTCCTGCCAGGTCTTCGGCTTCCCTTCGTGGGCCGCCTGGAGCAAAGGCACCGGATCGATGCCCATGAGGTTCAACCCATGCCACTCCCCGTGCCGGTTCGGTTCCCACAACCGGCCGGGCTTTTTCACCCGGACCCACTCGTCGAACTTCGCGTTGATCAGGAAAACGACCTCGAGATGCAGGTGAGCCCGGGAAAGCTCCAGCCCCGGCCCGGTCCAACCCAGAATGCCCAGTTCCTCGCCGGCTTTGACCGGTTGCCCCACCTGGACGGCGGTGGAGGCCAGATGGGCATAGACCGTAAACACGGGCAGACCTCCCCAATCGTGTTTCACGATTACCTGCTTTCCGTAATCGGAAATCGCCTCATTGTCGTTGACCCGCACGACCACACCGTCCGCGCAGGCTCGGACGGGATCGAGCGGCTCGCCCCGGGCATCGCGCCGGAGGGGACGGATATCCACTCCCTTGTGGAAGCGTTCGAAAATGCGGGCCGGTTCCGGCTCGGAGGTGCGGGTGAAGCCGAACATGCCCGAGACCAGCCGTCGGCTGATGGTGGGCTGATAGAACTTCTTCGGTTGGTCCGCAAAGAGGTAGCGGTTTTCCGTCGGCAACTGCCAAGAGATTCGGTCGGTGGGCACATTGGTTTGTCCGATGGTCGTCTCGGCGAGCAGCACGAAAAGGATGGGTAGGGACGCCTGGCCCAGGCGTCCGAAGAATCCAAAACCGATGGACTTACAACTTGGACGAGTCGACGACTCGTCCTTACCGAACTTCGAATTTCGGCATCTCACCCATCCCTTAATCTTGCTCCTAATCCTCATCCCAGGCGCACTATCGCGCCTTCAGGGTGACTGTGCCGCTTCTCAACGCGATGAAATTTCCCTGCTTCATGGCGCCCAGCACCGTTACCTGAACCTGGTCGCCTCCCTTTAACTGCCGAACTTTTCGGGGCAGCTCTTCCAGGGTCCGGGCCGGCACCTGCCCCAATCCCACCACCAGCATGCCCTTCTGGATTCCGGCGGTGGCGGCCGGGCTGTTCTTTTCCACTCCCGTCACCAGGAGTCCGATGCGGCCTTGGTACCCCAGCTGCAGGGACTCATTCGGGCTGCAGTCCTTTAACTCCAATCCGAATTTTTCCTTCAGGGCCACCGCCGCGGAGCGTTCGGGAGGAGCCTTGATCTTGCCTTCCACAATGGCAATGGCCTCTTCCACCCAACGCTTCACCCGCTCGCCGGGAATGGCAAAACCGATGCTTTCCACCGGAAGATTCTGGGCAACGGACATTTTGGCCGAGCTCAACCCCACCAGATCCCCTTCGCCGTCCACTAGCGGTCCACCGCTGTTGCCCGGGTTGATCGCCGCGTCGGTCTGGAGCAGACCTTCCATGGTGAGATCGCCGATTGTCAGGGTCCGGTCCTTGGCGCTGAGGATGCCGGCGCTGACGCTGTTCTCATACCCAATGGGGTTGCCCAGCACCAAAACGGTCTGACCGAGCAAATTGGGGGAAAGTTTTTCCAGCCCCAAATACGGCAACGGCTCGGGGGCGTTGACCTTGAGCAGGGCCAGATCCTGAAGATCGTCATCGCGAAGCAGGACAGCCTCATAATCTTTGCCGTTCACCAGCGTGACGCGGATTTTGGGGTTCACCTCCCGGTTGGCGACGTGTTGGTTGGTGACGATGTAGCCGTCGGCGCTGACAATCAGTCCGGAACCGAGGTTTCGCACCGGAGTCTGCAGGAGACGGTTTCCCCGGGCCATCCCGCCCCCAAAGTAGCGTTCGAAGAAAATATCCCGGGGATCGCGTACCTCCTGGGTCACCACCCCTTCCGTGTAAATGTTCACCACTGCCGGCCGCACTTTTTCGACCGCTTTCACGATGGGCTCGTCCTGAGGGGGCAAAGCCAAGGCGGCAACGCAGCCCGCCATTAGAATCCAACCGAAAAGCTTCATAATCATTTTTTAAACCCTTTTTCCAGCCAAACAAGTGTGGCGGGAGCGGGCTGCCTAACCATTCCTTTCGAATCCGCCCGCTTGGGTAGGGCGGCGTCTCCCCACGCCGCCTCGATGGAAACTTGATGTTCCGAGCTGGCATGAAACGGCTAAACGCCTGGCCGCTCTACCTGATCTGAAAGCTATTACTCTCCCTGCATACCGCCCGAACGTGCCTTCACAAATTCCACCATGGAACATTCGCTACACGGCTTCGCCCGGCAGAAATCCTTGTAGATCTGGAGAAGGCCTTCCCGGGCCAGATGGGTTCGCACGTCCGCAGGGGGGAACGGAACTCCTAACAGCCGGACCGAGGCTGAACGAAGTAGGCCGGCATCCCCCCCCGCCGGCCAACTTTCCATGCGCCCTCCTAACTCCGACTCCAAAAGCTCCGTCAGTGGAGCCAAAACCTGGAATAGAAGAGCCACGGCCCGGTCGGTTCCAATCAGCTTGGAGGACGAAGATAGAATACGCCCATCCCAACCTGCATGGTGATCCCAAAAGCCATCCGAGCTCGATCTCAGGACCGCGAGGAAGCAGTCTGCATCTCCCTCCCGAACTGACCCCACAAGCCTTTGCCAGACAACAGGATGGGAAAGAGAAGCCAACGCGGCAAGTCGTCGGTACGGCGAATTGTTGGGCCGCGTCCCCCCAAGCCGCCAGCTACTGCCGGGAAGAATAAAGGGCTCCCAAGCCCCACGTTGGCGCCACCATGCCTCCCAAAGGTTCCGAACTAGGGGCAACGCCCGTTCGCTGACCTCGCATCGCGTAGGATCAGGCAAAAGACCCGCAGCTCCGTAAAGAACAGCAGCCCTATCCACCGGATCAGGAATCCTCAGCAGTTTCTGGATCGGCACGGCCCGGGCCAACGAAGCAAACGCTTCCCTGTTTTCAGAAAAGCCCAAGCCCTCCGCCAAGGCTACCCAGACGGCCTGCTCATAACCCAGGGAGACCACCCGGGCCTGGGCCAAGGAGCGGCGCTGTCGTAGCCGATGCCATCCGGCTTCCTCAAGAATTTCCCTCAACTTCTCGGGCGGAAGTGACAGGAGAAGCGGATGGCAATGCCCGGGCTTTTCCCCGGCCAGGATTTGCGCAGGAGGTGCGCGGAAGAGAGATATCAACTCTGTCAGCGGGGCGGAGATTTGATGTTCCAAGGCAATCTGACGGATGCCGCGCCCGGGCGAATCGGACCATGCCGGGTTCATCTGCCAGAAAACGTGCAGAAGGACATTCCGATAAGCGGGATTGGCGGAATGCTCATGGGCCGACCAATCCGAGGAATGACGGTGGAGCTCCACGTCACCGGTGAAGGTGTGCCCATCGTTGGTGGAAAAAGTGGCACCCTGGAAATCGGGGCCGGCCCGGCGGTTCCAGATCCCGGGGTGGTGCAACCGAATCGACTCCCCGGCCAGAGTGATCAGCGGATTCCGGACCAGCTGCTCAAACCAGATCCGCTGGAGGATGGATTCCGACAAAATGGGTGCCGGCTCCTCCCGAAGAAGATTCGCCCGAACCCACCGCCGATAGCCGAGGCCCATCAGGATTAAACCACAAAAAACGGAAAAGGATGCGGCGTTTTTTTGGCGGGGCGAAAAAACCCAGAATCCAGTTGGGTAGGGCGGGCTCTCCGAGCCCGCCTCGATCAAGGCTGAAACTTTATAATTTCAAGAAGGCGGCCAAGGGACTGCCCGCCCTACCTAACCCTAATTCCCTCGGTCACCCCTTCTTCTATCTGCTAACTCCTATTTCCTTTCCCTCTATCGGCTCATAGTCCGCCCAATCTCTTAGGTCGTAATGCCACCACTCATCCGGCACACCGGAAAAGCCGGCGTTGAACATCGTGGCGCGCAGAATCCGGGCCCGCTTTGCCAACTCCTTCGGCACATCGGAAAAGTCCTCGTCCGCCTTGGCGTTGAACTCATCAAACTCACTGGGCATCTCCAGGATCTTTCCGGATGCATCGGCCAAGCTGAGATCGACGCTGGTCCCCCGCCGATGGCGGCTGATTTTGGAAGGGGGGGTCAAAAATTTTCCGTCCGGCCTGGCATTCCAGAGGGCCCGCTGGGCGGAAGCCGGTCGCCAGGCATCCCAGATCACCAACCGGTACCCGTGTTCCTCCAATTCCCGGGCTACCCGGCGAAGTTTTCGGATCGTCTCCTGCCGCAGATACGCCCTGGCCGCCGGATCGAGGATCTTTCCGGTGATGTTGTTCGTGGTGGCATATCGAAGATCCAGCACCACGCCGGGCACATTCTCCGGGGTGACCTCCACCAGCTGTTCATCGGGGGCGGCGATGGCCGCGGAAGCGAGAAACAAAAAGATCCAACGCATCAGGTGAAATTACACAAATCAACGGCCCAGGTCACGGTACGGACGCATGCCTCTTGAGGCTGGGTAGGGCGGGCTGTCCCAACCCGCCTCATCGGGTCTCCACGATCCATGCTTCAACGAGGCGGGCTCGGAGAGCCCGCCCTACCTTATCGCCCAGCAATCAATCTTCCGTCCACCTTCACGTTCACATTCACATCAACGTAAACGACCCCCGAAGCTTTTTTCTTTTCGGTACAGATCCCGCGACTATATCCACCCCATGCACAAATTCCTCCTTCCGGTCCTCGCCCTCACTCTGGCAACCACCACCCCCCTCCCCGCCCAGGAGACGGCCGAGAAGGCCCGGGAAATGACCAACAATCTGGAAAAAATCGAGGCCCTGATCGACAAGACCGTCAAAGAGCTCCGGGAAGCCGTCGACCAGCTCAACCGCATCGCCGCCGAATCCGACAAACCCCGTGACGCCTACGAGGACTTCACGGACCAGCTCAAGGACTATCAGGAAGTCCAGGAAACCCTCTCGGACCGCATCAACCACTTCCGCAAAGTGGCCGACGAGCGGTTCAAGGACTGGGAGTCCGACCTAGCCAAAATGGAGGGAGAACTCAAAAACATCAGCCAAGAGCGCATGAACAAGGCCAAGAAGGACTACGAGAACGTGGACAAGAAGGTGCGCACCATTGGCGCCAAATTGACCAAGGCCGTCGACAAGCTGCAGGAGGTCCAAAAGTATTTCACCACCGAGCTGAACGCCGCCTCCATCCAGGCCGCCAGCAAGGTCACGGATGCCGCCAAAAAATCCGCCGAGGAGGTCCAGCAGGCTCTCGAGGAAATGAAGTCGGATTACAAGCAGTTGAAAGCCGATACCTCGGAATCCCGTTCGAAAGAGTAAGAGATTTTAGTCTTTCGTGATGGAGGGAAATTTTAGCCTTCCTTCCGCCTTCCGATCTCGACCATTTCCCTTCATGGCTAACGGCTAAGCCGCCAACCCGCGACCGGACCCTAATTCGAAATTTTCAGCCGCAGGAACGCCTGATTGCCGGAGGCGGAAACCCGGACGGTCACTCGTTCCCACCCGTTTTCCAAAGGAATAGTGGCCACCTCTTGGGCCGCCACCCCCGCCCATGAACCCAGATTGGTGCTCTGCTGCACCTCGTACCACAGCCCATCCACCGCATACCGGCCGTCGACATAACTACCGCCCTCCGGCCGGCTGTAGCTGAACAGCATCTGCACGGAGGCTGGGCCCACACTCACACTGAGCGTGGTGATGCCACCCGACCCGGAGGACAAGGTCAGGGTAGGCTCGGCCAGTGCCATCGCATCAGGCACCGAGGCCGGTCCCATGCCTCCGCCTCCGGTTCCTGACCCGGTTCCATCTCCCGTGCCCACGCCACCTCCCAAGGAGCTGAAGTTGAGATAGCCCAGGATTTTTTCATCCGAGCCGTTGAAATCGTAAATCACATAGTATGTTCCCGAGGGCGTGGAGGTGGGCAGGCTCAAAGTCACCTGCGAGGGATCGATGCTGAGGACGGGTAGGGTGAACTCGCCCATCAGCGGCGTGGTGTTGACCAGCTTGAAGAGCTTCGTCGCCTGATCGAGGTTGGTTCCCACGACGGTCAAGGTCGGCACCGTCGTGCTGAACGGATAAGTCTCGTTGTGATAGGAGGCAAACAGCGGGCCCGTGGGCGCCGATTCTGCAGTCACCGGGACCTCCAGGGCCACCGTCACATAGTTGGCGGTGTCTGCCGGAGTGAAGGTCACGCCATAGCTGTTCGTTCCTGCCGGGGGAACGGTGGTGGGCACGCTCCAGGCGAACGTTCCCGGCACGCTGGCCCCGCCCCCGCTGAGGGTCGATGCGTTCAGGGTCTGGCCCGTGGTAATCGCAGTGGCCGTTGGCAGGGCAGTAATCGAAGGCGTGGCTCTGACCACCTCGATGGTACGAGTTGCCGCAAAGAGAAGGCCTGTTGTGCTGCTGGACCCGTACTCCACGAGATAGCCCAGCCGGTAGCTGGCACTGGAGCTGGTCTTGAGCGGCGCGTCGTTCCATTTGCCCGGAGACGTAGCACGGGTCCAGCCACCAATCACGAAACTCGTGGAATACGTCATCATCGCGTAGCTCTCATACGTCGTGGAGAATAGACCGGTGGACCAGCCGAAGTCATTCGGCTCTCCCGCACCCCAGTTGGAGTATTGCCCACTCACCGCACTTCCCCCGTTGCCCACGCCGTTCCAGAACAGCGTCCCGGCCTCCGGGCCGTCAAACCAGCGATACCCGGTTCCCGCCGTGTCTGACCCACCCAGCCAAGCATCCTTAGCCGCTTCCTGCAGCAGTCCGAGCAGGAAGGCGTTCTCCCCCGCCGAGGTCACGTTGGCCAGATAGCCCGCCACCCCGTTTATCTGGCGCGCCTTGGCGGCATTCCGGGCGGCCGGCCAGTCCGCCGTCGTGCCGACGTACTCATAGACGTGCCCGTTGGTGAAGGCGATGCCCGTGCCCAGCGCCATGGTGAGTACGCGATTGGTCAAGGTGCGGTTGGTGGTGGCCAGGACCACTTTGCGCAATGCCTCCTGGTAGCCGGCCAGGTTGGTCGTGCCGGACAGCCGGAGGGTGCCGCTGTTGGAGTTATAGGAAGCCGTGATCGGGCCGGTGTATCCGGACAGGGCCAAGCGGTCGCCGATCTGCCGCCCGGTAACGATTTGCACCGTTGCCGCCGAAAGGGCGATGGATGGACGTCCGAGAATCTGTAGGCCGGAATCCACCGCCACCTCGTTCGTCCCGACAGGCTGGTACGTCATCTCCGCCGGAGTCGCGGCCAGCTGCAGGGTCAGGGGTGGCGGCTCGCTCACCACCACCGTGCGAAACGCCTCGCCGAGGTTCCCGGCAGCATCCTGCACCTGATAGGTCAGGGTGTAGGAACCGGCCATCGCCGTGTTCACGAATCCCGTCACCAAAATATCTTCCGTGAGAACCCCATCCACCGGATCCAAGGCCGTTGCACCCGGATCGGTGAAGGTATCGCCAACATAGAGGTTGATCACCGCCGGGCCGTTGAGGGTGACCCCCGGCCGGGTGGTATCCCACGCAACCGTGAGCGTACGGCTGACCGGGGTCGCGGCGTTGCGGGTATCATCCCCTGGTTGGGTCGCCGTGATGCGAACGGTGCCGGCAGCAAGGAACTGCAAGGTGCTTCCATCGACCCTTGCCACGGCCGGATCGGACGAGGTGTAGACAGGGTTCAGGCCGGAATTTGAGGAGGCTCCCAAGACCAGTGTGGTGGCGGTGGAGAACGGACCAGCCGGAACCGAAAACGTCAGGGTCTGGTCAATCTTGCCGGCCTGCTTGGTCGGGGCCGGGGCGTTGGTGGTCACCGTGTTGGTGCTTCCCACCCCCAGTTGGCCGCCGTCGTTCAGCCCGGAAGCCAGCAGCGTGCCGGAAGCGTCAAGCGCGAAGGTCTGGAAACCTCCGCCCGCGATCTCCTTGGAACCGTAGAGTGCCGGTACCTCGGTCGGAATAAAGACCGCAAAAGGCTCCGCCGTCGTGGCGACACCCAGCCCCAGTTCGCCGTAGCGGTTGTACCCCCAGGCAAAAACTTTTCCGTTGGCCGCGATGGCATGGGCCCGGTTCAGCCCTGTCACCAACTTTCGGATCACCGTGCCATCCGGGAAGGTCAGTTTGGTGGGAGTGCTGGCCGAGACCACGCTGGCCGGCAGGCCCAACTGCCCCGCGGAGTTGATTCCGCTGGCGTACACCTCCCCGTCCTCGGTCAGGAAGAGAGAATGACGGTCTCCGGCCGCAATCTGCACAACTTTTTTGGTTAGGGCCGTGACCGGCTGGGGTACACGCACTGGGTTGATCCCCGCGTAGCCGAGAGCCCCGCCATTGGGCCGTCCCCAGGACCAGACCCGGCCGTCTGCCCCAAGGGCCAGGGAGTGCTCTGCCCCCGCCCCGATGGCCTTCACTGTCACCGAACCAAGATTGGAGACCAAGGTTGGGGCCCGAATAACCGTGCGGTTGGTGTTCACGCCGATCTGCCCGGAAATATTATCCCCCCAGGCGTAGAGTTTTCCGTCAGCGGCCAGGGCCAGGCTGTGCTTCGCTCCGGCAGCCAGCGCCGTGATATTCGTGGGCAGTCCGGAGGAGATGGGCCGGAAACGATCTGTGCCGGTGTTGGTTAGGCCCAATTGCCCGTTGGCGTTGGTGCCCGCAGCCCATACCTGGGTCGATCCCCCGCTCCGGGTCAACACCAGGCTGTGATTCCCACCTGCCGCCACCGCGATGATGTTGGAAAGAGCCGTCACCCCGTCCACCCCCACCACCTTCACACCGCTGGTGATCGGCGAGTTCGTGTGGCCAAGACCACAACGGCCATCGGTGTTGATTCCCCAGGCCAGCGCCGTCTGGCCGGGAACCGGGACAAAGAGGGTATGGTTCCAGCCGGCGGAAAGAACCATCGGCCGGTCTGCCGGGTTGTTCGGATCGGTTCCCGCCGCCACCTCGGCCGAATCGCCCACGCCGTCCCCGTCCTTGTCTCCGTCTCGGACCGTCAGGGTACCGGACACAAAATTAAGTTCGTAGTTGGCCGCAGCCGCCCCGCTCACCGTGATCGAGTACGTTCCGGGCAGGGAATTCAAGCCGGCCGACGTGGTGACCGTAGGCGCCGGCGTGATGGCCGTCTCGCCCGCCACCAGACCCGTGTAGCTGACCGTCAACGTCGGGTTGGCGTTGCCGTAAAACCGGGTTTGGTCGTTGGCCCGCACCGTAAGCTTTTTCTTGGCGACCGTAACAGGAACCTTCAGGGCGGCGGCGTTGTAACTGTCCGGATCGAGCGGGGTAAAGGTCACATCGAACAATTCCGCGTCGATATTCGTCGCCATCGGTTTCAGATCACCGGAATCAAAGGAGAAGAATCCTTCCACTTCCATGGCTCCCACCTTGGCAGTACCCCCCACTAAACCCGCTTGGCTGAGCTTGTCCCCATAAGTCAGCCCTCCGGCCACGGGCGAGGCCTCGATCACCGGTGTGGCTTTGTTGACCGTCAGCGCCGCGTGGCTGCTCGTCACGGATCCGTAGGAATTGCCTACCGCGACGGAGTAGCTTCCTTCGCTGTCGATGGTGAGCAGCGGCAAATTGAGAGTGGCGCTCGTGGCTCCGGGGATCTCCTCCCCATTCTTTCTCCACTGATAGGTCAACCCGGCCGAGCCGGCGCCGGGAGTTTCGGCCGTCACCGAGAAGGAGGCCGCGCCGCCGACCGTGCCCGTCGCAGCGGAAGGCGCCGCGGTGATCCTCGGAATCGGCTCAGCGACATAGCGCAGCTGAATGGATCCGTTGCTTGTTCCGTCACTGCCACCGGTGATGCTACTGGCCGTAACTTTAGTGGAATCCACCCAGCTGGTTCCACCTCCACCGGCCCGTCCACTTGGGCCTCCGGTGACTCCACCCGTGCCTCCATAATATCCACCACCACCGCCGCCGTCCCCATTGCTGCCGTTCAAGAAGGTGCCGTTGTTCGGACCCTCTCCGGCGCCGGAGCCCCCGAATCCGCCCGCCGAATTTCCGCCAGAACCGCCGCCCGCGATCGCCACCAGATTGGCCCAGTCGGTGGTACTGAGGAAAAGATCTGTCGCACCCCCGCCTCCCCCACCACGGTTGTACGGATCGCTTCCTCCCCCGTTCCACCCTCCCACATTGGAATTGCCGGCTCCACCCACCCCGAGCTTTAGGATTTGACCCGGAATGACATTAAAGGTGCCCGTTACGGTGCCGCCCTGTCCCCCGAGAACAGAATATCCGTTGCTAAAAGCGGCCCCGTCCGCTCCCAAGAGGGTGAAGCTGATCTGGGAAACTCCCTCCGGGACCGTGAACGACTGGAAGCCACCGGTGTAACCGAAATTGGCGGTCGTCTTAAAGTTGAAGATATTGTTCGGATTGGTGCCATCGGCGACTTCCACCCCATCGCTAACCCCGTCTCCATCGGTGTCTGCCACACTCGGATCCGTGCCGGTGTCGGTTCCAGAGACAAAGGTGCCTGTCTTCGTCTCCACTTTATCATTCAACCCGTCCCCATCGGTATCGGCCTTGGTCGGATCCGTTCCGGTGTCAGTCCCGGAGACAAAAGTTCCGGTCTTCGTCTCCACGTTGTCATTCAGCCCATCGCCGTCCGTATCCGCCAAAAGCGGATTCGAACCGCGGCTGAAAACTTCCTCCCCATCCTTAAGACCGTCGTTGTCGGTGTCGTCATCCAGCGGATCAGTTCCGGTATTGCTCGCAGAAACATACGTGCCGGTGTTGGTTTCCAACGAGTCCGTCAGCCCGTCCGCGTCCCGGTCAATTTCAAACGAGGCCCCGTCCAGCAGGTTTCCGCCGCCCCCAGTGGCGGGAATGACGGATCGGTAAGAGAAACGGTAGGTTTTCCCGGCCTGGACTGTTCCCGGCGGGGTGCCGCGGTAGCGAACCCAGGCACCGTTTCCGGTGCTGACCGTGCGGGTGAAAAAGTTAGCGTCGACTGCGCTGCCCGGTCCGGCCACCAGTCGATCGACTTTGAACTCCATCGTCTCCGTGCCGCTACGACCGCGGTGGAGGAAGGAGTAACTGACGGAGGCATTCACCGTCATGACCACGTCCTGATACAAGGTCTCCGAGGCGACATAATTGAGCTCGGCCAAGGTGCTACCATCCCCACCGGCCGAGCCGCCGCTTCCACCCGGCTGGAAGCCGCTGTACCAAAGCTCGATCTTAAATTGGTCGGCCGCATTGGTGGTGTTCACGGCCGTGGTTTTCCAACCCGGAACACCGTCTTGGGAAACAATGACAACCTGACTGGCAGGGCTTGGTTTTATCGCACCATCCTCAAAACTCCCGTTGATCAGCCGATTGTAGATGTTGGCGACCGTCAAACTGTTGCCCAAATCCGCCTCCAACTTGTCGCCCGCCCCGTCGCCATCCGTATCCGCCAAACTGGGGTTGGATCCAAAAGTATTCACCTCCTGCCCGTCGGTCAGCCCGTCCCCGTCGGTGTCCGCTTTGGTGGGGTCAGGATCGATTGCGTCATCCAGCCCGTCCCCGTCGGCATCCACGAGCAGCGTGGCAACGGCGGGTGACCCGGTGATCGAAATCCGATTGGCCAACT
>Ga0214917_10004708_pt1 | contig 14985 bp, 15 predicted proteins | sample LL_1208_BB_MetaG_FD_177983 | JGI IMG/M metagenome (GOLD analysis project Ga0214917, IMG submission 177983) | Freshwater microbial communities from Lake Lanier, Atlanta, Georgia, United States - LL_1208_BB | ecosystem: Environmental > Aquatic > Freshwater > Lake | place: USA: Georgia | collected... | reverse complement strand
CCAATCGGTACGGGGCACCTGCTGGCTATTTTTATCAAGGAAATCAGGGTCGATCCGCGGGCCTTCCGATCCATGGATTTCGGCCCCAACCGCGAAGGTGCCTTGGAGTTGACCGTTGCCACGGAAAAGACGGTTATTCCTTTTAGTGGTTCAGGGCCGATCCAGCAGAAGTACCTTCGAAAAGTCGCCTATTTGGGCAGGAATCCGGGAGGAATTGGTGTCTCCGTGGGGGTGATTGAGTCCGACGAGGAATCCCGCCGGAAGTTGGACAAGGCCTCGAACGTAGCTGCCGCCCTCTCTGGCTCCTTGCCCGGGGCCAAAACCGGCTGGGGGCTCATGATCGGCCCCGTGGCCCCCGCCTTCGGTCTAATCGCCGGGCTTTTGAAGTTTCTTAGAGCAGGCATCGACGATGATGAGGAGGCCCGGCTTTTCGGGATGGTGGAGAAGGGTGTTTCCCATGGTGACCGGATCACTGCCGAGTTTAAGCGGGACGGGAAAGAGGTCTTTTTTGTGGAGCTGGAGGTCGAGGATCTGGGTGTTCCCACGGCCCAAGCCGGAGGATTCAGTGTGCGGATTTCCAGCCCGGAGATTTTTCTCGAGGATGTGGAGATCGGTGTCCGCAAAGGTTCTGTCCGGCAGGGAAAAAAGGGTTGGATGAGCCGGCCCGACGCCGGGCTCAGCCCCGTGAGTTCCGGCGATTATTTCCGCCGGATGAAGTGGTTTGGGTGCGAGGCTGTCGCCGGGATTGCCAGTTTCCGTTACGAAACCCTCCGTTCCGACGCTTCCGAGGTTCTGACCTGGGACAAGGCGGAAATCTTCCAGGCAGCCGCTCCTCGGCTGAAGTCCGACCGCCACTGCCTGCCTTTGACGCTCGCGTTTAGTCTGCATCCCGACCGGCCCGACCTCAGCCCGCTTACCGGAATTGCCAACGCCGGTACGGAACTGGTCGAAGCCCTGCTGGAGGGTGGCAGCGACAAAAAAGGACGCGAATTCTTTGCGGATATCGCTCCCTACCTCCGCAAGGCCGCACCCTCGATCAGCGCCCTGATTGCGGAGATTTCCGAAGGCCGTTTCTCCCTCTTTTCCATGGAAGGCTTTCTTGTCCTGATGCCGAAAGGGCAGTCGGCCGAGGGCATGGAGAGCGATGGTCCGCGGTTGAATCTGGCTTGGGACGAGAAGGACAAGGTTTGGCGTGGCAAGGTGCGCTCGAAGCTGGATTGGCGGGGGACGGCCGTCGGCACTTTTGGCTTTGGCATTGAAGTTGCGGAGATTTGACTCCCCCCGCCGGTTTCGGCACTCTTTTCCACTTATCCAACATCGTCCATGAGACCCACTTACAATCCCTCCAAGCGTACCCGTCGCCGCCAGTTCGGCTTCCGGGCCCGCATGAAAACCAAGGGGGGACGGGCCGTCCTGGCGCGCCGTCGGGCGCGCGGCCGCCGCCGTCTCCTGCCCAAAGGTGTGGAGCGCCGCTACGCCCGCCACACCGGGGCGTGATCGCCGCCTCCCCCGGGCGCGCATCCTCCGGCGCAGGTCCGATTTCCACGCCATCCGCACCACGGGCGGCACGGAAAGCGGATCCTGTCTCAAACTCAACTGGCGTTGCCTTCCCGGTCCCTCCCGCCGCGTGGCCGCCATTGTCACCAAAGCCTGCGGCCCGGCCGTGACCCGCAACCGCATCAAGCGCTGGATCCGCGAGGCCTGGCGGAACCTGCAGGCCGACCTCGCCCCCGGGCTCGACTCCGTCTGGATCTCGCGCCCGAAGGCCGCCAACGCCGGACTGGAAACGTTGCGGGAGGAAATGACCCGGCTTTATCGCAAGGCCGGGCTCTGGGCCGAGACAAAATGAAAACAGCCGCCCTCTTCCTTCTTCGCGCCCAACGGGCGTTCTCGCCGATGTGGCGTTCGCTCCTCGGATCCTCCGGCCCTTGCTGCCGGTTTCATCCGACCTGTTCCGAATATGCCGAGGAGGCGATCCGTTCCCACGGCCTGATGAAAGGCGGAGGCATGGCGGTCCGTCGCCTGCTTCGTTGTCATCCGTGGGGCGGGGCGGGGTTTGATCCCGTGGGGAGGTCCGCGTGAAGAAGGGCGGCGGCTTGGATCGCACCTCCTGGATAGCCGCAGGTCTTTGCATGCTCCTGCTGATCCTTTATCCGAAGATCGTTTCGCATTTCTATCCTCCCGATCCAAACGCCGCGAAAAAGAAGTCGGAAAAAGCGGCCCATGGCGCCGCCTCGCCGACGAATACGCCGGTTGTCGCGGGTCCGGCGGCTGCCGCTCCCCAGCTGGCGGCCAAGGAGAGCCTTGCCCCCGGAGCGGTCACGAGAACCGCGCCTGAACAGACGGCGGTTTTGGAGAACAAGGCGATCCGGGTGGTGTTCACCACCTGGGGCGGGGGAGTGAAGGAGATCGAGCTCAAGGAGCACGAAGTGGAGGCCCAGGAGAAGGTGTTCCTGAACCGCGGCTCGCCCGACGCGGTCTTCGCCCTGCGCGGCTGGATGGCTCCCGGGGAGGATCTGGCCTGGACCCTCGAGAAAGCCGATGCGCAGGAGGTGGTGCTGTCCGCTCCGGCTCATCCGGACGGTTCGGTTATCGTCCGCCGCACATTCCGGTTGGCGGGTGATTATCTCCTCTCCCTTGACCAGCAGGTGGAGAACAAGGGCGGTGCCCCCTTCGCCCTGCCCGCCTACGCCTTGGCCGGCGGCGTGGGGGCCCCGATTCATCTGCGGCAATACGAGCAACCCTACGTGGGCACCGGTTGGTTCACCACGGACCTGAGTTACACCACCCACAAACTGCCGGAATTCTTGCCGTCTCATTTCCTATTCCTTTTCCCGCAGCAGGGGAAGGAGAAGGTGGCAAGCCGGGACGACCGGCAGGTGCGATGGATTGCCGCCAAGAGCCAGTTCTTCGCCATGGTGCTGACGGTGAAGGGGGATCCCGCCACCGCTGCCGAGGCGCGGAAGGTGGAGTTGTCCGGTGAAACGATGGCGGACAGTCCCTCCAAGGTTTTGGCGGTGGAGACCTGGCTGAAGATGCCGGGGATCGACCTGCCGCCGTCCGGCCAGGCCACCCGTTCCTTCACGCTGTATGCGGGGCCGAAGGAGGATTGGCGTCTGCGCGGCCTGCCGGAGCATGAGGATTACGTGATGGAGTTCGGCTGGATGGGCTGGGTGAGCCGTCCGCTCCTCTCCGTGATGAACTGGATCCACAAGGGGGTGGGGAACTACGGCTGGACGATCGTCATCCTCACCATCCTGATCAAGGCGGTGCTCTGGATCCCGCAGGCCAAGGCCAACAAGAGCATGAAAAAAATGCAGGTCCTGGCCCCAAAGTTGAAGGAACTACAGGAGAAATACAAAGAGGACCCCACCAAGCTGAACACGGAGATGATGAAGCTCTACAAGGATTACGGGGTGAACCCGCTCGGCGGCTGTCTGCCTTTGCTCATCCAGATGCCGGTGTTCCTCGGTTTCTACTACATGCTGCTCAGCTCGGTGGAACTGCGCGGGGAGAGTTTCCTCTGGATCCACGATTTGTCCCGGCCGGACACGGTGTTTGTGATTCCCGGCCTCGGCCTGCCGATCAACCCGATGCCGCTGATCATGACCGCATTCATGGTGTGGAGCATGCACATCACGCCCCAGCCGCAGGGGGTGGACAATCCCGGCGCGAAGATGATGAAGTTCATGCCGATCCTCATGCTGGTGTTTTGCTATAATTTTAGTGCTGCCCTATCCTTGTACTGGACCGTGCAAAACATCCTCTCCATCGGCCAGCTCTATTACAACCTCCGGCAGCCTATGCCGAAGCTGGAGAAGGTCGTGCATCCGGCCGACCTGGTGAAGCGGGGCCGCTGGAAAGGCGGGATGTGGGGGCGGCGATGAGCGGGGCGGTACCCAAGGCGGCCCGGGAGACGCTCGAGAACATGCTCGGCCATCTCGGCTTTGCCTTCACCCTGGAGGAGAAGACACGGGGCGGGGACCAGGTGCTCCATGTGCGGATGCAGAATCCCTCCCGGCTGATCGGGAGGGAAGGGGAGGTGTTGGACGACCTGCAGTTTTTGCTGAACCGCATGCTGACGCGCGGCGAGGAACCGCCTCCGCGGGTGATCGTGGATGTGGAAAACTTCCGTCGTGAGCAGGAGGCGGCGTTGCTGGATGAGATCAAAGAGTTCGTTGAACGCGCCCGCGCCGGCGAAACGGTGGAACTGCCCCCGATGAACGCGTACGAGCGCCGGATCATCCATCAGGCCTTCAAGGATGATCCCAAGGTGGAGACGGTCAGCCCCGAGGGACCCGCCCGGTTGAAGCGGATCCGGGTACGTCCGCGGCGTCCGGCGAAGTCCTGAACGATCCTTATCCCGTCTCCCGCGGGCTCGAGTTGCCCGCCGGTCTCCTGGCCAAGGTTGTGGCCACCACCTCGTGGATCCTCGTCTTCGGCCTTGTCTTTCTTGCCACGCTGTATTTTGGGGGAGCGCGTAACGTCGTCGCCGGGCCGGCTTACCTGACGGGAGCGGCGCTTTGGTTCTTGCTGGGGCTGCAGGCCGTGGCGGGGATCATCCAGAAAAAGAGATCCGTGGATCTGGTCGATCTGCCGGTGTTTCTTTTCCTCGGCTATGCCGCCTGGGCCACGTGGGGGTATGCGCCGGACGAGTACCATGCGCGGTTGGAGTGGTTGTGGGCCTCGGTGTACGGGGCGGTGTTCCTGACGGCGCGGCACCAGTTGCCGGGAAGAAGGATCGTGCCATGGCTCTTGGGGGCGTTTCTGGTCGCGGTGTTGGTGAGCGTCGCCTACGGCTTCGCCCATTTTCGGGTCTTTGAATACAGGATTGGGCCGGTGGCGGTTTTCGGTTTTCCCGAGGACATCCGGGTGGCCGGCTATGCGGAGCGGATGTCGGGCACCTTCGGTTGTCCCAACAACTTCGGCAACTTCACCGTTCAGGCCGGGTTGGTGGGGCTGACGCTGCTCAGCTGGCCGGGCATGTTTTGGCCGGTGCGGGTGGCAGCCGGTTGGGCGGCACTGGCCTGTGCCGCCGCCACGTTTTTTTCCATCTCGCGGGGGAGCTGGATCTCCTTTGTGGCCGCCAATGCGGTGTGGCTCTCCCGGTGGCTTCGGCGGGGACCGTTGAACTGGTTGGGGCGGATCGCGGTGTTGGGGTTGGCGGCGGGGTTTTTGTGGGCGGGGTTCCATTTCGCCCGGGGGGACGCACCCATTGCGGAGCGATGGATCAAGGTGATGGGCAAGGGGGAGGGCATGGAACGTCTTTTTTCCGGAGAGGGAAATTTCCGGATCAAGCTGGCCCAGGACGGCATCAAGATCTGGCTAACATCGCCGGTTTTCGGCACGGGACCGGCCAGTTTCGACCTGGAACATCCCCGGGTGGCCCCCATGGACTACCAGACCCGGGCCAAATGGACCCACAACGACTATGTGAATACCTTGAGCGACTACGGGGTCGTCGGCTTCTTTTTGGTGGGCCTTTTCTGGGTTGGCGTAATGACGAGCTTTTGGATGCGGGCGCGGAGCCGTCACAGTGGCCCGAAAACCGATGCCTTGATCGGACTGGGCTGGGGAATTTGCACCGCGATGCTCGTCCACGCCTTTGTGGACTTCAATTTCCATATCCCATCGACGGCGATTTCGTGTTTCCTCCTGCTGGGGTTGGCCACGGCAATGACCTGGAGCGAACGGTCGTGGCGCTGGGCGGTGCCGTGCGATGGGTTGTTTCTGGTGGTTGTTTTCAGTTTGGCGGGGGTTTCGGGTTGGACCGGGTGGAGAACCTGGGTGGCCTGGCAGACCCTGCCAGCCAAGCCGGAGGAGGCGGCGAAGTTGACGGACACGGAACTGGGCACTTTGGGGGAGCGGGCGAACCGGTGGGATCCTCGTTCCCCGGAACTCGCCTCCCTGCTGGGTGATACTTACCGTCTAAAACTCATCGAATCCCAGTTCGGAGCAACAAAGGGCCAGGTTTTGCCCGACGAACTTGGGCGTTTGGGCGATCAGGCGATTTTTTGGTATATGCAGGCGGAAAAGCGAAGTCCCAAGGACGACACCCTTTATATCCGTCGGGCCACGGTGCTGGATTTGCAGGGAAAATTCGAGGAGGCGGAGCCTCTGTATCTTCGTGGCATTCAGATGCGGCCCCATGCCAAGTATCCGAACCTGACGTATGGCAACCATCTGGCCCGCAAAGGGGACTGGGAAGCTGCCCAAAAGGCATTTGAAAAAGTCCTCGCCCTGCAAAAGGGAACTGACATCCACGATCCCGAGACGTACGCCGAAGCCCGGAAGATGCTGGAGTGGGTGAAAGAGCAGATTGCGAAAGGTGGGGAAAAACGGCAGAGTCCGACTCCTCGTTTCAACCCGTACGAGGATTAAAACATCGAACATGAAGACAGAGACGACGCTGATTTTGGTGAAGCCGGATGCCGTGGCCGAAGGGCAAACGGGGGAGGTTCTGCGGAGATTGGAAAACGAGGGGCTGCGGATTCTGAACTGCCGGATGCTCCGCCTGACCCCAGCTTTGCTGAAAGATCATTACGCCCACCTGGCCCATCTGCCTTTCTTTCCTGAAATTGAAAGGTTCATGGCTTCCGGACCGGTGGTGGCGGCCGCTTTGCAGGGGCCGAAGGCGATTGAGAGGGTCCGGGAACTGCTGGGTCCGACCGACAGCACCAAGGCTCCCAAGGGAACCATCCGGGGGGATCTGGGGAAGGATAAGATGCACAACGTGGTTCATGCCTCGGATAGCCCTGAGAATGCCAAGGCCGAGCTGAAGAGATTTTTTGGGGCCGAAGAGCCGGGGGTATAGCTTCCGGATTTCAACCCAGGTAGGGCTGGTTCGATGACCCCGCTTGGTTGTACTCTCAACCCTTTAATTTGGATTGAGGCGGCCTCATCGAGGCCGCCCTACCAAACTAAAATTCATATATGATTGTTAATAAGTACTTAACACATATCGTCCTCAGTCAAAGACCAATCGTTCGGGGGCTTATTTTAAATTTAAGTATCTGATTAATAATAACTTAAAACAAAAAGCGCAGGCTTTGGCGGCCTGCGCTTCTTGCCGAACACCCTCGGAGACGTTCGAGCTTGAATTGGCATAGACAGACGATCCTCAAAAATGTTCAAAAAAAATGTTGACGGGTAGGGGGGGTGGAGTACGATTTCGCGGTCTTCGGAGAGCTTTGGCTAACAATCACGGCTCTTGGGAGACACCCAAACACAACAAAGGAGAAAAAACACAGAATGAAAAAAATCACAGCGATCCTCGGCGTTCTCGCGGCCGTGGCCTCCCTGTCCCTCGCGGATAGCGGCCCGGAAGCTTCCGCCAAGGACACCAAAAAAGTGGTTCAAAACAACTTCGTTGAGACCGCCCAGAAGGGCATCAAGCTCAGCGGATACGTCGACGCCGGCTATAGCTACAACTTTACCGGCAACGGCAATCAGTCCACCGTCAATAGCCGTTTCGGCAGCGACACTGCCGCGCGTGGGGATTTCAACCTCTACGCCGTCAAGCTCGCTCTCGAGAAGGCGATGACCTCCGAGAACAAGGCTCAGGCCGGTTTCCGGACGGACGTGCTCATCGGTGAGGATGCCAACTACCTCTTGAACCGTGACAACAACTCGACCTACGGCACAACTAACACCAGCCAGGATTCCAGCGCATTGTTCCTGGAGCAGGCCTATGTCTCGATCCGCGCCCCTGTCGGCAACGGTTGGGACTTCAAAGTTGGTAAGTTCGTCTCGATCCTCGGTTACGAGGTTATCGAGCGCCCCGCCAACGCGAACATCACCTACGGCCTGTTGTTCCAGAACGCCTACCCGCTCTGGTACACCGGCGTGTTGTCCTCGTACAAGTTCGACGACTATCTCGACGCCAAACTCGGCGTGGTGAACGGCTCGAACTCCGACAACAACACCACCGTCAATGGTAACAGCGACGGCTGCGCGGTTCTCGCCGCGTTGAACGTGACGGCCCCTGGTGGCAACGCGAACTGGAGCAATAATTTCCAGTACTCCACCAATGCGGAAAATGACACGGACGTGAGCACCACAAACAGCTCCTACCCTGTCGTTGGTGCCACCTCGGCTGGTGGTCCTACGTATGTTTACAATTCTTGGGGTAACTGGGCTCCGAAGTTCGCCGACGACAAGTGGCTCCTCGCCTTTGACGCGGTTCTCGGTGCGTACGCCCCTGGCGCAGGTCCTGCCGCCGGTGCCAGCACCTGGTACGGTGCTGGTCTCTACACCAAGTATCAGTTCAACGATTGGTTTTACCTGGCCGGTCGTGGCGAATACTTTGGCAGTGATAACCAGAATAAGACTGGTTACACCACAACTGGAGCTAACGGTAACGGTAGCGTCAGCTGGTGGGAATACACGATCACGGCGGGATTCAATGTGATCGATAACCTCCTCATCCGCGCGGAGTACCGCCTGGATTGGGGCACCAATATCAGCGGTGGAACCCAAGCCTCCTCCTCTGGTGCCGGTCAACCCGGCAGCGGTGGCCCGGCTCACTATGCCGGCGCTGAAGTTGTCTACAGCTTCTAAAGAAATTTAGAGCAGAGATACTTTAAGAAACCCCCCAGAGCCAGTGATTGGGCTCTGGGGGGTTTTCTTTTTACGGCAGCCTTATGGATGCTGCCCTACCGGTTGAAAGACTCGAGATTCTTGATTCCAAATTGGTAGTGCTGGGTCGATGACCCTGCAGCAAATAAACGACTTTAATTTATGGACGGTCATGCCGAATCTGGGTTGTGGCCCGTCGTTGGAACATCCTTGCCTGGTCGATTTTGAGCGCTGTCTTCCTCGGTATGTCGGTTTATCTAATTCTCAACCCTACCCGCACGGGTGTGGTTCCGAATTACAGGATGGGCGCGACGAACTGGTGGGCGGAAAAAGGATTGTATGGTCTCGAGGCTAAGGACTCCCAAGGTACCCATGGATTTCTGTATTTCCCGCAGTTTGCGGTTTTTTTCAGTCTCTTCAATTCGATCCGGCCGGAACTTCTCGGGGAAATCGTCTGGCGTTTCTTTGGATTTGGTCTTTTTGGCTTTGCCCTGAGATCGCTTTCCACCACCCGCTTTCCGCGTCCCCCTTTGCTTTTCCTGGTCCTGCTCTCTGTGCCCGCCTCATTCGCATCGCTCAACAACGGGCAGACGAATCTGCCTCTCTCGGCCTGTCTCGTACTTACGGCCATCGCCCTTTGTGGCCAAAAATGGAATCTGGCGGCCTTTTGGCTGGGACTCGCCTTGGTGCTGAAACCGATTGCGTTGGCTCCCTGGTTGTTAGCCTTTGCGGTTTTTCCGGCCATGCGCAAACCTTTGCTAATCTCCATGATCCCGTTCGTTGTGATGGGCCTGCTCCACCCTGATCTGCATTATGCGGTCGAGCGGTGGTCGAAGTGTCTGCATAAGATTTTCATCGCCTATTCACCGGAAAATCTCCGGGTCAGTGATCTTTTCGGGGCCTTGGGCAAGTCTGGTTGGGTGCCTCCTCCAGTCTTGGAAAAGGCAACCCGTGCCTTGGCCTGTTTGGGGGCTTTGGCGTGGGTATGGCGAATCTTTCGTCGGGAAGGCTTGGCAGCGGGCAGTTGGACCCTCTGGGTGACTTCCTCGCTGGTGCTCACGGTTTTCAATCCCAGGGCGGAAACCAATAGTTATGTTCTCATTTCCCCCTTGATGGCATATTCCGCCGTCGGTTACTGGCGGGATTCGAAAGAGGGGAGGTGGATGGGGTGGGTTCTGGCGTTGGCCTGCATCGGCCTGATGTGTGACGGGATGGGGTTGTGGATCTACAAGGCGACCGATGTGTGGCTCAAACCCCTGATCGTCATTGTGGTCAGCCCCTTGCTATTCCGGACGCCGGAAGCATGGAAATCGGAAGCTCGGTAGGGCAGGCTTTGGTCCTCGCCAATCTGTCCCCGCAGCTGTTGCCTTACAAAGGCAACCCCACCTAGAGAATCAAATTTTATTTTTCCTTCAGCTTCACGTATCACGTTCACGAACCGCTTCCCGGAGGAGCCGTAGATACTCCATCCTCGAAACCTCCACCGCTCCAAACCTTGCCGTGTGCGGGGTGACCATCTGGACATCGAACAGTCGACACCCTTCTGCCCGGAGAGTCCTCGCCGCAAAAACCAATACCGCCGAGGATGCGTCCCGAGACCGGGTGAACATGGATTCCCCGGCAAAGAACTTTCCAATTCTTATCCCGTACAACCCCCCGGCCAGTTCGTTTCCCTGCCAGGCCTCGTAGGAGATTGCATGGCCTCGCTTGTGTAGTTCCGTGTAGGTCTTGATGAAAGACGGGCCGATCCAACTCTGTTCCCGACCCGGTGCCGGCTCAGCACAGCCGCGGATGACTTCCCTGAAGGCTTGGTTGATTGTGAAGCGGAACTTCCCGCTGCGGATCGTCCGTTCCAGCCTGCGGGGCACATGCAACTGATTCAGCGGTAGGACACCCCGCGGGTCCGGTGACCACCAGGTGACCGGATTTTCGGTCCAGGGAAAGATGCCCTTGGGGTAGGCCTCCAGGAGCCGTTCCGTTGTTAGACCCTTGGTAATCGCCACCAAACCGTCCCGGTTGGCCATGGCGGGGTCGGGAAAGGGGTCGGAAGGGCGGAGGAGGGGAGCGGGAAGTTTCAAGGGTTATTGATCAAGGTGGGGCGCCTTCGATGAGGGCGCCTGATTTGAAAAAGAACGTAGGCGGGCTCATCGAGCCCGCCCCACCTAAACCACCTCCCTAGGCAACACCGGCATCAGCTTTTTTACTTCCTGCACTTTGTCCTTCGAGCAAACGAGCAGTGCATCGGGTGTGTCCACCACCACGAGGTTTTCTGTCCCCAACAGGGCCACGGGACGGCCGCCTTCGGCGAGGGCGAGGGAGTTCCGGCTTTCCATGGAAAGAACGGGCCCACGGAAGGTGTTGCCGTGTTTGTCCGTGGGCAGGTGGCCGGGAAGGGCGGTCCAGGAGCCGACATCGTCCCACGGAAACGAAGCCCGCAGAGCCAGCACTGAGCGAGCGCCTTCCATGATCGCATAGTCCACGGAGATTTTGGGAAGTTTCGGAAACTCGCGTTTCAGATAGGCGGAAAAGGATCCTTTTTTGGGAAACCTCTCAATGAATCTCGCCAGCTCGGGCTGCTGCCGTCTTGCCTCCGTCAGAAAGGTGGAGGCTTTCCAGACAAAGATCCCGGCATTCCAGGCGTATTGTCCCGAGTGGAGATAGCCCTCGGCCTTGGCGAGCGAAGGTTTCTCCACAAAGCGTTTCACCTTGAGGAAAGGCCCACCTTTCACATGGGCCAAGGTTTTCGGTCCTAAATGCAGGTAGCCAAAACCCGTGGCTGGGTAAGAGGGCTTGATGCCCAAGGTGACAAAGGAGGGGGAGACGGCCGCTGCCCGGGCCGCGGCGGCCAGCTGGGCGCGAAAGACGGGGTGTCTGCCAATGACGGCATCGGCCGGCAGAAGGGCTAAAATGGCCTCAGGATGCCTCCTGAGGGCCAAGGCGGTGGCCAGGGCGGCGGCGGGGGCTGTGTCCCGCTTGGCGGGCTCGGGGACCAGGAAAGCCTTGGGGAAGCGTGGCAGGGCTTTCCGGACGCCCGGAACCTGTTCGTGGTTAGTCAGGATGAGAAGATCCCTGGGTTTGCGAGCCAAGGGTTTCAGGCGCAGTACCGTTTCCTCCAGCAGGGTCTTGGAGGAAACCAAGCGAAGAAGGTGCTTGGGCCTGGCCTTGCGGCTGAGGGGCCAGAACCGTTCTCCCGATCCCCCGGCCATGATGAAGAGCAGAAATGGCGAGGCCATCTTTGGAGATTAGGATGAGGATGAGGATGAAGGGAGAAGGAATTTCCGGGCCCCTAAGTGGTTTGTTGGACTTATCGTTAACGTGAAAGGTTAACCTTAACGAAAACGCTAGCAACCGATGGTAAAATGAAAACTTGGGCAACCTTTGTCTGAATCTTAGGATCATGCGATGGAGGTTCTGACTGCCCTGATCGCCGATTCGGCCAGCGACTACCAGGGCAAGCTGTGTGTCCTGGGCTCCTTCGACACGATCTGTGCCCGGCAGTACCCCGCCATCCATCCCCATTGCTCGATCGCGCTGCGGCTTCTCTTCCGCACCGGAGACGAGGGCAAGCACGTGATCCAAATTTCATTTATTGATCAGGACGGCAAACAGGTCCTGCCCCAGGGAGGTCCGAAGATTGAGTTCAACATGGCCGAGCCACCGGCCTCGGCCTTCTTTTGGAGCCAGAACTTCATCTTCAACATCGCCGGTCTGCGCCTGCCCACGCCGGGACAGTACTCCTTCGATGTGATCTACGATGGGAAGATTGTGTCGAGGATTCCGTTGCAAGGGGTGCAGTTACAACAACCAGCCCAGCAAGGGTGATGCCATCCGAACTTTTCGTTTACGTAGAACGTGAACGTGAACGAAAACCTCATCCTTTGATCAATTTCGCCGGATCCAGGATCCCGCATCCGTAGAGCGGATCCGTTCCCGCCGGGCCGGCGTCGATGGAGGTTCGGCAAAGGTGTTCGATCAGATCCCGCTGTTTACGGACCGGAGTCTGGCCGCCGTGTTGGCGGTGCTTCGCCAGCATGAGGGCCACCACACCCGATACAAAAGGCGTGGCCATGGAAGTGCCGCTGAGGGTGGCAAAGCCTCGGGGCGGGTAGCAGGAGGTGATTTCATCGCCGGGGGCCACCACATCCACCTGTCGGCCCCGGGAAGAGAAGCGGGAGAGGTGTTGGCGGCGGTCAATCGAGCCCACGGCCACCATCTCGGGGTAGCCGGCGGGATAACCGACGGTATCCAGATCCGGTCCCTCGTTGCCGGCGGCGGTGATCACAAACCGACCTTTGTGGATGGCGGAAACCAAAGCCAAGTGGATCTCCTCATCCGGGGCCGGAGAGCCAAGGCTGAGGGAGAGGATGTCGGCTCCAGCCTCCGTGGCCCAGCGGATCCCCGCCACGATGTCATCCGTTGATCCGGATCCATCATCGTTAAGAACCTTGGCCGCCAGGATCTTTGCCATTGGGGCCACGCCGACAATGCCGTGAGCGTTGCGGCGGGCGGCGACGATGCCGGCCACGTGAGTGCCGTGACCTTGGACATCGTTGGGGCCGGACGGGCTGCGGGTGAAGTCGCGGGCTTCCAGCAGGGCGGGTTTGAGGTCGGGATGCTCCAAAGCGATACCAGTATCGAGAACGGCCACCTTGATGCTCTCACCCTTGGTTTCCAGCCAGAGGGGCGGGATGTTGAGGAGTTTGAGGCCCCAGTCGATCGTCTCGGCCGTGGCTAGCATGACCTTGTCGACCTTGTAGGGAGGAAGCTTGTAGACGGGGCGGCTCATGGTTCCTTCCATATTTCGCTCATGTCCTCTGGCAACCCAATTTCCGATGAAATGACCTCTGACGCTAGATCAAGCATAAGTCTTGAAGAATTAAGGCAATGCCGGCCGATTTCTTCATCTTTTTTATAATCTTTATGGATATAGTTAATAAAATATTCATCATTTTTACCATATATTTTGTCATTTAAGATAGGGTAACTTAGGTGTTCAAAATGTGCCCGTATCTGGTGGAGTCGACCGGTTTTTGGGGAGGCTTCCACAAGGCTAATGTCGCCATGTTGAGGGTGGTGGCGTGTGCCGAGGGTTTTAAATTCGGTGATGGCGGGGTATGTGCCTGGGACAACGGCCTGGCGGATATAAATCCTGCTAGGGTGGTGTTTTCCGAGTCGATCCAAAGGGGCGTCGATGATTCCGGATTCCGGCGGCTTCCCGTGAACGATGGCGTGGTAGGTCTTACGAATTTCCCGGCGTTGTTGCATCTTGCCCAGCAAAGAGGCGTTCTCCTTGCCTCGAGCCACGAGGAGAAGGCCGGAGGTCTCGCGATCAAGGCGGCTCACGAGGGATAGAAATTCCCCGGGTAGTTGCTCGCGGAGCCAGTCGATCAATGTGAAGGTACCATCAGGTCGGGTCGGGTGGACGAGCCACCCGGCTGGCTTGTTCACGATAAGTAACTGACGGTGCTCTTGGACAATGACGGGGGCCACCGACCTAGGCTCCTGCACCGCGAAATCTCGACCACATCTTCTCCAGTTGCTCGGTGGCACGGAAACCACGAAAAGATTTCGGGTAAAGTCCTTGCGGTAGCAAAGGATCGGCCTGCACGGCTTTTTGCCAGCGGAACGTGGCCTTGCGGATATTTTCCGGGGTTGGTTCTGCCGAGGTGAGGTTCAAAACCGCCTGATAATCGGAGTCGATATCCGCCAAATCCCAAGCCTGCTCGACGATGGAGACGGGGCTCAGTCCGGCCGGGGTGGAAGCCTCCCAAAGGAGGAGCGTGTGGGTGTTGGCCGAGTTATGAAAAAGATTGCTGATTTCCTCGAGGGGTTTGGCGGAGATCCAAAGGCTGCGTTGGAGCAAGCCAAGCCGGTTTTGTTTCAGCCAACGCCAAAGTTTTTGCCGGAGCGCATGGGGTCGGGAAGGGATGTCGTAGGCCACCAAACGCCATTTATGGTCCCAGCGTCGTTCCCAGCAGGTTTTCGGATCGGCTTCATGAAAGGCGAGAGGAGACAGTTCTTCGCGGAGCCGTTCCACCCAACGGCCCGGGGGCTCGCTTTCCCTGCGGCTCCAGGCCTCTCCGGTCAAACGGCCTTGGATGGAGCGGAAGGTGCCCAGTCCCAGTTCGGTCAGGGCATCCAGAAGATCGAAACTGCTCTTACTGGCATAAGGTTTTGCCGCAAATCTGGCCAACGCCCACCAGGCCAAGGCCGATGATTCATCCTTTGCCCAGCGTGGCATCATACTTTGTTACAATTGTAACAATATTTAGGAAGAACTTTTTTCTATGAGCTGCGGATTAGTTCGAGCGGTCTGGTTGGTGGTTTGGACGCGAAAATAAAATGTTACAATTGTAACATTTTAATGAGATCCATCAGGGGGAATTGAGCAGGGGCGGGATGGGGGTG
>Ga0214917_10004707_pt1 | contig 14985 bp, 14 predicted proteins | sample LL_1208_BB_MetaG_FD_177983 | JGI IMG/M metagenome (GOLD analysis project Ga0214917, IMG submission 177983) | Freshwater microbial communities from Lake Lanier, Atlanta, Georgia, United States - LL_1208_BB | ecosystem: Environmental > Aquatic > Freshwater > Lake | place: USA: Georgia | collected... | reverse complement strand
CACAAACCGCTCATGATTGAGCCTGGCCGCTCTCTGGTAGGCAATGCCGGGGTGTGCCTGACCGAGGTGCTCTACCTCAAGCCCGGCGACCATAAAAACTTTTGCGTGGTGGATGCCGCCATGAACGACCTGCCGCGTCCTGCGATGTACGAGGCTTACCACCAAGTGGTGCCTTTGAACGGATCTGAAAAAATGTCAGATGGCCTTGCCGAACCCATGGTTTGGGATGTGGTGGGCCCTATTTGTGAAAGTGGCGACTGGCTGGGTCGCGAGCGCGTGCTTGAGGTTCAGGCAGGCGACCGTTTGGCTGTGCTGTCTGCCGGGGCCTACTGCATGAGCATGGCCAGCAACTACAACACCCGCGGCCGAGCCGCCGAGGTGTTGGTGGAGGGCGCTTTAGCCCACCTCATTCGCAGGCGCGAAAGTGCGCAAGACCAAATGGCGATGGAAACCTTGGTTTAAAACTGCCGCAAACTGCTCCACACTTGAAAGTGCAGGTGGCTAATTTTTCAGCCGATTTTTCTGTCCCCTCCATACCCGCATGCCCAGCAACAGCAACAACAGGGAACCGTAAATGGCCACGTCCGCAAAGTCATTTTTGGCGCTGCGCATCCAAAAAAAATGCAGGATGGCCAACAACGCCACCGCGTACACACTTCGATGCAGCATTTGCCAACGCGCCACACCCATAGCCCGCACCGCCAAATCAACAGATGTGGCTGCCATGGGCAAAAGCAGCAGCCAAGCCAGAAAACCCACCAAAATAAAAGGCCGCTTGGCAATGTCAGCCGCTATGTCGGGCAGATCCCAGCCCATGTCAAACCAGGCATAGCAAGTGGCATGCGCCACAGCATAAAAGCACATGGTGAGCCCCAGGGTGCGGCGGTAGCGAACCAAGGCGCTCAGACCCAGCATGTGCCGCAAAGGGGTAATGGCGAGGGTGATGCACAACATGCGCAAAGCCATGTCGCCTGTTTGTCGAATCAAAGCTTGCGCGGGATTGGCCCCGAGTTGATCCATGGCCGCGGCCCACACCAGCCATAAGGCAGGCATAAAACCCAACACGCCCAACGCCACTCGGACGCCAGGTTTTAAAAGCCAGCGGTTGAGGGGAGCGGCTAGTACCACTTCTTGAGGTCCATACCGGCGTACAACTGACCCACTTGGGGTTCGTAGCCGTTGAACATCAAGGTTTTGCGCTTTTTGGTGAACAGACCGTCTTCGCCAATGCGCCGCTCAACGGCTTGACTCCAGCGCGGATGGTCCACCTGCGGATTCACATTGGAATAAAACCCGTACTCTTGCGGTGCCGCTTTGAGCCACGCAGTTTTGGGTTCTTGCTCGGTGAAACGAATTTTCACCACGCTTTTGATGCTCTTGAACCCATATTTCCAAGGCACCACCAAACGAATGGGAGCGCCATTTTGCTTGGGCATCACTTCGCCATACATGCCGAAGCTCAGCAGCGTCAGGGGGTGCATGGCTTCGTCCATGCGCAAACCTTCCACATAAGGCCAATCCAACACGGAGCTGCCCACAAAAGGCATGGTTTTGCGGTCGGCCAGGGTCACCAATTCCACGTACTTGGCAGAACCCAAGGGTTGCACCTTGCGGATGAGTTCGGACAAGGAATAGCCGACCCAGGGAATCACCATGGACCAGCCCTCCACGCACCGCAAGCGGTAAACCCGCTCTTCTTGGGCGCTGAGCTTGAGCAGGTCTTCCAAGCTGTAGACGGTTGGTTTTTTAACCAAGCCTTCCACACTCACCGACCATGGCTGGGTTTGCAAGGTGTGGGCATTGCGGGCAGGGTCGGATTTGTCGGTACCGAACTCGTAAAAATTGTTGTAAGTGCTGGCGTCTTTGTATTCAGTCACTTTGTCCATGGTGACCGCGCCGCTGACGTTGGACTTCACAGAGGCCAACGCTGGCAATTTGCCCGGGCGCTCCCAAGTTCCGGCCGCGCCTGTAGCTCCCGAGGTGCCTGCTGGAGTTTGGCCAAAAGCGTCGCGCGCGGCCCACGACGACAATGCCGCACCTGCCAGGCCAGATACCATGAGGCGCATTACGTCGCGACGTTGCTGGTACACATGAAGAGGCGTGATCTCGCTGGAGATCGGATGGTCAAAACCTTGGCGCTGGGTTTTAATCAACATGTGAGGCAAGTCAGGTCAGTCGATCGGATTAGCGCAAACCCGCTATGTAGTCGGCCACGGCCTTGATTTCGCGGTCGTTGAGCTTGGCGGCCACTTGGTTCATTTGCAGGCTGTTGAGTCGCACACCTTCACGGAAGTATGTGAGTTGTGCAGTGGTGTAGTCGGCGTGCTGGCCGCTCAAACGAGGGTACTGAGAAGGAATACCCGCACCGTTGGGGCTATGGCAGCCCGCGCAGGCGGCAATTTGGCGGTCGGCGATGCCGCCGCGGTAAATGCGCTCGCCCACGGCCACCAAATCTTTGTCTTTGGCAAAACCGGGTTTGGCCGACTTGGATGCCAACCAGTAAGCAATGTTTTTCATGTCCTCATCGCTGAGCAGGGAGGCAAAGCCTTTCATGACGGCGTTGTTGCGCTTGCCGGACTTGTATTCCTGCAGCTGCTTGACCAAATATTCGGGGTGCTGCTGGGCCAGCTTGGGATTGGCCGTGATATTGGAGTTGCCTTCAGCACCGTGGCAAGCCGCGCACACGGCGGTGAACTTGGCTTCGCCCAACGCCAAATCGGGTTTGGCGGACTTTGGCGCTTCGCTGGAAGCTTGTGCAGTAGATACAGCTGCCACAGCGGCAACCAACAAGAATGAGGCAAACAACTTCATGGTTTCTAGGGCAGGTTGTGCAAAACCCCACGATTCTACAATGCACCCCTGACACCAACCCAAGGACGGCATGCCCCACCCCACCTCCCCTAAGGGTTCTTCAGCTGCAGCATCGGGCACCACGCCTAACCCTCAGGCCTTGGAAGCTTTGGGTTGGCTGCATACGGCCCGTTTTTTGACCACGTCGCCGGACCTCAAGCACTTGCCGCGCATTGAATTGCCCGAAATTGCCTTTGTGGGTCGATCCAACGCGGGCAAATCCACCTGCATCAACACCCTCACGCAGCAGCGTCAGCTGGCTTTTGCGTCCAAAAAACCTGGACGCACCCAGCACATCAATTTGTTTTCGCTGGGCCGCCAAGGTCAAACCGACGCTGTGCTGGCCGACTTACCCGGCTACGGCTACGCCGCTGTGCCAAAGCAAGACAAAATTCGTTGGCAGCAGGTGATGGCCAATTACCTGGTGACCCGAGACAACCTCAAGGCCATCGTGCTACTCACCGACCCGCGCCTAGGGCTGACCGAGCTGGACCAAATTTTGCTGGAGGTGGTGCGCCCCAGGGTAGAAGCTGGGCTGAAGTTTTTGGTAGTGCTGACCAAGGCCGACAAGCTCACGCGCGTAGAGGCCCAAAAAGCCCTGTCCATCATGAAGCTTCAAGCTGGCGGCGGCGAGGTGCGCCTGTTTTCGGCCACCAAACGCATCGGCATTGAAGAGGTGGCCATGGTGCTGTGGGGTTGGGCACACCCTGAGGCGCTTACTTCCGATACACCGCAGGTACCCCCGGTGGAAGGTCTTTAAACCTTCGGTGCACCCAGTAGTACTGGCTGGGCATGGTGCGAATGTAGGTTTCCAGCCGCTGGTTCATCAACGCCGTGTCGGCCTCTACATCTTGAGTAGGAAAGTCGTCCCAAGCCGGCAGCACCTCTATGGTGTAGCCCTTGGGCGTGAGCTTTGAGAGCACCGGCACCACCTTGGCCCGACCCAATTTGGCAAAACGTGATAATGAAGGCACCGTGGCCGCCACATGACCAAAAAACGGCACAAACAGCGACTCGGCGGGTTCGTAGTTGAGGTCAGGCAGCAAATACAAGGGCTCGCCCGCGCGCAACCGGGCCACCAAGGTTTGTGCGCCCTCGCCCCGCTGAACCAGTTGTCCCTGCCCAAAGCGCTGCCGCCCCGCCATGATCCAGCGGTCCACCACCGGATTGACCTGCGGAAAATAAATGGTGTTGATGCGCCTAGGCACCTGCTGGGTCAGGGTCGTCCATGCCGCATCCAAGCCCATAAAGTGCGGCGCAAAAATGACCGCGGGGCACTGTGAAGTTGGGGTTTCTGTCAAGGCGGTTTCTGGCGAGGGCTGCGTCAGCTCATGCACTGCACCTGTCAACTGCAACCTTTGGCGCACCTCATGCGCTGGTGCGTGCCATAGCCAACTGCGGTCCAGCCAGGCTTGGGCAAAGTGAATGAAGGTCTGCCAAGCAAGGCCGCGCCGCTGGTCACGGCTCAACTCCGGAAAACACACCTGTAAATTGGCCATCACCACACGGCGCCTGGAACGCACCATCCCAAACAACACCGCCCCAAGCACCCAGCCCAAGGCGCGCAGCAGCCCCAAGGGCACATGCGCCAAGCTTTTCATCAGCGCCACGCCTAAAATGCTTACAGCTTGATTCATTTCTGGGCCTGCTGCTCTGAGCGTGGGGTTTTGTAGCGCGCATACCCCCACAAATACTGCTCGGGGCAAGTGCGGATCAGTGCTTCCATGGCGGCATTCAAGGGGGTGTGCTGTACATCTGGCAAGGGCAGCACATGCACCCTAAAGCCTCTGCCCTGCGGCAAGCGCTCGCCCCAAGCCGCCAGCACAGTGGCGCCGCTGTGTTGGGCCAGTCGCATCGGCAGCGTCATGGTGTAGGCCATGCGTCCAAAAAAGGGTTGCCAATCCCCCTGCCCTGAAGGGGGTACCTGATCGGGCAGCAACCCTACAGACTGCCCAGCTTGAAGCGCTTTGAGCATGCCCTTAACGCCACTGAGCTTGGTGGGCACGGTGAGCAACCCCGGGCGCTGGCGCGAGCTGGCCACCAGTTTTTGCAGCCCAGGCTTGCGCGCGGGGCGAAACAGCACGGTCATGGGCTGGCGCGCACCAAAACGCTGCGCATAGGCCTGCGCGGTGACTTCAAAGCTGCCCAAATGCGGCGTTAAAAAAATAATGCCACGGCCTCGTTGCAAAGCAGCTTCTATATGCGCCTCGCCTTCCCACTCGATGTGCACGGGCGACCCCATCCACAGCCGAGGCAGCTCGGCCACCATGCGCCCTGCATGCCCAACCGCGGCGCGCCACTGCGCGGTCGTACAGCCAGCTAGCAAAGCATGGTCTTTAAGCCTGCGCCGGTAGCTGAGTGAGACTGCAAACACGCACCACCCCAACACCGCCCCTATAGCGTGTAAGGCCCTTAAGGGCAGCCGGGCAAGCAAGTAGAACAGAAGGAACATGAGGCCGCTTAGGGTGAAGTTGGAATAAAAAAAGAGGTAAAGAAGGTCAAAAAAGGTGAAAAAGCATCAATTACGCTTGATCGAGCCCATTTGGGACTCGTATAAACTAGCTGGGTCGTCGAGTTACCGAACTACTTGCAGGGCGACACCCGCAAAGGCTGGTCACAAACCAAGTCATTGTGCCGTTTTCTTCTGCTAAAGCGTTCGCCGCGGCTCCCGGCTCAGGCAACGCGCCTTTAACCAACCCGGAGTTTTTTTATGGCGAACGATTATCTTTTCACTTCTGAATCCGTCTCTGAAGGTCACCCCGACAAGGTGGCTGACCAAGTTTCGGATGCGATTCTGGACGCAATTTTCAAGCAAGACCCCCGCAGCCGCGTGGCTGCTGAGACGCTGACCAACACCGGTCTGGTGGTGTTGGCCGGTGAAATCACCACCAACGCGCATGTGGATTACATCCAGGTGGCGCGCGACACCATCAAGCGCATCGGCTACGACAACACCGAATACGGCATTGACTACAAAGGCTGCGCGGTGCTGGTGGCCTATGACAAGCAAAGCAACGACATTGCCCAAGGCGTGGACCATGCGTCCGACGACCACCTCAACATTGGCGCGGGCGACCAAGGCCTGATGTTTGGCTACGCCTGCGACGAAACGCCCGAGCTCATGCCCGCCCCCATCCACTATGCGCACCGTTTGGTAGAGCGCCAAGCCCAGCTGCGCAAAGACGGCCGCCTGCCGTTTTTGCGACCCGACGCCAAGAGCCAGATCACCCTGCGTTATGTGGAAGGCAAGCCCCACAGCATTGACACCGTGGTGCTCTCCACCCAGCACAGCCCCGACCAAAGCGAAACCTCCACCAAGCTCAAGGACAGCTTTTACGAGGCCATCCGCGAAGAGCTCATCAAACCTGTGCTACCCAAGCACTGGCTCACCGCCGACACCAAGTACCTCATCAACCCCACCGGCCGCTTTGTGATTGGCGGCCCCCAGGGCGACTGTGGCTTGACCGGCCGCAAAATTATTGTGGACACCTACGGCGGCGCCTGCCCGCACGGCGGCGGCGCGTTCAGCGGCAAAGACCCTTCCAAGGTAGACCGCTCGGCCGCCTATGCAGCGCGCTATGTGGCCAAAAACGTAGTGGCCGCAGGCTTGGCCAGCAAGTGCCAAATTCAGGTGGCTTACGCCATTGGCGTGGCCAAACCCATGAACATCACCATCAACACCCAAGGCACGGGTGTGGTGTCTGATGAGCGCATTGCCCAGCTGGTGGGCGAGCACTTCGACCTGCGCCCCAAAGGGATCATTCAAATGCTGGACTTGCTGCGCCCGATTTACGAAAAAAGTGCCGCTTACGGCCACTTTGGTCGTGAAGAACCCGAGTTCACTTGGGAGCGCACCGACAAAGCACAAGCCCTGCGTGACGCTGCGGGACTCAAGTAAGCCCCAAGCAAAGGAACCTCGCCCCGCATGAAACTGCAAACACAACGCTGGATTGACCGCTGGGTGGGTCAGTGTTTGTGTGGGGTGGTTTCGCTATGGGCGGGGGTCTGGCGGTTTTTTAAGGCCCCAGTCCTTGAAGACACAAACTCGCAACACCAGCCCCAACATGTGCTGGTGATCATGCTGTCCGAAATGGGCAGCATTGTGCTGGCAGGCCCCATGTTCGCAGCCCTGCGCGCGCGTTTTCCGCACGCCACCCTGCACATGCTGCAGCTGAAAAAAAATCAAGAGGTGTCCAAACTGCTGGGCATTACAGACCCCGCTTACCTGCACACGTTGGATGACAGTTCGGCCTTTAGGCTTGCCAGAGACATCGTGCGGGTGTGCTGGCGCATGCGCCAGTTACCACTGGACGTGGTGGTGGACTGCGAGCTGTTTTCTCGCATCAGCAGCTTGTTGTCTTACTTCTCCGGTGCGCCGCGGCGTGCGGGCTTCACGCCGCACACCATGGAAGGCTTGTACCGCGGCAGTTACATCAACTGCGCCATTCCGTACAACCCTTATCAACACATCAGCTTGCAGTTTTTGTCCTTGGTAGATGCCTTGGATTCAGATTCAGGTCCCATCTCAAGTTCAACCATGCGCCCCATGCCCTTGAACAAGACCGCGCCCATTCGCCCGCTCCCCAGTCAAACGCATTTGTCGGTGGCGTTTACAGATGAGGAATTGCTAACCTACCAAAACCAACTCCTGCAAGACCACCCCAGTTTGCAAGGCCGCTTAGTGGTGCTCATGTACCCCGGTGGCGGCATCCTGCCCGAGCGGGCTTGGCCGCAAGCGCATTACGCTCAAGTGGCCCAAGGTCTGTGTGCCGCCGGTTTTGCGGTGGGCCTGATTGGCCTGCGCGAAGACGCGGCGCTCGCCGCCCAACTGCAGCAAGCTACCGGCAGCCCTTTGTGCGTGAACCTGACCGGCTACACCCGCAGCATTCGCGAGCTGTTGATGCTGTTTCACAACTGCCAATTGCTCATCACCAACGACGGCGGACCTGGCCACTTTGCCAGCCTCACACCCATTCAGGTGCGCGTGTTTTTTGGACCTGAAACCGGTCGTCTGTACGGTCCACTGCCCGGTCTCAGGGGCGTGCAAGCCAAAATTTTTGAATCAGGCTTGGCCTGCTCGCCATGCCTGTCTGCCTACAACCACCGCAACACCTTTTGCGATGGTGACAACCAATGCCTCAAGCGCATTCCGGCCGACAGGGTGTTGGCCGACGCCCTTGAAGCGCTGCAAACTCCCAGTGCCACCACCCTTTAAAGCCAACTGTGCCAAGCACCTTGCCCTTGCTGCTCCAAAATTTGCTCCAAAACCTGCCGCAACAACTGCAAAAACTGCTGTTGTGGCTCATGGGCTTTCGCTACATCAAGTTTGGGCTGGTGGGGGCCAGCGGCACCGTGGTGAACATGGCGGTGTTGTATGTCGGGCAAGAATGGATGTTCAGCGTCATTACCCAGCCCCGGGACCGGCTGTACGCCTCCTTGGCGCTGGCCATTGCGGTGGCCACCCTGAACAACTTCACGTGGAACCGTCTTTGGACCTGGGCCGACCGCAAGCGCGCCTTAGCGGACGCCTTGCCCGTGCCCGGCGTGGGCCGCAAGCGGCAAATCTTGCAGCAACTGGGGCAGTACGCGCTGGCCTCTTGGGCGGGCATTGGCTTGCAATATGGGCTGACGTTGTGGCTGGCGCACTATGTGCATTACCTGATTGCCAACGTGTGCGCCATTTTGGTGGCCAGTATCAGCAACTTTCTAGCCAATGACCGCTGGACCTTCAGATCCAAAACCCGCTAGCCCCCAAGCCAGCGCTCCTGCCAAAGCCTTAACGGACCGTGGGCAAGGCGCGTTGGTTGCGCTGATCTCGCTGACTGCCTGTGTTTTGGCCTACGCCCTTTGCTACTGGGCTGGGCTGGGGGGACAATACGTGCCCACCAATGGCGATGAAATGGTCTATGCCCACATTGCGCGGCTGACCCTGGAGTCGCACCAGTGGCTGCCCTTGGTGTCCGACCTGGGTGCCATGCGCAACACCAAGCCGCCTTTGTTGTTTTGGCAAGCCATGGTGGCCGGGGGTGCTGAGGGTGGCTGGACGCTTTGGAACCTTCGGCTCCCCAGCCTGATTTACACCTTGCTCACGGCTGCGGGCGTGGCATGGACGCTTAAAGCCGTCACGCGCAGTTGGGCCACAGGCCTTTTGGCTGCTTGCATTTTTTTGGCTTTTTTAAGCACGTTTCGCTATGGCCGGCCTTACCTCACCAGCGCGCCTGAAACCTTTTGGCTGAGCCTGCCCCTGTTCGCCTTGTTGTGGGCCCACCAAAATCACAACCCAAGTCAGTCCGAGCCCCGCTTGCAAAGCCCGTGGGTGCATTCGATGCTGGGTTTGACGCTGGGGTTTGGTCTGGCCTACAAATCGTTTGCCTTGGTGGCGCCCGTTGCGGCCGCTTGGTGGTTGGCTGGCATGGCCTTGGCTGCCAGATCGTGGGGCACCACAGGCGCTGCTTGGGCTTTTAAATTTACCCTGCGGGTAGGCTGGAGCGCCTTGCTGGCCTTGGGGGTGTTTGGCTTGTGGTTGGTGCTGGACCCCGACCCTCAGGCGGTTTGGAATGAATTCATCATTGGCGAAAACGCGGGCAAGTTTTCTGACGCCAAGGGCTATTGGGCAGAGGCTTTGTCGCTGGGCGGCTCGAGCTTCTGGTCGCAATTGCTGGCCTACCCCTTCAATGCGGGTTTGCTCGGCGCAGTGGTGTTGGGCGCCGCGGCCTTGGGGTTGCGGCAACTTAACCCTGTCCCAAAACAGCAAGGTTTTAAAACCTGGGCCGCTTCGCTTTCCAGTGTGCATGTGGCACTTATGATGTGGCTGCTGGTGTGGCTACTGGTGTTTATGGTGCCCAGCCAACGTACGGCCCGCTATGTCATGCCCGCCATGCCCGCATTGGCCATGCTGTTGGCTTTGCATTGGCACCACATCGGACGCGGCTGGTTTGTGCCCGGGCTGTGGTTTGGCGTCTTGGGCGCGGTGCCTTTGGGGGTAGTGGCGTGGTCTGGTTTTGGGCTAGGTCTTTACAGCCCCATCGATTTGGCGCTGGTTTGGGCTCTGTGCGCGGCACTGCTGGGCCTAGCCCTTTGGGGCACCCTGCGCGCACCCCACACCCGCACTGCGCTGCTGCTCTCACCGCTGTGCCTTTACTTGGGCTACCACTTTTGCGCCGCGCCTATGGATGGCCCAGCGGGAACATATACAAGCCTTAACTCCACGAGCCTGAACTCCGCAGGCCTGATCTTCGCAACCCGGCCGATCTCGCCAGAGCTGCAAATGCTGCCCGGGCCGCCCGGACCGCCTGCCCCACCCTTAACCCATTTGAAACTGGCCGTGCCCAGCAATTTCAATGGCCAGTTTGAGCGGTATGAATTTTTGTTGGCACCTCAGTTTCCTGGTGTTGCCTTGAGCTGGAAGCCCTATGAGGCTGGTCACCCTGAGACCGATTTGAACCAGCTGCTCCAAACTTCAGATGCGGTGGTGTGGGTGGACGCTTCATCCGTAGATACAGCTAATGCCAAAACGCAAGCCGCGCCGCCATGCCTGCCTAATTGCCAAGTGCTTGCGCAACGCTGGATCTGGAAAAGCCGCCATCAAGCCGCAGACATCACCTGGCGAAACCTATTGCGGCCGGAAGAATGGCTGTTCAAGCAAGAGTGGCTGCTGACTCGAGCTTCCAGCTAGAGGTCAAACGCAATCCAAACATAGTTCATTCAGGGCAACCAAAGCTCAAACCTGGCCCCACCTTGGGGGCGGTTCTTCAACTCGGCCCGGCCAAATCGGCCAGCGTGTTCGTGCGCTCGGGCCACCGCCGCACCCAATTGACAACCCAGGCCGGTCGACCAATCCGATACGGCGCCAAGATGGAGTTGGGGGTTTTGCAGGCCAGGGCCATCATCGTCCACCGTCAAGACCAAATAGCCATCAGTGACCCGCGCGGACAGCTCCACGCCGCTTTGGGCAAAGCGCCAGGCATTGTCCAAAGCGGCGTCCATCGCCAACCGCACCAAGCGCAGATCAAAAAACCAAAACGGCGGGGCCAGGTCTTGTTGCACCACTGCCGTGGGCACCTGAGCCCCGTAGTAGGCACTTTGTTCAGCCAACTGGGCCAACAGCCCCAATGGTGACTCGTCTTGTGCATGGGGTTTGAGTTCCGATTCCACCCCATACAACACCAAAAAATGCACAAAACGCTGCCGCAGCTGCACGCAATGCTGACGGGCCGTCCGCGCGGCCTGCGCTTGAGGATTGAGTTCTAAGCGAACCAACTCTGCTTCCAGATGCCCCAACGCGTTTTTCAGGTCATGCACCGCGAGGGCGGCCAGGTCAGGGTTCATGGGGCCTTAGATGACCCCTGGTGGTTCAGCATGGCGGTAGTATCTCTGAAGTACACCTTCATTTGCGCCACGCGGTCGCTGTCGGGCAAAAGTTTTTCAAGGCGAGACAAATAAGAGCGCACCCGCTCCGAAATGGTGAAGTTCATCTGCTTTTTAAGGCGCAGGGTCAGGCAGTTCAATTGGGCCGCTTGTAACAGCACGCCAGTATTGTCCGGATAGTCCCGCAGTGCTTTTTCGATGACCTCCAGCGATTCGTCGTATTTGCCGTCGCGCAGCAGTTGCTTGGCCTCATCGACTTTGCTGTTGATTTGCTTGGTGGCACCGTCAATGATGTCGGCCACTTTGTCTTCATGGCCGGTGCTGCGCAACACATTGCCAATAAGCTGTTTGATGCGTTGGTTTTCGTGGTCTGAGCTCACCACATTGCTCATCAGCTTCAAGCCCGCCTCGGCGTTACCCCCCAACACCTCGGCTTTGGCTAAAGCAATGGTGCCAAAGTCGGCCTTGGCACGGCGCAGGCTGCCGCGGGCTTTGGCCAAGGCGGCTTGCGCCCCGGCAGCATCGCCCTGCTTGGACAAGGCTTGCGATTTCACGGCCAGGGACACACCCTGAAAGGCAGGGTCATTTGGGTATTTCCTCATGCCCGCATCGAGCATTTGAACCGCCTCTTGGGTTTCACCCTTGTCCACCAAAGTTTGGGCTTGTGCCAGGATGTCTTGGGGCAGAGAGGTCACCGAACCGCTGGTGGCTTTGGCCAGACGGGCATAGCACTCTTTGGCGGTTTCCAGGTCGCCATTCAAATAGGCGGCTTCAGCCACCAAGCGCTGCCGCCGGGCCGAGGGAATGACGGCGGCCGAGTCTTTCATGACGTACATGGCGCCTTCCATGTCGCCCGTGGCCTCAAGGCATTCGGCCAAGATGTCGTAGGCGTCGATGTTTTTTTCACCCTCTTTGGAGTCGATGATGTTTTGCACCACCCTCTTGGCCTGCTCAAACTGCGATTCAGCCTTGTAGGCCTTGGCCATGCCCAATTGCGCCCACACCACAGTGCTGCGCGCCGCCAAAACCTGGGCATACACCTCACGCGCATCGGCATAGCGACCCATGTGCATCAACGATTCCGCTTTGATTTGCAGGGCCTGCATGGTCCAGCGGCTTTTCATCTTGACCAAAATGTCGCAATGCGTGATGGCACCGGCGTAGTCCTGTCGGTCCAGGCGCTCCTCTATGGTTTGCAGGGCCTCATTTTTTTCGAGCAGGTTGTTGAGCCGGTCCGACAAGTCGCTGGCAGTAAACGGCTTGAGCAGATAGGCGTCAGGCTTGTGCTCAGTGGCAGAAGCTACAGAAAGATAGGAGTTTTCAGCCGTGACCATGAAAAACAAGCAGCTTTTGCCTAACAGTTGGTTGTCGCGCAGGTACTCAAATAGTTGCTGGCCATCGGACTTTTGATTCAGATTGAAGTCGCACAGCACCAAACCGTAGGTTTTGGACTTGCAGTATTTGATGGCCTCTTCAGCCGTGGTGGCTTGGTCCACCTTGTTGATTTGCAGCTGCTGCAACTGACCCCGCAAGGTGGTGCGTTGGGTTTGCATGTCATCAATGATGAGGGTTTGCAAATCTGGGTAAACCGCGCTGAAATTCATAAGAGCTTGCTTTTGAAGTCGCTGAAGGAGAGGCTTTTGGGATGGTTTTTGGAATAACTTGTGGGCGCTTTAGCCTCATATTTTGCTTGAAAACCAACGTCGAATCAGCCACACGTGCAGGTAAATCCAGAGAAGCGGGTCCAACAACGCGTCCCACAGATTGCCCGTGGGCAAGCGGGAGAGCACATACACCGTCATGAGCAACAAACCAGCCCACTTTAGGAATGGGTTGGTCGTGGCCGCCCTGAACGCCCATGCGCAGCCCCAAGCCACACACAAGCCCAACGCCACCGCCAAGGGGCTGAACCCCCAAGCGAACACCTGCAGGTGCAGCAGGTTGAGGGTGTCGAGCAGCAGCAACCACCCAAGCGCAATGCCGCACAAGGCTAAGCTGTTTAGCCCCGAATTGGCAAAGCTTTGACTTTGGGCTGAGACCATATGTTTGGGGCGAACACCCTGAGCCACATAAAAGGCACACAAGCCCGTGGTGAGCAAAGATGGGTACTGAAACGCGAGCCCTAGCCAGTAGCTGGCAGACCAAGGGGAAGGCAAAAGCGCCCATAGGCCCATGGCCCATGGCCATAAGGCCTTAACCCAAAGCTGTGCACGACCACCGCCAACACTATTGGCAACATTGCCGGAACCTTGGAACCACCGGACCATGCCCAAGCCCATCGCCACCAGCACCACAGCCCACGACACGCTGAGGTAAGCTTGACTTGAAAACGGCTCAGGAAGCCAAGGGTTTTCTTGGGAAATGAACATGGACCCTAACTGCATCAACTCCATGGTCAGGGCTCCTTGATTTCCTTGGGCACCAGGCGCTGCCAAGCAATGGCTTGACGCTTGAAGGTGTAGCTGACCCACAGGTGCTGGTCCTGCCACACCACTGAGGGGTATGAATATTCATCGCTCTTTGCATCACCCTTGACAAGGGTCAAGGCTTCCTGCCAACGCAAACCATCGGCAGACACACTCAAATCCAGCTCATTGCGCCCTACCGCCTGGGGGTTGTGGACCAGCACTTGTTGCGTGGCTGAAAGCGACAAGCCAGCCAAAGAGTTGTCGGCGTTGTGCAGGCTGAGCATGGGCAAGTCGGTCCAGCTGCGGCCTGCATCCTGGGTTTGGCTGACCTGCACACGGCCAAAGCCGCTGCTGTCGCGCATCAGGGCCAGCCATTGCGTGGGGCTTTGCATGAGCAACGTAGGCTGCAGCACTTTCCGCCCTTGCGACATGCGCACCATGCCTCTAAAAGCTCCCTGAGCATCAAAACGCAAGGCCACCGGGTATTTGCTGGACAACTCAAAGTACACCGGCAGCACCATGCCGCCATCGGCCAAACGCAAGGGCATGGCACGCACCAGGTGGCTGATGTTCCAGCCCCAAGCCAAGGGCAAAACCCGCAGGGGTTCAAACTCCACCTCATTCAACAACTCTGAAGCTACAGGCGCTTTGCTCTGCAAATGCAACACGCGGCCCGCAGCCCAGCCGCCTAAGCCCGTGGCCACCACAAACAAGTGCACACGGCCCGTGGCGTCGTGCCAAGGCACGGGGTTGCCCAAGCGGCGCTTTGCAAAGCCAAGTTTGGAGCCCGTGGACTCGCGGTTGACCACCCAACGGCTTGGCGTCCAGGCTTGGCTGGCTCGGTCAAAGGCAGAAGCCGCCACCTGCACATCGGGTGCGCTTTCGCGCGTTCCGGCAAACCAAAACGCCCACAAAGCCTGCGGATGTTGGCTGGGCATGGGCATCAAATTGCTGGCGTGTGCTGCAGGGGTGTGGTCGGGCATGGGGATCAAGCCCGAAGCTTCAACAATGAAACGGGGTGATGTGAGCTCGGGCGCGTCTGGCGGAGCGCGTCCGGCCCAAACGCCTCGCGCCTCGGGCAGTGAATCCGGCCGACCCTTGAGGTCGAACGACAGCAATGCGGCCACAACGACAACCCCCAAGGCGCGCTGGTAGCCCCAACCCCTTGCCGCACGGAACCACCGATTCAAATCTGCACTCCCTGATAAACCAACAAATGATCTGATGTTTTGATTTCTGAAAAACGTTGACGAAGTTTAGGGCCAGAGCATTTGGGGGCTTAAAAGCCTTGTTGCCCACTCCAAGGCCGCTGCAGGCTCATACCACCAGCACTTACACTGGGGATCTGTATGAAATTTTT
>Ga0214917_10004706_pt1 | contig 14991 bp, 13 predicted proteins | sample LL_1208_BB_MetaG_FD_177983 | JGI IMG/M metagenome (GOLD analysis project Ga0214917, IMG submission 177983) | Freshwater microbial communities from Lake Lanier, Atlanta, Georgia, United States - LL_1208_BB | ecosystem: Environmental > Aquatic > Freshwater > Lake | place: USA: Georgia | collected... | reverse complement strand
CGACCGGAAGCGTGATGTGACGGGCGAGGTCGGCCATGAACAGCACCGCACCCTTGAGCACACATACGAGCAACGGGGCACGGCCGGCGTAGTCGCGGGTGATCTCGGCACCGAGCTCGGCCAGTCGCTGTTCGAGTGCCTCCCGGGACACCACGATGTCGCCGAGCATCGGATCATCATCGGGATGCGGGAACACAGCGACCTCGTCGATCGGCTCGGACACGGATCTGGAACCTAGTCCACCGGGACCGAGTCGTCGGGAGACACCAGTCGCAGTCGACCGGCGGTGCGCTCGACACGACGACCACCACCGACATCGGTGGAACGGGACTCCATGCGGGCCACCGCGAGCACCCGCTCGACCGTGGCTGCATCGGGAGGATGGGCCTCGGGCAGATCGGCGCGGAGCCATTCGCGCACCGCGACCCGGGCCACCACCACCTCGGCACCGGCCACGGCATGCGCGTCGGTGACATCGATCGAGTTCGCCGAGTGACGCAGGTGGTCGGCGACCTCGGCGAAGAGCTCCCCCTGACGGACCAGGATGGGAACCGCATCACGTCGCGCGAGATCCTGCAGCAACGGGAGCAGTTCATGGCGGACGCGGTTGCGCAGGAACGCCGGGTCCGAGTTGGAGGGATCATGGAACGGTTCGATGCCCTCGAGCGTGCAGACGTTCTCGGTCTCACGACGCCGGAGCGCCACGATGGGGTGGCGCAGCCCGGGTCGGATGCCGGCGAGTCCATCAGGACCGGCGCCGCGCAGCAGATTCATGAGCATGGTCTCGGCCCGGTCATCAGCGGTGTGTCCCAGCGCTGCGCTCGCACCGAGCACCTGGAGGCGGGCCGAGCGGGCTCGGGCCTCCAGATTGGGGCCGGGCTCGAGCTCCACCCGTTCGGAGCGGAAGCCGGCACCGAACCGCGCTGCGACCTCCGCCACCCATCGGGCCTCGAGATGGGAACCATCGCGCAGTCCGTGATCGACATGCACCGCGGTGACCTCGCAGCCGGCGGCCACCGCCAGCACCAGCAGGGCGATCGAATCAGCACCGCCGGAGACCCCACAGGTGATCGCGGTCCCCGCTGCCGGGAACCGGCATCGGGCCAGCAGGTCGCCGTGGCGCAGTCGCAACTGCTGCGGATCGATGGTCATGGGTCCCCGGATGGAGCCGACTCAGGCCACGACCAGCGGTGCCCGCATGCGATCGATCCAGCGATCGGGTTCACGGATCTCGATCAGCGTGGGCAGATTGGCCGCCGATTCCCATGCCCGAGCGAGCAGATCGGACCCGCCGGCGCGCTCGACCGCGGTGATGAACGCCTCCCCGTGCGCGTACTGGTTCAACTTGGCCTCGAGTCCGATGAGCTGTTGGAGGAGTCTCGACAGACCGCGGGCCGACTGTCGACGTTCCCTCAGCACCTCACCGAAACGCCCGGCACTCGGCACGAGTCCCTCCCCGGCCCGGTCCATGGTGACGTCACCATGCCCCTCGAGCAGGCTCATCATCCCCGAGACCTGATCGAGGATCATCCGCTGTTCGGGGCCGGCGAGGAGCGTGGCGATGCCACCTTCGGCGAGCGGATTGGTGCCCGAGCGCCAGGAGGCGGCTGCCCGCGAGAAGTTCTCGAAGAGTCGCCCCGGATCAGGATCGACCGCACCGACGGTCTGATGGACGAGATCGATGAAGTGCTCACGGAGCCAGGGGACACCGGTGAACTGGGCGCGATGGGTGACCTCATGCAGCGCGAGCCAGAGTCGGAACTGCTCGGGCGGGAAGGCGAACCGTTTCTCGATGGCCAGCACGTTGGGACCGACGTAGTACACGATGTCCTGCTCGAGTGGATCCTGCTCCTCGACCACGAGCAGGTCGTACTGGCCGAGCACCCGACCCGACATCCAGCCCAGCACCAGGCCGAGTTCGGCCCCGGCGAGTCGCGAGGTGATGGGGGCGGCCATACCCGATCCGATGCGGTCGTCGAACTTCTCGATCAGTGGGGTGAGTAGCCGTCGGAACGCTGCGATGTTCGCCCGGATCCATCCGGCCCGATCGGTGACACGACTGCGGGCCGGACCGGCCAGTGATCGCAACCCGGTCTCCTGCTCCACCAGCTGCTCGGCGAGCGCGGTGAGCCGGGTGAAATCCGGGGCCAACGAGTCGTAGTGATAGCTGCGGGCGAACGGCTCGGTGCCCGAGGCGCGGATGGCGATGCGCTCGGCCACCGACCAATCGACCGAGCCGGCCACCGGCGTCAGCGCTTCGGGTAGCGGGGCATCACGACCTTGTAGACGTAGCCGGCGATGATCCCGATGACCACGAGGATGGAGGGGACGACCAGCGCAGCGGCGATCCAGAAGGTCCAGACGACGGCCAGAAGTGAAGTCATGGGGCGATCCTAGGCGTCGAGCGCCGGTGGTTGGCCAATGCGGGGGTCCTCGGACGCCGGGGTGGACTCCCCCAGCGACAGCGCCGTGAGTCGCTCGAGGATCCGGACACGGAGGGACTCGGGGATCTCATCGTTGCGTGCTCTGGTGGAGATCACGATGCGAAGTTCGGCCTCGAAGTCGAAGGCTTCGATACAGGGGTTGCACCCCTGGAGATGTCCGGCGATCAGGGTCCGCTTCTCCTCGGTGAGCTCACCGTCGAGATAGGTGTAGATCTCGGCCAGCGCCTCGGAGCAGTCGGTGATCGGCGCGGCGTGATGATCCTGCGGTTCAGTCATGTTCCACCCCCGTCGGATCAGGTGCAGGTCGGCGCTCGGTCAGCCCCCGATCGAGGGCGAACTCGTACAACTGCTTCTGCAGCGATTTTCTTCCCCGGTGCAGCCGACTCATCACCGTGCCGATGGGGATGTCGAGCATCTCGGCGATCTCCTTGTAGGAGAACCCCTCGACATCGGCGAGCAGCACCGGGATCCGGAAGTTGTCGGGGAGGGACTCGATGGCCTCCTTCACCTCGGCATCGGTGAACCAATCCATCAGTTCGTCCTCGGCGCTGCGAGCAGCGGTGACCGCCTCGAGACCACCGAGGCGCCGGAAGAGATGGAGGTCCTCGCCCTCGTCGAGCTCGGTCTCGGTCGGTCGTCGCTTCTTGGATCGATAGGTGTTGATGAAGGTGTTGGTGAGGATCCGGTAGAGCCAGGCCCGCAGATTGGTGCCCTGCTCGAACCCTCCGAAGCTCCGGTAGGCCTTCAGATAGGTCTCCTGCACGAGATCCTCGGCGTCGGAACGGTTGCGGGTCATGCGCAGCGCCGCGGAGTACAGCGCCGGCATGAACTCCATCGCCTGGTCCGCGAACTCTGCCTGATCAGCCATGAGAGCCCGAGAGGAGAATCGAACTCCTGACCTGCTCATTACGAGTGAGCCGCTCTGCCGACTGAGCTACCCGGGCGGGGTGGAGGGCTGATCGTAGTCGCCGGGGGCGAACGGGCATCAAGCCTGCCGACCACGGTGACCGAGGCGGTCAGCGGGTGCGGAGTCGACCGAGTTCGCCGAACAGGGCGGCGAGTTGGAGACGCTCGTTGGGATTGCGCACCTGTGCTGCGGCGGCTGCATCGATGAGATCGATCGCCGCGATGCACGCGGCCGGACGTTCGGCGAGGATCATGTCATCGCGATACCGGCGCGACAGCACACCGAGGCCGAAACGGATCTCATCGGTGCGATGACGCCGCGCCTGCCGCTTGTGCTTCGCCTCGAGCTGCTTTCGGCCCGAACCGCGCTCACCGCGCGCTCTGATCACCTCGGCCAGCTCGTCGGCCTCGGCCTCCTGCACCGCGACCAGCGGAGCCATCGCGTCCTCGATCATGCCCAACAGCGAATCGACCAGTTCCATGGTGGTGGAACCGGTGCCGTCGAGGCGATCGGGCACCGACCACCATGCATCGCGACGGAGCGCGAGTCGGTCATCGGTGGCCAGCAGTCGCGCCCTGCCGAGATCACCGTTGGCCGCCGTCGCAGCCTCAGCAGCGCGTGCAGGATCGATGCCCTCGGCGATGAGTCGAGAGCCGATGTCCTCGACCGACACCGTGCCCAGATCGATCCGGACGCACCGACTGGCGATGGTGACCAGCTCCGGTGGCACATCGTCGGCCAGCACGATGAACACCGTGCCGACCGGAGGTTCCTCGATCGACTTGAGCAGTTTCGGGGCCCCGTTGCCCACGAGGTGGAACTCGTCGAGCACCAGGATCCGTCGACCACCCTCCATCGAGGATCGGACCGAGGAGGAGACGATCTCCTCGATCTGCTTCGCATCGATCGCGGCGCCCTCCCGCTCCACCACGGTGAGATCGGGATGGGTGCCGGCCAGTGCGAGCTCGGCGTGGCGTGCCACCTCGGTGTCGGCGCGACCCTCACTCAGCAGCGCAGCGGCGAAGGCGTGGGCCAGCGTCCGCTTGCCACTCCCATGGGGACCCACCAGCAGATAGGCGTGCACCGGCATGCGACTCGCGGCGCGCACCATCTCGATCGCCTCGCCCTGACCGACGACATCGGACCACAGGTCGACACCGACGCGTTCTGCGGCGAGGGGTGAGGGATCGGTCACAGCGACAGTTGTAGCCGCTCGGCCACGACATCGAGCACGGCCATCGCGACCTCCTCGATCGTGCCGGTGCCATCGACCACCGCCCAGCGCTGTGGCTCAGCCGCGGCCTGTGCCCGGAACCCGGCCATCACCGCGGCGTGGAACGCAGCCGATTCGGACTCCATCCGGTCGCGGGCACCACCGAGTCGACGATCGGATTCCGCAGCGGGTACCTCGAGCAGCAGGATCAGATCGGGCCAGACCCCACCGGTCGCCCACAGCGAGAGATCCCGGATCTCGCCGATGGGCAGTCCGCGTCCGTGGCCCTGATAGGCGATCGAGGAACCGGCGAACCGGTCGGTGACGACATGACGTCCCGAGGAGAGGGCGGGCTCGACCAGCTCCGCCACATGCTGGGCACGATCGGCGGCCATGATGAGCGCTTCGGCGCGAGCGACCAGACCCACCGTGTCCGGGGACAACACGAGTTCACGGAGTCGTGCACCGATGGCGGTTCCACCGGGTTCGCGGGTGAGCACCGCGCCGAGGGCATCGGCGAGCAGCGCGGCCTGGGTCGACTTCCCACAGGCCTCGCCGCCCTCGAAGGCGATGAAGCGACCTCGGGTCCGTGACTCGCCGCCCATCACTCGTCGCCGATCGGGCCGGCACCCCGGGAAGGATGTGGTGAACGATCGGCACTGTGTTCGCGCTGTCCGGCGCGCAGCGAGGCGAGCGCGGCGAACCCGGCGATGATGATGATGGCGGCCGCGAGCCAGAGCGCGAGACGGACACCGGGCAGCCAGATGGTGAGACCACCGATGTTGATCTCGCTGTCGAACAGTGCCTTCGAGACACCTCCGAGCAGCGCGGCGAGCAGCGGTCCGGCGACCATCGAGATGAGCACACACAGTCGGACCAGGGTGTTGAGCGAACTGAACACCCGGCCGCGCATCTCGTCGTCGACCTCCTGCTGCAGCAGCGCGTAGCCGATGACGTAGACGGGACCGACCGACATGCCCATGAGGAGCACGAACGCGAACGCCACCGGCAGGGTGGACGAGGAGGCGGCCAGGAAGAGTGAGACACCGGCCATGAACAGTGCGCCGGTGAACACGGTGGTCTTCGGCACCTTCTTCTGCAGGGCCGACACCCCGACGACACCGATGGCGACACCGAACCCGAGGGCCGTGGTGAAGAGTCCGAATCCTGCAGCACCGGTGCCGAGCACCTCGGTGGAGAAGACCGCACCGAGGGGGATGAGCATGCCGCCACCGATGAGTCCGGTGGCGAGTCCGAGATTGACGGCGCGCACGGTGTGGTTGGAGAACACCTCGCGCCAACCCTCGACGAGTTCCTCGAGGGTGCGGCGCAGATCGACGCGTCGGGATTCGTCGTCGAGCGCGTCGAGACGCTTGGGACGCGACGGCATGCGCAGTCGATGGATCATCCAGGCAGAGAACAGGAAGGTGGCGACGTCGACGTAGAACGCGAGTGCCATCTGGTTGTTGTCGAGCCAGTGCAGTCCGGGGATCTGACCCACCCAGATCGAGAGTCCGGCGAGCAGCGCGAACAGCAGTGACGCGAACGGGAAGGTTCCATAGGCCGCGGCCAACGACAGCGAGTTCGCAGTGGTGAGGTGATCGCGGGGGACCAGATTGGGGACCTCGGAATCCTTCGCCGGGCCCCACAGCAGGGTGAGCACCTCGAGGGCGAGCGATGCGAGCACGAGCCCGATGACGTCGCCGACGAACGGCAGCAGTGCGAGCACCACGGCGCGACCGACATCACAGCTGACCATGACCTTCTTGCGGTCCCAACGATCGACGAGCACGCCGGCGAGGGGTCCGAAGAAGAAGCCGGGCACGATGCGGGCGGCCATGACCAACGAGATGGCCCCGGCGCCGGCGCCGCCACCGATCCGTGCTGCCAACAGGATGATCGCCGAGAACCCGAGCCAGTCGCCGGTGGCCGAGACCACCTGGACGAGCCAGAGACGGAAGAACTCCGGCGACCCGAACAGACGCACATGCCATCCGGCCCGATCGTTCTCGTACAGCGTGTAGTAGGCCTCGGTCTCGTCACCGGCGTCGAGCACCTCGGAGCGGGAGAGACCGGTGAGGGTGGGATCCTCCGCGTGTGCGGTCACCGCGGCCGAGACGTCGCCGATCGGCGTCTCGGAGTCGTGCTCGCTCACCGGAGCGTCGGCGTCGTCCCGGGGTCCGGGGCGGGGCACAGCCATGACACAACCCTACGACGACCCCAGCGATGGCTCGGGAACCGCTGGGTGACTCCCATCGATGCGACCGCTCGACGGCATCGACCCGTGCCGCAACGGGCGGGATCAGTCCGACTGACCGGGGATGCCGGTGACGCGCTGCGCCGAGGAACGCACCACTGTGGCCTTGGTGGCCGCTCCCGCCTTCGAGCGCTTGGAGGTTCCCTTGCGGACGGTGCGGGTCACGGTTCCGTCGACGCCGTCGCCGGCCGTCGCCCTCTTCCTGGCCCCGGCCTTCTTGGCGGTGGACTTCTTGGCGGTGGACTTCTTGGCGGTCTTCCCGGTGGACCCGGTGTCATTGGCCACCGCCACCCGCCGGGCCTGGAGCAGCTCGGCACCACGTTCGGGGCTGAGCGCGACGGGGTCGTCGCCCACCCGCAGCGATGCGTTGGTCTCGCCATCGGTGACATAGGGACCGAACTTGCCGTCCTTGATCACCATCGGTCGATTGGTGACGGGATCCGGACCGAGTTCGGCCAGCGGGGGCTTCGGTGCGCCACGACCGCGCCGCTTGGGTTCGGCGAAGAGCCGGAGTGCCTCGGCGAGATCCACCGTGAGGAGGTCCTCCTCGGCGGCCAGTGACCTGGTGTCGGGCTTGGTGTCATCAGCCGGATCACCCTTGGTGAGGTACGGACCGAACTTGCCGTTCTGCGCGGTGATGGGTTCGCCGGTGGCGGGATCGGCGCCGAGCAGCCGGGGGAACGACAACAGCTCGAGGGCGGTCTCGAGGCTCACCGCGTAGGGATCCATGCTCTTGAACAGCGAGGCACGCGGAGGCTTCTCGTCGGGATGATCCTCGATCTCACCGAGCTGTACGTAGGGGCCGTACTTCCCGCTCATGACGAACACCGTGAGTCCGGTCTGGGGATCGGTGCCGATGGGCTTGCCGCCCTTGGGCATGCGCAGCAGCTCGAGCGCCTTGGCAACGGTGAGATCAGCGGGAGCCAGCGTGTCGGGGATGCTCGCGGTGTCATCGCCGCGCTGCACATAGGGACCGTACCGGCCGGGTTTGGCGATGATCAGCATGCCGTTCTCATCCTCGCCGAGCTCGAAGGTGTTGACCGCAGCCGCGTCGATCTCGGGGAGACGGTCGGTGACGAGATCACGCAGGCCTCCTGAACGGAGCATCTCCTCGCCGACCGGGCCGAAGTAGAAGTCCGACAGCATGTCGGTTCCGGTGACCTCGCCGATGGCGATGCGATCGAGGATGCCCTCCATCTGCGCGGTGAAGCCGTAGTCGACGATCTCGGCGAAGTGCTGCTCGAGGATCCGGGTGACGGCGAAGGCCGACCAGCTCGGCACCAACGCGGAGCCCTTCTTCCACACATAGCCGCGGTTCTGGATGGTCTCGATGATCGAGGCGTAGGTGGAGGGTCGACCCACGCCGAGCTCCTCGAGCCTGGCCACCAGGGTCGGCTCGGTGAAGCGGGCCGGCGGTTTGGTGGTGTGACCCTCCGGTGTGAGTTCGGTGACATCGAGGGCATCGCCGGTGCGCACCGGGGGCAGACGCCGCTCGGAACCCTCATCGTCGTCATCGGACGGGTTCCAGTCGTAGGCCTGCATCCAGCCACGCTCGGTGATGACCGTGCCGGCGGCGGAGAACTCGGCATCTCGACCCGAGGTGGTGCCCGCACCCAGACGGACGGTCACGGTCTCACCGGTGGCATCGACCATCTGCGAGGCCACCGTGCGACTCCAGATCAGTTCATAGAGACGAGCCTCACCGGGCTGCAGTTCGCCGCGGACCTCATCAGGGGAACGGAACCGGTCGCCGGCCGGACGGATCGCCTCATGGGCCTCCTGGGCATTCGCCGCCTGCTTGCCGAAGGTGCGCGGAGCATCGGGCACAGAACCGGCGCCGAACCGCTCGGTGGCCTCGGCCCGCGCCGCCGCGATGGCTGCACCCGAGAGGCTGGTGGAGTCGGTGCGCATGTAGGTGATGTAGCCCTGCTGGTAGAGCGACTGGGCCATGGACATGACCTGCGTGGCCGAGACCTTCAACATCCGACCGGCGACCTGCTGCAGCGAGGAGGTGATGAACGGCGCGAAGGGGCGACGTCGGTAGGGCTTGGACTCCACCGAGCGCACGGCGAACGACGCGGTGTCGAGTTCGGCGGCCAGGGTGCGGGCCTCGGTCTCGCCGAGCACGACGCGATCGGTGCGCGACAGTTCGCCGAACTCGCTGAAGTCGTTGCCCGTCGCGACCCGGATGCCGTCGACGGCGAGGAGTTTCGCCTCGAACGGGATCGGCTCAGTGGCCGCGGCGAAGGTGCCACGGATGTCCCACCAATCCGCGGGCACGAACGCCATGATCTCCTGCTCACGCTCGACCACGAGCCGAGTGGCCACGCTCTGCACACGGCCGGCGGAGAGACCCGGATTCACCTTCTTCCACATCACCTGGGCGAGGTCATACCCGGCGAGACGATCCAGGATGCGACGGGCCTCCTGCGCCTCGACCAGCTTGGTGTCGAGTTCGCGGGGATTGGCGAAGGCCTCCCGGATGGCCGGTCCGGTGATCTCGTGGAACACCATGCGATGCACCGGCATGTCCTTCGGCGGCTTCAGGATCTCCAGCAGATGCCAGGCGATGGCCTCACCCTCACGATCCTCATCGGTGGCGAGATAGAGCGCGTCCGCATCCCTGAGCGCCTGCTTGAGCCTCGAGACCGTGTCCTTCTTGGAGTCATGCACGATGTAATAGGGATGGAACTCGTGGTCGGGGTCGACGCACAGGTACGACCACCACTCCTTCTGTTTGTCCTTCGGCAGCTGGGTCCGCTTGGCCGCGAGATCCCGGATGTGTCCCACCGAGGCGATCACGGTGGGAGCGTCGCCATCGGCGGCGAGATCACTGAGGAACTCGGTGATCTTCTTCGCCTTGGTGGGTGATTCGACGATGACGAGCGGGCCGGACATGGCCGACAGGATTGGAGCATGACGCCGCCGCTGTCAACCGCGTCGGGCCGGATCGCTCACCCGGGGACCCCCGTAGGGGTCCCCGAAAAATCTCCCGGAACATGCCGATCGGCACCGCCGGGAGCCGATTTCGGCCATACTCACCCCATGTCCGAGTCCGAACTGCACGCTGGTTCCAACACCGACCTCAACGGTGAGACCCGCCCCTGGGGACGCTTCATCGTCCTCGACGACACTCCCACCTGCAAGGTGAAGCGCATCATCGTCGAACCGGGTCAGCGTCTCTCCTATCAACTGCATCATCGTCGGGCCGAGCACTGGACCGTGGTGTCGGGCACGGCACTGGTCACGCTCAACGGCGAGGACATCACCGTCGAACCGGGCGCCTCGATCGACATCCCCCGGGGAGCAGACCATCGGGTGCGCAATCCGGGGAACGAGCCGCTCGAGTTCATCGAGGTGCAGATGGGCGACTACTTCGGTGAGGACGACATCGTCCGCCTCGAGGACGACTACGGCCGCGCCGGCCAGTGACACCCCACCCCCCGACCACCAACGACTGAGGACCGCATCATGGATTTCGCACCGAGCCCGCGCGCCGCTGATCTGATCGAACGTCTCGAGGCGTTCATGGTCGAGGAGGTGGTGCCGGCCGAGCCGATCTTCGCCGCCGAGATGCAGGCCTCGGGAGATCCGCACTTCCATCCCCATGTGATGGAGCAGCTCAAGGCCAGCGCCCGCGAGCGCGGCCTGTGGAACCTGTTCCTGCCCCATGTCACCGAATGGACCCCGGACCCGGTGTCCAACGTCGACTACGCCCCGCTCGCCGAGATCAGCGGTCGCAGCCCGCTCGCGCCCGAGGCGCTCAACTCGGCCGCTCCCGACACCGGCAACATGGAGATCCTGTCGTTGTTCGGAACCCCCGAGCAGAAGGAGCAGTGGCTGGTGCCGCTGCTGGCCGGCGAGATCCGTTCCTGCTTCGCCATGACCGAACCCGATGTGGCCTCCAGCGACGCCCGCAACATCGAGTTGTCGATCCGCCGCGAGGGTGACGAGTACGTGCTCAACGGACGCAAGTGGTGGATCAGTGGAGCGGCCAATCCGCGCTGCAGGGTCGCCATCGTCATGGGCAAGACCGATCCGGAGGCACCCACCTATCGCCAGCAGTCGATGGTGCTGGTCCCCATGGACACCCCCGGTCTCACCATCGTGCGCGACCTGCTGGTGTTCGGCTACAACGACCGCGAGGGCCATTGCGAACTGCGCTTCGACGATGTGCGCGTCCCGGTCACCAACATCCTCGGTGAGGAGGGCGGTGGCTTCGCCCTGGCCCAGGCCCGTCTCGGTCCGGGTCGCATCCATCACTGCATGCGCTGCATCGGGATGGCCGAACGCGCACTGGAGCTCATGTGCCGCCGCGTCGTCACCCGCCAGGCCTTCGGCAGGTCGCTGGCCGAACAGGGTGTCATCCAGGAATGGATCGCGGACTCGCGCATCGAGATCGAACAGGCCCGTCTGCTCACCATGAAGGCGGCCTGGCTCATGGACACCATCGGCAACAAGGGTGCCCGGGTCGAGATCTCGGCCATCAAGGTGGTGGCGCCGAATGTCGCGCTGCGCGTGGTCGATCGTGCCATCCAGGCCCATGGCGGTGGCGGCGTGTCCCAGGACTTCCCCCTCGCCGGCATGTACGCAGGTCTGCGCACCCTGCGGTTCGCCGATGGACCCGACGAGGTGCATCGCATGCAGCTCGCCCGTCGCGAGCTCGGTCGCTACCTCCAGGCTGACTGAGCAGCGCAGGACTCGTTCAGTCCACGATCACCGGTCGCTGCTCGAACACCTCGGCGTTCTCCGCCGCTTCGATCTCGAGTTCACCGGCCGAGGCCCGTGATGCCGCGAGCCGCAGGGTGATGCCCGAGAGGATCGCCGCCACCGCAGAGGCCGCCAGGATGCCGACCTTGGCCTGATCGGCGTACTGCGGTTCGTCGAAGGCCAACCCGGTGACGAACAGCGCCACGGTGAAACCGATGCCCGCTGCCATCGCGATACCGATCATGTGCAGGTTCGTCGCTCCGCGGGGTCGAACGGCGAGTCCGAGGCGGATCGCCAGGATCGCAGCACCGAACACGCCGATGGTCTTGCCCACGACGAGACCGACCGCCACACCCCAGGTGACCGAGGAACCGGCGGCCTGTCGGAGCGCCTCGCCGGTGAGCAGGATCCCGGCGTTGCAGAGGGCGAAGATCGGGATGATGACATAACTGGTCCACGGCAGGAGTCGATCCACCAGCCGCTCCCCGACCGGGACCGACTCCTTGATCAGGAAGGACGCGTGCTGGACATCCTCGGCCGAGAGCTCGGCGCGGTTCTCGAGACGATCGGCGATGGCTTCGGCGTCGAGATCAGGTCGGAGCGGCTCGGTGGGGGTGAGGAAACCCATGGCCACGCCGGCCACGGTGGCGTGGACGCCGGACTTCAACATGCAGTACCAGACGACCACTGCGATGGCGAAGTACAGCGGCCCGTACCAGATGCGTCGGCGACGCATGAACCACACCATGACCATGAGCAGCACCGATGCACCGAGCCACGCGAACCTGACACTCTGGCTGTAGAACACCGCGATCACGCCGATGGCGCCGAGATCATCGGCGACGGCGAGTGTGAGCAGGAACAGTTTGAGGGCGACGGGCACACGATTGCCCAGGAGCGAGACGATGCCCACCGCGAATGCGATGTCGGTGGCCATGGGGATGCCCCACCCGTGCGCCGTCGGAGTCCCGGCGTTGAAGAGGGTGTAGATGAGCGCCGGGACGATCATGCCGCCGAGCGCGGCGATGATCGGAAGGGCAGCGGCGCGGCGGTCGCGCAGCTCCCCCTTGACCAGTTCCCGCTTGATCTCGAGTCCGGCGACGAAGAAGAAGAACGCCATGAGCGCGTCGTTCACGAACTCCTGGAGGGTCATGTGGAAGCCGATGGGGCCGGCATCGAAGATGATCTCGCTGTTGAGGAACGAGCCGTAGGAGTTCTTCCACGGTGAGTTCGCCCAGACCAGCGCCACGACGGTGGCGATCAGCAGCAGGATGCCGCTGGATGCCTCGATGGCGAGGAAACGCGCCGCCGGCCGTGCCAGTCGTCGCGCCAGCAACCGATCGGTGCCGAGCCAGGTCAGCGACCAGGGATGGTGATCGTGGACGTCGGGGGACCGTTCCATGGCCGCCTGTCTAGTACCGCACCTGTACCGATGTGTTTCCCGAATGTGACGCCTGTATTACCGATCCACCGAACCGAGATGGGCGATGGCGTCATCGATCGTGGGGTACGGGGGCAGGATCTCGGCCACTCGGGTCACCTCGAGCAGCGCGAGCACCTGGGGTTCGGCCCGACAGAGCGCCAGTTCACCACCGCGGGAACGACACACGACCACCCCCGCGAGCAGGACACCGATGCCGACCGCATCGAGGAAGTCGACACCGAGCAGATCGACGATCACCGCCGGAGGGTCGACCGCCGCGTGCACCGCCCGCAACAACTGCTGGCGGGCATCGGGAGCGGTGGCCAGATCGAGATCCCCGATCATCCCCACCACGGTGACCTCATCGATCTGCGAGATCACGGTCTCGATGCTCACGGGAGCCGCAGTCCTGGTCGCCGATGCATCGCGTGACAGTACCTGTCGTCCATGGTCCCGGTCGTGTGGGAGTCACACCCCGCCCCTACGATCGCCCCGATGCCACGCGGATCCGAGCCCACCCTGCGAGCGCTCGACGACATCGTGGCCTCCCTGCACTCCGATCCCCGACTGGTGCACGTCGAACGGATCGACGCACGGGCTGCTCGTCATGCCGCGCCGACCCAGCCGCTGTCGGCAGCGGTCGACGCAGCATTCGGCTCCCCGGACCTCTGGTCGCATCAGGCGCAGGCCATCGACCTCGCGCGCAGCGGACAATCGGTGGCCGTGGCCACCGGTACGGCCTCGGGCAAGTCGTTGTGCTTCCAGATCCCGATCGCCGAGGCGATCTGTGGCGAACGTCCCGCCACCGCACTCATGATGTTCCCCACCAAGGCGCTGGCCCAGGACCAACTGCGCTCCATCACCGCGCTCGATCTCCCGGGCCTCGTGGCCGGCACCTACGACGGTGACAACTCGCCGGAGGAACGCACCTGGGTGCGGCGCAACGCGAACGTCATCCTCACCAACCCCGACATGGTCCACGCGGGTCTCCTGCCCTCGCATGACAACTGGAGCACCTTCCTCCATCGCCTCGAGTACGTGGTGGTCGACGAGCTGCACACCATGCGCGGGGTGTTCGGCAGCCATGTCGCGCACATCCTGCGGCGACTGCGCCGACTCTGCGCCCACTACGGATCCGACCCCACCTTCATCTTCACCTCGGCCACGATCGGTCAGCCCGGTCGCCTGGCGGGCGAACTGTGCGGGTTGCCGGTGGCCGAGGTCACCGAGGACGGTTCGCCCCGGGGTGAACGACTCTTCATGCTCTGGAACCCCGCTGGCGATGACCCCGATGCCACCTCGGTGTCGGCCAACCGCGACACCGCGGAACTCATGAGCAGGCTGGTCGACGACGGACATCGGGCGATCGCCTTCTGCCGGAGCCGCAAGGGAACCGAGATCGTGGCCGCCGAGGTGCGTCGACGTCTCCCATCGGCGCTGTCATCCTCGGTACGGCCCTATCGCGGTGGCTATCTGCGCGCCGAGCGCCGGGAGATCGAACAGGCGCTGTTCGACGGCAGCCTGCGAGGGGTCGTCGCCACCAGCGCGCTGGAACTCGGCATCGATGTCGGCGGCCTCGACGTGTGCATCCTGAACGGCTTCCCCGGGACCATCGCCTCGATGTGGCAGCAGGCCGGTCGCGCCGGACGCCAGAGCCAGCACGCACTCGCCGCGCTCGTCGCCGGCGACGACCAGCTCGACCACTGGTTCATCACCCACCCCGACGAGCTGTTCAGCCGTCCACCCGAGCCGGCGGTGATCAATCCGTCCAACCCCCATGTGCTGCTGCCGCAGCTGGCGTGTGCCGCCTACGAACTACCGCTGACCCCGGCAGATGACATCTGGTGGGGCGATGCCCTCGACGAGGGCATCCGTTCGCTGGTGCTCGACGATCTGCTCAGACTGCGGCCGCCGACCCATCGGAAGGGACCGGCCGCGGTGTGGGCCGGTCGACGGCGTCCGTCCACCGGGATCAGCCTGCGCAACGCCGGTGGCGACGAGTTCCGCATCGCACAGCCCGATGGCACCCTCATCGGC
>Ga0214917_10004704_pt1 | contig 14995 bp, 15 predicted proteins | sample LL_1208_BB_MetaG_FD_177983 | JGI IMG/M metagenome (GOLD analysis project Ga0214917, IMG submission 177983) | Freshwater microbial communities from Lake Lanier, Atlanta, Georgia, United States - LL_1208_BB | ecosystem: Environmental > Aquatic > Freshwater > Lake | place: USA: Georgia | collected... | reverse complement strand
GTGCCGTTTGTTCTTTTAACTCTTATAAATGCTAGATCATCATTAACTGATTCTATTACGAGAGGATCTTGAGATGGTTGAATATTAATGCTATTTGCAAAAGTTTTAGCTCCGCTAATTGTTTGATTGCCAGTATTATAAACAAGATTTGGCGCAATTATTCCTGTTTCAAAAGTTTTAATTCCGCTAATGGTTTGATTGCCAGTATTGTAAATTATATTACTTGCATAAACATTATTAATTGTTAAATAAGCATTATTTCCATTTAATCTTTTTAATTCATTATTTTGAATACTCAAAATTGAATCTGTATTTAGATTTAAATTACTAATTGATCCAAAATCTTTTATATTTCTAAATGGCATAAAATTTATTACACTATTATTATAATGGAACTGCGCCACTATTATAAATTAAATTATATTCTATTAATGTTTCTGTCCCCAATAAATCATATTCTATACTATCTTCAATACCTTTTAATCCAAATGGCAGACTTGTATATAATACATTTCCACTAGCGAAAATCCCTCTTCTTCCAAAATCTGGATCAAGATCAAAATTAAAACTTAAGGTGGCAGTCTTATTGCTACCTATGGAAGAATCATAATTTATATTATTAAATCTACAACCACTAAATACAAATCTAGTAGGATATACCCCGTTAGTATTATTGCATTTTTCAAAATTAACTACTATATTATAGTCATCATCAGAATTTAAAGTATCAAAAAATGAACCTGTGAGATTTTCTTTTACAACAAAACTAGTATTTAATGTGCCATTTACTGGAAATTCTATTTTTCTTAAGAGTGGCAATTTATAATTAATTGCACGATATGCTTTTCTATTAAAATTCAATGAAAAATCAAGACTTTGAATTGTATCTGTATAAAAAGCTACGCCATTATTACTTGTATAAAAACTTACATTTGCATCTCCTGGCAATAGAATATTTTTTCCACTAATCTGTTGATCATTATAATTTAAACTTTTTGGTATTACAATTTGTTCTGATTGATTTTCTGCAAAACCAGATTTTAAATTTAATATTGAATACGGAAGGTTTGATCCGCTTAAATAATATGTAATATTATCTGCAGTATAACTTTGATTTACTTCTGGTAAATTACCAACCGCAACACTAAAAGAATACTCATTTAAGTATGCATTTTGAAAATGTAAAACTCCATAATTTTTTGAGTTTGGATCAACTATATCAACTAAACCCGTAGGATTAACAGAATAATCTGTTAGTGGATAATTAAGAAAAAGATCGTTATCATTTTTATTTACTATAAGATAAAAGTCTCTTTTATTTAATTGTGGTTGATTTGTGCATAGTCCAGAGAACATAGGTAAAGTATGTGGATTATCAAAATTTGCAACATCAAAATTTAACCTATTTTCATTTGTAACTCCATCTGGAATGTAAGAAAAATTAAATGATACTTCTGGAGCTAATCCTTGACCACGAAAAATATTTTGTTTTTGGCCAAAGCCTTGAGCATCAAGTTCATTTTTTTGAATTGCATAATTAAATGATTGTATTTTTTCTAACTTTTTGAGTATTTGATAGCCGCTGAGATAATAGTTAGAGTAAGGATTTTGTTCTCCAGAGTATGGACCAACAAATAAGCCTTCTACATTATAGATGATTCTATCTCTAGCCATTTACCTTAATCCTTGTATAGGATTACACTTTTATTTTAGTTTATATTTTACCAAGTAGACATTGCTGTTCTTGTCCAATTTGAACCATTATGTCTATAGAAATAATTATTATCAAAAGCTAATTGACCACTAACACCAAAAGCTGTATATGTACTAGGTACATATGAGTCATTTTGAATGATTGCTCTGTTCTTAATATAAGTACCACTTATAAAATCTAAAGTCAATGTATTTGGACCAGAAGAAAAATGACTTCTATCTTCGCTATCAGATAGTAGCATTGCACCAGAATGATTTAAAATATTTGATCTACGTCCTCCAATTATAATAGAATTTGATGCACCAGATATAGAAGAAAAATTAGATTTAATAATTAAACTTGATGGGGCAGAACAAATATAACTTCCTGTTGATGAAAATAGGGCGCTTTTATCTGATCCAAATATATTACTATTCTCAGAATTAATTACCATACTATGATATGCGCCACTAACGCAAGAAGAAGTTGAATTTAAAATGTTAGAAGAGATAGTATTACCTACTATTCTACTATTATTACTTCCTATAATACTGGATTTAGAGCTTGAACATATACAATTATTTGATCCAAAAGATATACTGTTTAAATCTCTACTAGTATCGAATCCTGATCCTGAATGATATATATTATTTAAAGCTCCATTGATAAGAGTACTATATTGATTATTAACAATTGAAGATGCTACTCCACCTATAAGTGTAGAATATCCTACACTAGCACCATCAAAAGCAACCGCACAGCTTATATAACTATTATTAAGACTAGTATAAAATCCATTGCATACACAACTATTTGATCCTGCTGTCATTACTGATCTTGATCCTTTAATTATAGAATTTACTTGTCCACCTAAAATAAAGTTTGAACTATATTCTGTAGTAGAATCACCCAATAATCTATTTCCTCCTCCCGCTACAATTGCAGAATTACTATGTTGATTTAGATTATTACCTCCACCCAATATAAATGTATTAGAAATTGGAGTAGCTAATAGTCCAGTTATAATATTCCCATTACCAGCTATAATTGCTGAATCTTTAGCGGCTAATTTATTATTAGATCCACCAATTAATATTGCTCCAGTAGTAATGCCAGTTGGACCAAATAAACTATTTTGAGCAAAATTTAACCCTTGCTCTTTTATTTGGAAATTTAATTGAGATCCTGGTACTTGTGTAAGTCTAGAATTACCATCAATCGAAGCTAATAGATATACATTATAATCTGGCATAAATTAAAAATCCTCAAAACTCATCCTAGCCCAAAGACCATTTCCTACTCCATTTCCACTTAGGCAAATATAAAATTTAGATTGATCCCAAGCTAATTGACCAGAATATCCTGGTGAAGTGTTCGTGGCGGGAATAGAACTCGCGCCGATTCTAACACCAGCATTAAGATTTACCTCAGAAGCATTTCCAGTAATTCTAGCGTACCTTAGATCTAATTGACCAGAATTAGTAAGTTGCTCTGTGAATATCTGTAAACCATTAAATGTGCGCATTTAATAAAATTACACACAAAAAAATAAATAGTAAAAAATTACCATTCAGAAAGAGCTGTTCTACGCCATTTTACACCATTATGAGAATAAAAGTAATTAGAATCTATTGCAATTTGACCGCTCAAACCATTGCTTGAAGAAGTTAATGGAATACATTGTGATCTAAAAACTATTCCAGAAGCAAAGTCTAAAGTAAGAGTATGTGGTCCAGCAGAAGTTTTTGATCTATCAATATAGTCTCCAATAATTGTAGAATTAGAATGTATTGCGCATGTTTTATATCCAGCTAAAATTGTAGAATTACAAACATTTATTATTTGATTTACGGATCCTGCTAAAATATTATTTGATCTTCCTTTTATAATATTTTGAGATCCACCAACTATTACATTTAAACAGCCAGAGATTAAATTAATATCTCCTCCTACAATAACATTTAAAGAATCTCCTATCCTAGGAGCTACCTCTCTACCCCAAATACGATCACTCACTATTTGATTCTGAGCGCCGCCAATTAAAGCTGAATAACTTGCTCCAGATATCAAATTTTTCCAACCACCACCCATAAACTGATAAGCTCCACCAAGTATTCGATTGCAAAGTCCTCCGACTAAAGAATTATGCGATGTATTCCCTCCTGATATTATATTATTACAACCTCCAAGTATAGAACTATTATTAGATTTGTCTATTTCATTATTATTTCCGCCGACAATACTTGCTGTACAAGAATTATTTATTTGATTACTAAATCCTCCACCAATGAAATTGTATTGACCACTTAATTGACCAGGGTAAGAATTACCATATACATCTGATATTCTTCCTCTTTCCGAGTTAATAGAATTACATAGTCCTCCTCCAATTACAGAAAAGATTCCATTTAAATTATTATTTTTACCTCCTGCAATTACGTTATAACCTGCTCCAAAACATATTTGATCTGGTCTCCAGAATCCAGCGCCCATAAAAACAGCATTGCCAGTATAATATTCATCTTGTGGAGGAGGAGAATACGATGGATCAGTAAAAATAGGGATTCCGTAATAACAAGTTGTTCCAATTATACTGTTTCCATGCCCACCAACAATTGCTGATTTTGGACTACATATTGTGTTTTTTGTTCCTGCGCCTATGAAAGATTTAGCACCAAAATTTTCAGTTTGAGTATTACTTCCATTTGTTGTATCTCTATAAAAAACTGTTGTTTGTCCACTTATATAATTATTCTGTCCTGCTCCAATAAATGAAGCTTGACCATCCACAATACAATTAATGCTTCCTCCGCCAATAATAGCTGAATTACCATATCCTACCTGATATGGACCTACCCAATATCCTTGAGCATTATATTCAAGATTTGGATAAGAATTAGTATATTCTATATTAGAACAACATCCGCCTAGAATTGCAGAACCTGTTGAATCAGTTTGAAATATAAAATTAGGAATTGCTGCAAGAACTCCGTTTGCATTTACGCTATATACTTGTACTGATGTTAAAGCCATATGTCTCCCTTAAAAGTTCTGTATCATTACTCTTTTCCACGTATATAATCCGCCATTTGCTTCGGTGCAAATATATATATGTGGGGTGGAAAAGATCATTTGTCCAACATATCCGATTGGACTGGCTATAGGATTAGAAGATGCTGGAACCGAAATGCTTGGGTCTTTGGATAATATTAATCCATCCGTAAAAGTTTTAAGATTTTCGATATTTTGATCGCCAGTAATACGAACATATCTAAGATCAAGTTGACCAGAATTGGTTAGCTGTTCAGTAAATATTTGTAAACCATTAAATGTGCGCATCTAATAGATTACACTTTATACGTTAATTTTTACTGTGATATAATAGACTTGCTAGGTAATTTGTAACTTGATGTTCTGAAGCAATTTCTTGAATTTTCGCTATTTGATCTTGATTTTGATCAAAAGGCTTTTCAACATACTCCTCTATCTTAGACTTCCAATTTTCTGGAGATTCATTAGCTATAATGATCTCCGATATCTTTTCGGCATCATCTTTTTGTTGATTACTTAGTTTCTTAACGTTAAATTTCTTCCTTACTGCAGACTTAACTTCTTCTTCTAGATCTTGACTAGCTAGTATATTTTCTTTAATTTTAGTTACTGAAAAATTCGAGCTTGCGCCAATTGGAGCTATGTTTTTAGTGGATTGTGGTATACCAGTAGAACCACTTGGTCTACCAGCTTGACCTGCTCCACCACCAATAATTGGTTGATAAAGGCCTTGATCTTTAAGTTGTTTAAATTTAATTTGAGAGTCAACTGATTCTTGAACTGTTGGAAGTCTACCACTATCAATAGCTTGTAAACCTTCTTCTGGAGTAAGAACTCCAAGTTCAATAAGGCGGTTAAATATACGTGAGTATTGAACATCATCTTTAAGATTCATTTCTTCGAAGGATGGAGTTGGGAAATTTTTAAATCCAAGATCTTTACTCATTCTACGTATTTCTGGAATTAAAAATTCATTTAAGAAAACTTCACGAGCTTGTTTTAATCTTTCTACAAATACTTGGACTTTGATACTTTGATTTGCAAATTTTTCACTTCCGATCAATACATTATTAAGTCCAATTTGAATATCGCGATCAACGACTTCATATTTTTGTGGTCCAATTAAATTACCAATGTCTGGAATTACAAATTGTGCCTTAGTTGTATAATCGGCAATAAGAACTCTACCAACACTTTGATTTTCAAAAAGAGCTTGCATCGCTTGTAGATTCTTTTGATTAACTCCGCCTTTATCTGGATCTGTTCCCATTGTAACTAGAAGAACTGCTTGTTGCATTGTTCTTGTGACAGCCATATCCATCTTCTTCATTTCAAGTTTCCAGTTGATATCATCTAATACTGGGAAACCCATTGGAATAGAAAGTGGCTCGTAGTCTTGTTTTTTATAAAATACCGCAGCTAATCTTTTTGGATCAAGAGGAAGTAGAATATATGAAATTCCTTTATTTCTAACTTGCTCTTTAATTTCTGGTGGAAGTGATTCATAAACTTCTTTATCTTCTTCTGTTTTAGGATCTCTTAGTCTCTCTAGTTCATAATCACTAAGAAGTTTGTAATACATATTAAACGAATAATTTACTGTGCCACCAACATAAACATCTGCTGGATTAATAATCGTATATCTTGCTGGAAGTTTAACACTTCCGTCTTGTGCGATTGATTTTAATTTTGATCCGAATGTTTGAGTAACTCTAAGAAGTTGCTCTGGATTTAATGATGTATCAAATCTATAAGTAAATACATTACCACTACGATAATATTCACGAAAGAATTGATCTTGAAAACTTGCAAGATTAATTTTCTTAAAATATGCTTCAAAAAATTCTCTAGCTTTTTGACTACCACCACTTAGATATATTGGACTACTGGAAAATTCAGTCATTAAATCAATAGTATTTCTAAATATCGCTACATTATAATAAGCCTTTTGACAAAGGATAATTGCATCCCTAACATCTAAAGTTGAAAGATTCTTTACGTAAGTCGAATACCTAAAAGGAATTAGCCCTGTATCAATATTAGTAAATCTATTTGTTCTTTCTATTGTTGAGGCTGCATTTCTACGAATACCTGTAGCAGCCGCTCTAGCCTCAGACATTTTAATTTTTGGCTTATTAACATCACTTCCATATACCATCAATGGGGTAGCTTCAGAAAGTGGAACAGCAAAAGAAGCTTGTACTTCTTCGATTTTTTTAGATTTTTTACTCATTTAATGTAAATATTACACTTATTTTATCATTATTGGCGTGAAAGTGTTAGATATCTCCTCTTTTGGTGCATTTATTATATCATTATAACACTTGAGACCCCAATTTGCTAATAAAAGTGCAGAATAATTATCTTTTCTAGCTTTATTTGCTGATGAGCTTCTTTTTAAATGTTGAGGTAAATCAAAAGATTGAGTGCCTCTAGCTGTAGAAGAATGCTCTATAAGAGTACATTGTTTTTTAGTCTGATAGATAAAGTCATCTTGATTTTCTATGAAATCTAAAGTAGACCAATCTTTCTTTTCTTCTGTTTTCATAAGATCTATAGGTATATTTTGATTAAATTGACTTTCAAAAAAGTTATCATTTCCACATGTTTTACTTGCAAACCATATCTTCTTATAATCGATAGATGCTTGTAAATGCTCATTAGATTTTCTTATAAATGTACTTGTAAATACTTGGTTAAAAGCTATCTTCTTGGCTTCTAGATTATAAGAATTTCTGGCTCTTTTTATTTCTTGATCATAATCTAAACCTTCTAAATCAGAATTAAATTCAAAAGAATTTATTTTAAAATTATTATTTTTAAATAATTCAGATTCATTACAAGCCGAAAGAAATATATCTGCTCCAGCATTATCAAGTATCATAAATACAATATTAAAATTAGTCATTATATAATATAAATATTGTACGTGATTTTTTAAATTTCCAAGTCCAGCATATGTGTGAACAAGAGTACCAGTTTTTGTCTCATCATCAATTTCTATAACCGCCATTGCAAAATAATCCGCATTAGGGCTATCGCTCATATTAGGATCAATTCCTAAAATATATCTTTTACTCGAAAGACCTTTCATAAGAGTATGTGGAGATTGACCATTTGGAATTGTACATTCTTCCATTTTCTTAGCGCTAAAATAACTATCGCTACCATCAATAAATCTAGCGCAATATTCTCTTAGAAAACTACTATGACTTGACCCACCAGCTTGAGCTTCTTCGATAATTGTCTTATCAATCATTTCTTCTGGTAATGCTTCGTAACTCATTTGAGAAACAAAATAAGTCGCTTCATTTTCTTCTTTTGAATATATTTTTTCAGTCCATTCGTTGTATGTTTTATAAAGATTTTCGAAAGTATAACTTGCTGAAGAGAGCGCTATCATTTTACTATTATTAGGAAATACCATTCTGTCTTCTTCTTTCATTGCTCCCTCTTTAATTAGATTATCTTCAATTTCTCGTATTTCCATACGTTCTTTCATATTTTGTGGGGCAACAAGGAAGGGCATAAGAACTGTTTTTACAATGTCTTCAGATAATAAAAGAAACTCGTCAAGTACAAGAACATTGGCACGAAAACCTCGAATTTTTTCACCACTTAATGGAATTGCTACTATACTTCCTCCATTAATTTGCCATTCGTATTGATCGTTTCTTTTACTTTTTGCACCGAAGGCTTGTTTCAACAACTCACCACCTTTACTATCTACAATTTTTTCTAAATTATTAAATATGAATCTTGCTGTTCTAAATGTAGGTCCAGCGATTAAAATTTTTGTATTTGGCTCAAAAATGCATTGAAGAAAACAAAAGACTGATGCCATGAAAGATTTTCCACAGCCTCGACCAAACACGCACATATTAAAATTTCTATTCAATAAACCTTTTAAATGTATTTCTTGATAAGGAGCCAACTTGATGCCACTTATTAATTCTGTAGTAAAACCTAAATTTGCTCGAAGAAATTTAGCTAATGTAATCTTAGCTTCTTTGTCATTGAGTATACCTTTAAGCTGAGATAACTCAAGATTTATATCTGGGTAATTTTTCTTATATTTATCTGGGCAATAAATCATAAAACTTTCATGTCATAAGCTAGTTGAAGATCTATCTTTTTATAGAAGCATTTACTAGCAAAAATTGACTCAATAATCCTTGTCATTTCTTTTCTACCATCAACAAAAAGAAATTGTAGATTATTATAATTTTGTAAAAGTTCGCGAACATTATGGAATATATATTCTGGCGTAGCTTTTATTTTTTTACTTATATGTGGAAGATATTGAAAACTTAAAGCATTACTTAAAGTTTCTTCTACCATTACTATAATATAACAATTATTTTTAAGGGCTTTCTCTATTTCATTTTTAAAACGATCATAGTTTTTAACACTTAATGTACTAATAAAATCGCTTAAACTTTTTCTTTCTATAAAACATCCACAATTATCATTAGAGCAAGCGTAATCACCAAAACTTAATGTCTTTATCTCAAAAGGTATATTAAATTTTAACCAGCTTTGCTCACGAGTATCAACATAGATTGTATCTTTTTGTGATAATTTATTTTTAAAATTATCTCCGATTAAATTAGGATGAATAAATTTATTTTCTAAACCTATACCTGAGCATATATCATAATAATCATTAAATATTTTATTATAGAAAATGATAGATGGAGCCATAATAGTTCTTAATTCAACTTGGGTTGGCGAATATATTAAATTTTTATTCTCTTTTCTTTTGACTAATAACTTCTTGCAATACTCTTGAGCTTTTTCAGTTGGTTGCTCTTTGAGCCATTTTTTCATATTATTCTTATCATTAAAATCACTATTAAAATACTGCTCTTTTGTTTTAAAATTAATTAAATCATTTGTTAAAAGGTCTCTGCGTTCATAATAAGTTTGATAGTATTTTACTTTATTTGATCCGTAACTCTTTAATGCAAGATGAAGACTTTTTTCATCTTTAAACTCTTTACCATCAATTTTACATATAACGCTCATCCATTTAAAATATCTTCTTCTGATATTCCTAATATTTTAGACTTTAGTTCATCCATTGTTCCAAGTCTTTCGATTTCTTTTTTAATTACAGACTTTCTAAGTTCAGCCATTTTAATCAATTTTTGTCTTGATTCTTCTTGTTTCCACATCTCAACAAGATTTAATATACTAGCATTTTCCTTGACTTGTTTGCTAAGTCTTTCGCTTCTTTTAACTTTTAAATCATTAAGGAGTTTTTGTTGGCGATTTACGCAATCATTATATTCTTTTCGCGCGGTATTACTTGCTTCTACAAGTGTCATAGGAATTTTACCATCTTCTTGAATTGCCATATCAATTTGATTCTGTAAAACATTAATCGTTTGTTGAATATTCGAGGAGATAACTACCTCTGTTGAAAGTACAATATATTGATCAACTTCCTCTTGAGTTAAATCGCTTTTATCATGAGTATATCTGACAAAACTGCTCTCGAAAAGATCGCGATCTCTTTCATCGTCATAAAGATTAATTTGATGTCCAAATCTAAAAGTATTCATATATCCAATTAATGAGTTAACTTCTTTCTTCTGTCTTGGCGTAATTTTATCCTTGTCAATTCCATCAAGAATATATTTATTTATTTTAGCAATCATTCTTTCTTCACTTTTTGGTGCGCGATATTCTTCGGTTGAAGCATTTTGATTATTAACATCTAGATATTTAATATTAGATGGAACAGTCTTCATATATTCAAGAACGCTTCTTGTTTCTTGAGAAAGATTAGTTAAACTTTCATTTTTAAATAAAATTTTAGCAATCTCTACACCAGTCATCGTAGAGCAATTATTACTTATATATTCTTTCTGTTCATCACTAAGCTCTATCAGTCCTTTAGCTTGATATTCATGACTTTTCTTTGGTTTTATCTGTCTTGAAGCAAGGAAGTTCTTTACGGCTTTTCCCTCTTTACTTCTGCCATCGAGATCATCTCTATTAAAAGCTAATTTTACAAGTTCAACTAAAGAAGGAGGATTATCTGGGCGATTATTCCATTCTTCTAATAGTTTTAATTGCTGTTCTTGAGTTAATTCTGGTAAATTTTCACTCATATTAAGTAATATCTATATCACCATTGTATAGGTGTTTTTTAACTTTAATCATTATTGCTTTCTTTAAATTTTTAACTTGTTTATATCCTATTTTACGATTCTTTTCGCTTGTTTTATATCCCATTAATTTTGCAGATTCTTCTTCTGACTTATGCTCTATATAATGTAAGGAATAAAATTTCCATTCAATAGGCTTAAGAATTTGATGCATTTTTTTATGAATATTTTCCGCTGCCTTATCAATATCTATCTCATCTTCTACAATATTATGTATTTCTTGTACATGATTTTCATAAGCAACAGGCAATTTTATATCATGTGCAGATTTTTTGCTCTTTTCCCATTTTGCATATAATGGACATTTATTACATTGCGAACCATATATCGTACAACTATCATCGCCTTCTGCGGCTGCACATTTTAAACATGGTCTTGAATAATTTCCGTAATTATTTCTTATAAGATTTTTAATTTGATTACTAACAATTCTGTTTATCCATGGTGCAAGGGGTTGTTTTTGATCATACATATTCCATTTTTTATAAATATGTATTCTTAATATTTGTGCTACATCACTAAAATCCATCCAAGCTAGTGTTGTAAGATTCCATTTATGTCGTCTTTTATTTATTTCCTGATTTATCTCCGAAATTTTACTTTCGAAACTTGATTTCGAAGACTTCATTAATTATCTCTTACTTTTTCTTAAAGAACCTGCTTCTTTTGCAAAATCTTCTAGTATTTGTTTTTTAGAAGGTTTTTTGCCTTTAATTTTTACTTTATTTCTTTTTACATTTTCTCCTGTTCCCATTAAATCTCTTAATTTTACTCCACGATTTTGGTTTTCAGAAGCTGTCTCAACTTGAATCTTTGATATATTTGGTACATTAGTAATTGTTTCATTGTCATCACCATCATCATCATAGTCTTCATCAATATCTACAGCTGGTGTATATGTTTTTTTAGCTATAGTTGGTTTTTGCAGTTGAACTTTTTGAACTACTGGTTGAGAAACTTGGGTATTCTTTTCAAAAGGATTCCCACAATTAGAACAAAATACTGGTTTTTTTAAACTATATTCTGTAGGCGCGCCACAATCTAAACAATATCTTTTCATTTAATATTATTATATACTAAATGAATAATTTAATCTAATTTTAAATTAGGACAGATTATGTTCTTTTTTAGTAGATTCTGGAATTGCAGCTACAAACTCTGGACCTTTACTTTTAGCTTTTTGATATAATTTTTTAATAAAAGCATCATAGGTCATTTTACCGCTCATTCTTCCATAATTACTAATAGCATCTCTTACGTCTTGTGGGCTAACTATTGGAAAACTACGAGATTCTGGAAAAAGAAAATCGCTATCTTTTAGCTCGCTTCTTGTTTTACCTTTATATGTTTTTTGATATGCCTCTGTATCACAAATATCTACTTCCATAGCTTTAACTTTTTGTTTTTTACCTTTTCTAAAGGTAGTTAAGCAAACAGCAATTCTTTGATCTTGACTTGTAAATTCTTCTTTAATTGCTGGCATACAACGACCCATATAGTCGCCTTCTTTTTCTTTCTTTTTTGGTTTTGGTATAGGCATATATAAATATATACACATAAAATAATTTAAAGTAGAAATGAGTCATTTTATCTATACTGTAAATTATAATATTACGTCATTTTGTCTCTATTTAGTATTTTTTATCTCTATAGAAAGTTGGCATGAATCTTGCATATAAATAAAGTAAAGGAGGTATAAAATTATGCTATTAACATTAAGAAATGGAAGTAGACCATTAGATGTATTTGAAAATATATTTAATGATTCTATATTTAATTATGATAAGGGATATTCTGACTTTAGTTTAGAAAATGATCAATATTCTCTTGAAATTCCTCTTGCAGGATTTAAGAAGGAAAATATTGACCTTACTACAAATCAAGAATATCTAACAGTTAGGGCTACAAGAAAAGAAGGTAAAGTAAAATATGAGAAGTCTTTTTACTTGCCAAGGAAAGTAGATCTTTCCGAGATAAAGGCAAAGCATGAAGATGGTTTGCTCTCAATTACCTTTGGTAAAGAAAATAAAAAACTACAAAATAAAATCAAAATAGACTAATAATAATCTTGGCGTCAAGTTCAATCCTTGGCGCTAAGTATAAAATAATAACTTATTTTTGATATACTTTAACCCAATCAACTTCCATTGTATGTGGAATGGTCCAATTACCACCATTTGGGCTTTGTCCATATGGTCCACCAACTGCAACATTTAATTTTATCCAAAATGGTTGGTCGAATGGCCAAGCTTGTTGAGTGCTACCAGCTTGAGCTTTTGTAACTGTATAGAAAACATTATTATTTAGATAAAAATCTACTTTTTCTGGTGTCCATTCCATTCCATAAATATTAAATTGTGTATGATAATTTGTAATATTTGTTGCTCCAACCCATCCACCAGCTGGAACAGTATGGTTACGATTAAAAGTATGTAATGCTGCTGTATAATTTGGCTGTATATTTGCATGTTCCATAATGTCCATTTCCCCACATAATGGATAACCTACGTTAAAGTAATTAGAACCTAATAACCAAAATGCTGGCCATAATCCCTGACCACTTGGAATTTTTATACTTGCCTCAATTTTACCATATTGAAACTCTTTCTTATCTAAACTTTCTATAAGAGCAGATGTAAATTGTGTTGTTGCTGGACTTGGCATCCAAGGTCCTTGAGCTGTATATTCTCCACTTCTTGCACTTATATGTAATATACTTCCGCTTATGTTAATATTTCCAGAAATTCCTGTTCTGCTTGTATAAAATTGAAGTTCACCATTTGCTCCTTCGTAATGATCCCAAGCAGACCAATTGCTTGTATTAAGAGTTGTTCCATTAAAATCATCCTCAAAAACAAGATTATATCGTCTTTCTACTATTTTCATAACATTTAGATGTTGATTTGAGCCGCTGATTGTTCTTAAAAAGAATCTGATTTGATTATTTGAGTTTGGTTTAACGCCATCAAAATAAACTATTTTATAGTTATTTCCGCTGTATAATGGAGCAAGACTTGATCCCGGTCCACTTGTTTGAAGTTGACCACTTCTTAAATTATCACTTCCAGAAACAATGTAAGCGGTGACTCTAGTTTGCGTAGTATTCCTAGACCCAAAAAACGCAAAATCATAAACGTGATTTTGATTAAGATTAGATATAAGAAAGTCTATATTATCTCCAGCATTGAAATTATAATAATAATCTCTTGTTGCACTTGATATCGCAAGATCTCCTAACAAGTTAGGATCAGGATTTACTTCTCCTCCTAAAAAGTTTGCAGCACCATTAAATGTATTATATCCACTAAGATTTATGTTTGTATATATATTTTTAGATGTTCTAATCTTATTTAATATTTTTTGACCACCAGCAGCGGTGCCAATCCCCGTAAAATTATTCCAATAATTACCATTTACATCTGGACTTGAAGTTATAAAACCTGATGATCCAAAATCAAAAAGATAATATCTAGGGTAAGAATAAAATGCTTTCGCTCTCTCTTGGGGAAAAGATCCAAGAGTATTTAAATTTATTCCATTTGAAATATATCCTAATTGATGTGTACCTTGAACCCTCATATTATTATAATATTACACTATTTACCTATCTAAGTAATTTTTTAATATATTTTTATTATAGACTCTAATATGGAGTTGCTTTTGGTGGATTAGAAGCTATATTACTAGAAACTGGTGGAACTTGATTATCTATAGTTGGTCTCTCTACTCCGCTTGCTGTTTCTAATGATTCTAATTCAGTATCTATAGCTTCATCTAAATTCATTTCGCCATCTCCAACATTAAATGTTACAGATTTACCATTCATTTCAATAATTACTGGAGATGTGTGTCCTGTTATATTTAATAAAATTTGCCCTTTGTTATTTTTTGCTAAATTGATTTTAATTTGATTCTCTGTATAAGAATAGGTTGTTAAAGCTATTGCGGCTAAAATAATAAGTAATATATTTTTCATTTTCTTTTTCTAAGTGCTAACAAACTTAATAAAACTAATTGCATAGTAGAAGGTTCTGGAATAGCCGCTAATGATTCGATACTCATAGCATTTATTAAA